>Ga0307509_10005381_pt1 | contig 17834 bp, 14 predicted proteins | sample 10_EM_MG_FD_202245 | JGI IMG/M metagenome (GOLD analysis project Ga0307509, IMG submission 202245) | Populus trichocarpa ectomycorrhiza microbial communities from riparian zone in the Pacific Northwest, United States - 10_EM | ecosystem: Host-associated > Plants > Roots > Unclassified | place...
ATGAGTCAACTGACTGCATAGCGTGAAACATAATTATGACTCACAAGGGTGAGTCATAGAAACATACTTTATGGCTAATAATTATTAGTCATGTGAAATCTGCCTTGCTTAGTCACGATTTGTGACACCCACTCGAGGAGGGTGTGGCCTGTTGTGGGACACCAGGGCGTTGGAGAGGGAAAGGGGCCTGAGCGGCTTACGGAAGGCGGGAGGCAATGTCACGGAGAGATGCCTGGAGTGGGGCGAGGTTCGGGGGTTGTGGGGAGATGTCCAGGTTGGCAATCCGAGAGAACAAGTGGTGGACCTCAGTCGAGAGATTTTCGAGAGCAGATGCAATGTGAATGCTTGATTGTACCGAGGTGCAAAGTAGAGGGAGGAGCATCTGCTCTCCGCTAGAGAGGGTGGAGATGTTCGCCGGAGTAATGGGGGGAAAACCTGCGGCGGGGAGCCCCAGGTCGGCGGCAGTCTGGTGGAAAATCGAGACCAGATGGTCGAGATTTCCAGCGGTCGGGATGGGAGAGAGAGGGGCTGGTGTACCGATTCTCGAGGGGCCACCTTGATGGGAGGCCATGTTTGGGGGCGAAGGTGGGGACGCGAGGCCCAGCAATGAGGACAAAAAGTATGGGAGAGGAGATCGTGCGCAGAACGACGTGGTGTTGAGAAATGTAGGGGGGGGAAAGAGGGAAGCGCAAGCGTGCCCTAAAGCGAGAGGGTGTGGTCTTTCTTATAAAGGGTGACTTTCGTGCTTGCCTGTACTTTTAACCTTAGGCAGCGATAATTGATTTACCTCGGTTTTCTCGAAAGAGCCGTGAGGAGCCAAGGTGAGGAGTATGGGAGGAAGAAGGAAGACCACATACTATAAGATAAGAATTAATTACACTCGTGTCTAAAAGCCAGTAAAAGATTGGAGGCCAGTTGCGTAGACATTTTAGCTGTGTAAAATAGTAACTACGATACTGGTCCGCTACATCAACTCCAACTTTATAGTGGTTGTAGTGGTCTGTCATAGTAGGTATGGGAACATGGGCTCGTTCATAGGAGCCAAAAACACGCTGGATGGCAGGGCTATTGCTGCTTAATTGTCGTGGCTTCGTGCCCTCAAAAATAATCTCTCTTCTGAAGAATGGATACTGCTTAGAAAATGCACCGCCTGGTTATCCTGCGACTGTAGGGCCAGCACGTTTCCATCTGGATCAGCAGAGCCACTGCAAACCTCATTTCAAGGTATGTTTTTTCTTTCATCCTGGAGGTCTGGAGCGAAGGTAGACTCATTAACTCTAGCAGTTCAACAAGGGCCAATCCCTAAGTCTCTAAGCCTTATTATCAGCTGCTAGGAGACGAAGTAGTTGTCCATATATATATTAAAATCGTATCCAGAGGTGTAATGTAGGCTGCATGTAAGTTGGAACACTGTTGACCTAGTTTGAGTAAGATCTACTTGGGGTACTAGTCCTGCAAAAGAATCTGATCGAGAACTCAAGACTCAGCTGTATGTATAGCCTACATCATAGAGAGCCAATACCCTGTAGCCCTCTTTGATTAGCTTACTTCTCATACGGTTGGTGTGGAAGCTGCGGCCGCCAAATCGTATCATCTCATCGATGGTAATATTAGAAGCAGGGAAATAATATTTTTGACAGCGAGTTTGAATCATGGTATTTAGTGGCTTAGCCTCTTAAACCACTGAGAGTGTCAGAGTTGGATTTCCTGATCGGATATATGTATATACCGCTTGATCTGACTGAACCTTTTTCCCAAACTCATAGTCTGAAAAACCTTCTCCCCTGCTCTCCTCCAGGATCCACTACTCCCACACTCATGCCTTCCTCCCATATAGATTAGGAGAGCCAAAAATACCCTCATTTCAGACCCCATCACTTTCCTCCATAGCTGGCCCCAGGGATGTACACCTGCTGCTGTCTCGCTTTTCCTTCTTCCCACTACACCTTTCTCCTTTGCATACGAATTTGTTCCAGCCACCAGTACATCGATGACTTCGGAATTTCAAAAGAGTTCAAAGACTCTCAACCAGGTAACTTCAGATACTGAGTTCTTCTATGGGAGTAATGGCTGCCTAACATGGTCAATAGGTGGACCGAGATGTCTATATAGTTGTCTAATCACTCAATCCTTTTGCTTCTATGTTGCATTTGCCTTGCCGGCACAATTTGGAGAGAGGGAAGAAAGAGGAGTTCGCGGTTTATTTGAATAAGGCATGGTATTGAATTGAGCTATTGGGAACGCGACTTCTGCTTTGGATTGATCGGGGGTGACTTACATTGCAATCTTACATTCAGACCTTGCTTTATCCAGCATAATGTTGTTTGTATTAGGCAAAGATCTGCTGGATGCAAATTTTACTGTTTCACACTGCCCAAGGGATAGTACAAAAAAGCATTCGCAACATCTCTCCCATCTCTCATTTCTCCACTTCTCAAACCAAATATAGCTTGCAATAAGCCATATCAGATCTAAGCGTTTAGACAAATAAGACACAAAAAATTTATACTACCAATATTTTCCTCACATCTTAAACAATTTATCATCACCCATTTACCAACTCCCCTTTCGCCTCACAAATGCTCACCCCCTAGAACTTGTACTTTTATCCACTGTGATCTGTGTCGCGTTCGCCGGAGCCCCGGTCACAAGGCAGCATCGTGTCCGCTAATTAAATGTTTCCACCGATTCAAGCTTGTTTCACGGTGTGGTGAAGTACGGTATTGGGGTGGTTTCCCACCGTACGATGCCCCAAAGTGCTAGATCAGAAGGATACTAACCCCAGCCTCAGTTGTGATGCGGGTTGTTAGTACGGGTGCATTTTTGAGAAACAAGTTGAGGCATCAGTTTAACTATTTCACACACATTAAATATAGGCATGATTAGGTGGCTTGTTTCTAGAAAATATCCGGAAAACATACTTGAGCCAAGTAAGATGCAAGGTGCGATGTGATATGCTATTATTGTCCGGATTCGGGTGTGCGGTACTGTACTTGTCTGAAGAGTGCAGTTTCGGGGTTTGTTTTGTAGTGTTGCAAGACTCAATCCCGGTACAACCAAACGGAACTCGCATACAGCACGACAGAGCACAGCTCCCCGTTTCTTATACTATACTTCTGAGCTGGCACCTTGGGTATCATACGGTGGGAAACCACCCCACTACCGTACTCACCACACCGTGAAACAAGCTTGAATCGGTGGAAACTTTTTAATTAGCGCACACGATGCTGCCTTGTGACCGGAGCGCCGGTAAACCCGACACAGATCACGGTTGATAAAAGAACAAGTAAATTTATCCCCCAAGACCGTAAGCAGGTTGTAGTCATGCTGGTAACTTATTGGGAAAGAGTATCTTAATCTGTCGCGAACGATTGGCGTCCCGGAGATAGAAGAGGCTTGAGCTGAGCGCGCCAATAGGATAGAATGTCGTCGTTTCAGTCGTATTTCAGGCTTGGCAAACCTTGTGCCAAGCCCTTCAACGTCTTTAGTCAACATAGCTTGACTTCAGATGAGGGAAGCGGTCGAAGAAAAGAACCCACAGACAAACACGAAACAAAGATGCCCGATAGGAATAACCGCATCCCAGACTTTCTCGAGCCATGCGCGCCACCTCGGTTGCCACCACGGGAACTCGTTATTCCGTCATCTCTGCCACCAAGCGCCCAAGGCCTGAGCGGAATTTCACGATTGATCAGAGTAAACAGGGTATATGCCAATAATAATATCCCCGCGGTGTGGTGGAGGCGCTAATAGAGAGTTTGCGCATGGAGACCTAGGTGGCGGTTAATAGGAAATGGACCTAGGTCCAAAAATGATTTTGCGCAGTAGGTGTAGGTAGCTCGGTAGCTGGAAGATGGGGATTGAATATCATATGGTAGGGTAATATGGCACTGCCCTCAAATTTGTTCCCTGGATTCCCGGCTATACAAGTGGGGTACTACTCATACTGACTGCAATAGGACAGGTAATAATCTACTACTGAATGCCCAATACTATCATCAGTAAATTCTTTTAATAAAATGTAAAAAGAGAGTTGTGTTATTGCTGATTTGTTGTTCTGCAGCGATCAGATTTCTTCAGGTCTGAAAAACCCGGTTTTACACCTACTCCAGGTCTCGCAACCCACCTGGGTGTCCAAGACTTTTAGGTTAACAGAAAATAACATGTTTTCCTACCACCTAGGTCTCCTTGCGCAAACTCTCTAATGTGAGAACTAGATGGAGCGTAGGACTCGCCGCTAAACTTTATCAATAAGCACCATTCCCGGCTTACCGCGGCAACGGGGCAGTACTTAATGTCGCATTTTGAGTTCGGGTTCGGTCCCCATTCCAACCGCCCTCTTTTCCGAAACCACTAAACCAATAAAATATTGGCTGCTTGGATGATCCCCCCGGTTTGATTAATCGCTACAATGCCATTCGGAAGCTGGAGACTGGCGAGCACACTCCCGACAGCAGAACAGGGCAGGTACCTTTCGTAAACTACTTCACATCCTGCATGGGACGCTCTCAGGATCCACCGAAACCGGCACCATCACCAGCAGCAGTGCACCCGGAGCACTCATTTGACCTCGCAGATGCGAGAGCCCATGGCGCAGGTGGTAGCACGATACAGGGGGTGGCTCGGGAAATGCATCTTGGAGTTGACCCGCTCACGCCTAAACTACACGCCAGGAATCTCAGCACAAGCACTCTCTCCCCAGTAGGTGGGGCAATGACATACCTGGATCCAGATCCAGTATCCCATAACGGGGCGTCCTACGAAATGCAGGGCAAACACAGGAGATCTGCTCCTGTGCCTATAATCGCAGCCCAGATGGAAAAGTCTGAACCCCCGATGCCCGACCATGCTCCCCCTTCGATCCCTACTTATTCCACAACTCCTGCATCGGCACCTCCAATAGTCTCACCGCCGCCACCAGGACCAACCCCATTGGACTACTCGAAAATCCCAGACCCAACGGTACGTAAAGCCGCTGAGAAGGCCGCTGCGAAGGCAATGAAAGTATGGGAGAAGAGGGTGAAAGATTACGAAGGAACTGTCAAAGATTGGGAGAAAGCGATTGAAAAGAACGAGCGAAAGAAATGCGAAAAGGCAAAGAAGGAAGAGAGGAAATCTACCACTCCACATGATAGTGGGGTGGAGAGGCTACGACGGGAAAAGGAAAGAATGGAACGGAAGGAGCGACGATTAAAAGGCATTCCGGAGCCTCCCGTTTCCAACGCGCCTCGACAGAGCGCTCCCCCTACAAAGTTCCGTACCAATCCCTTCCCCATCCATATCCCACCCTCCATCGCCAACCCCCTCACCCCCACAGTCCCCAGCCCCAATGAGTAAAGGAGCAAAAAAGAAAAAGCTTGAGAGGAAATTTTGCCTAACCCCGCCCAACCTAGACCCCTGCTGGGTGAAGATGGAAATGGAGGTGGTGGATGAAGTGGTGCGCATTGTGGGCTCTGCTTTTGGGGAGACGTGTATGAGAAACTGGTCGGTGATGTTGCGGAGAGGGTTGAAGGCTGGATAGGGGAGGAAGGCACTAGGCGGGTATTCGGGAAGGGAGCAGGTGGTGTGGAAAGCGGTTGACAGTGGTGGTTGAGAGGGTAGGGTTGAGTGGGTGATGTTATAGGGGGGGGGGAAGAGGGGCCCGCCGTCCGGTACTGTTGATTTTTTATTATTATAGTTTTCTTGCTTTGTCCTTGGCCATTCCAAAAGTATCCGGAAGACTGGGCGCCCTGATTCGCGTATTCAGGCGCAAACATACTGTCTCAACCCTGGGGCTCCGGATACTTTTGGAATGGGCAAGTACAGTACTCGCTGTTTGGAATTTGATATCTCTACTCAATGAAGACTCTTACAAAGGGACTGATGTCCTAGAGTTGTGTTAAACCTAGTACTACTTTATTCACCCTGAGCGATTATTCGCTCCCATCCCCCCCCCCCCGAATAAGATCACTCGCAATACCGGGAAATTCATCACGTTTATACCATTCCACCATTGGACACCTTATCGTCCAGTGTGGCGGGTATTTTGGAGGGCGCGGGAGCAAAAAAGTGCTCACGTGGGTAACCTATTGCTTTTCTTGGAACTTGTACTGCACGCTGTAGGAGGGGGAGACGGGACGGAATATAATTTGCCAGGTTTCCATAGCGAGCAGTTTTTCTTTTGATAAAAAAAAACTTAATTACGACGCTTGAGGGTAACGGAGTCGGTGAGTCTCGTCGTTTGTTGGGGATGTCCAGTTTTTTTCTTTCCCGCCCTTTTTCACCAGATTTGGTGTAGAAAATGGCCCTGGCCCGAAGTGTTCCTGGGTTGTGGTATCATTGCACTAGCAAGGTGCCCAAAACCTCCCTAACGCAGTAGTTAGTCTATGGGGTGTTCATCAATCCGGCTAGAAACCCCGCTGGGGAAACAAATATTAGAGTAGTGTTGTTCACGAGCCGAGCCCAGACCTAGACTCGAGCCGACTCGAGCCGCCAAGAACCCGCCAAGAACCGCCAAGAGGCTCGAGTCTAGAGTCGAGTCGGCTCGTGGACCCCTATCCGAGCCGGCTCGAGTCGCCAAGGGGCTCAAGTCGGCTCGTGCACAACACTATATTAGAGGCATGGTACAGGTATTGTCGGATCACTCTCGGGATCTGCGCTCGTTTGTGGGTACTATATTTGGCTGAGAGGTATACCGGTATCACAATAGCTCGGAAATCAAACTGGAACGATTAAAGAAAAATAGAAGAGTTAAAATAAAGTCCTCTTCTCAAACAGATTCTACCTCTCGTCCTCTCCACCTCTCGTCCTCTCCACCTCTCGTCCTCTCCACCTCTCGCTCTTTTGCAGATGCCCTCTATTATCTAATAATAATAAAATAGGAAAGATATGTATCAACGCTGCTCCCAACGAAACATACACGTAAAAAGCATTAGAATATTCCAGCCCGCTAAGCTTGTTCAATGTCTCCTGGACAGAATGCCAGATGCGATCACTTGTGTTACAGAGAACTAATATTCCTAGAAGCACAAATGGGCCAGCTACCAGACGGGATTGATTACAGGCACTCTTCTCCGGAAGCCACAATCCTACCATTCTGTAGTTCGCTCTCATCTCCTAAAGCCATGATCCTGTCTCCAATACCTTGCTGTGATCTGAGCAGGTAGCACAAGAAGGATTTCTTCAATGAGCGCACCATCATCATGAGAGAATAATTCCAATCCATTTCTAGACCTAGGTGGAAGAGTTTTTGTAGGCACTTTCCGTAGTGCTTCCATTTCCCGGAGTGATTGAAAATGCTATTTTATAATCCTGCTCCCGTTTCTCATGCCTGTTAGGGATTCTTGTCCGTAGCCGAGTGTTCGCAGCTGAGAGTTTACCAAGAAGACAACCCTCTAGCAGAAGTGGGTTTATTCCGAGAATCACCTCCGTATTACGGGATTAATCGGTAGGGCGAGGCCAAGTGAAGGTTGAAGATCTAGTGATCTCAAGAGCCCAGCCCGCCTGTCTTTTGCATAGGACGGGATAAGCGCCGGTCCTCTAGCTCGCCCTAACCACTGCCCCCGTCTGATGGTAGATTCCTATAGGTGTCCCACTCTGAAATACCTAGGGATGGCGGCTGGGCGGTACGGGAGATGGCCTGGCTCGGGAGAGCCCGACGGGGACATCCTATTTAGGCTGAGACTGCAACCTTCGTTGAACGAATTGTATTCGGCCGTCTTCCACCAGCGGTTCAACTATGCCCTAGATATGGAACCTTCGTGGGTTTCCGGTAACCCCCCCTCACCATTCCAATATACTTTACCCTACCCCACTTAATCCACACAAGTCATGAGCGACACTACTTCCCTCCTTCTCTCCCCTACACCATCAAGCTCCTAGATACACCAGGCCACGATCAGCATCATTTTCGCTCGCCAATTCCAAGTATCTCAGGGTTTGACCTATCTGATCGAATTGAAGGTGAATACTACCGTTGGAGGCACCTTTGTGGCGAAGAACCAGTAGATATGAGGAGCTTACAGGTTTCCAACTATCCGGAGATCTATACACTCAACGGGCTCGCGCTTACATTCTCCGACGCTCTCGCAACTTCCGGAGTCCAGTCCCCGTTGGTGAGCCAATCTTCCCACCGTTCTCAACCGTCCTGGGCCCTGCATGATTGAGGAGTATGGTATAGGAAGAGAGAGGGTGTGTGTATAGTTTAGGAGCTAGACGAAGCAGGAATGTTTGGGATGATTTAAGAATTGGCACTAGGGAATGCTGAAGATTAGAGATTAAAGTTTGTTAGGAGTTGGGGGGGATTGGTGTCCGACAATGATGATTGGGAAACAGCAGAAGATGGTAGAGTGGCTGTTAAGGATTGTGGCAGGATGGTGGAAATAGCATAAGGGGGCTAAACTGGAAAAAAGGGAGTAAGGGCATATGGTTTGAGGAGAAATTTGAAGGGGTTGTGTTCTAGGAGGGAAGTGAAGAGAGACTATGGGCGATGTTGAGGATGGGGAGCTTTTCTGTAGAAGTTAACTTTGTGTATATGCAAGACACCTCCAGCGACATACTATACCAGAAAACCCAAGCAAGCAATCATCAACCGGTGTCCTGGATGTAATGGCTTATTGAAGACTATTTCCCGCCTCATGAAAGACATGGAGTCCGGATAGGCCAAAGGCAACCTCCCCCCTTGCCCATCCGCAAACCAATAGATTATGAAAACCAGCACTTCCCATAGAAGACCTCCCCGAAATTCTGGCTGGTATAACCACCACCCAGCCCTCGAGTGCTAGTCCCCATTGTTGTAAACTCATCAAACTACTCTCCTTGGGACACTTAACAGGCCTAAGCCCCGGGGTCCCTGTCCCAAAGAATTTCGTCAGCCTTGTCAGTTATACTCTTCAATCCAAACCAACCAATCTTCATATTGAGAAACCCACACACTATTTGAAAAAAGATTCTAGAAGCCTATACCTATCTGAGTCCAAAGTAGGGAGCAACTCCATTTGTTCCAAAAACACCGAGGCAGAGCTGAAACGAACAATAGCAGACAGCTATTATTGCAAGAGTAAATAGTTTCTAAATCGCTAAGCGAAATCTTTTACAAAAGGGATAGTATAAATGATCCGAGGTACAGCGCGAGAATGCAGATGAAAGCCTAGGGCAGATGCACGGTATGGAGACAAACGAACTGGGGGTCATTCTCCAAGAATCTTCGAAAGAGTGATACTCGGTGTTGCCAGACTGGCGAAATAATACCCACTAATTAACGGCTATCCGTCAATTCGTTTTGTAGTAATGTACAAAAAAGTTACTAAATTGGTCTGGAAGGATATGTTCTAAACTTGACGAGAACAATAGCTATTTTCTATTCACACAGGCGACTACCCTATAAATCCTGGGGGCATGTTGCAGCCCCAGTAGATCTGGTCGAAATTTCCCCATTCTTCCAATATTCATTCATAGTGGCTGACACGAAAGAAACTATGCATCACCCCGTGCCCCCAGCACACCAGCTCTTCCCTCAGGAAGGTTTTGTAAATCTTTACCCTGTTATACCTATCGCATCACCATTTCTATGCAAAACCAATTTTCCAAAACCACAAGAATACATTAAGGTAATCGCTGACAGAAAAAATATGCGTAAACAAAATCCTAACTACTATGAACCCAAAGCACATCTCTGCCAATCGCTCGCACCCCAAGTATATGATGGTTCCATCGTCGGACGCATCAGTTGGAATGTCGCTGCCCTGGTCGCGGTGGATCATAGCCACCGATATATCCTTGGATGACAGTGAGGGGCGCCGTGGTTGAGGTACAAGGGGGGTGGGTGGGCAACAAAGAACGCAAGCTGTATCAGGCTTGATGGCGTTGTTGTCAGGGAGCTAGGTGGTGATATATTGCCGGAGGTTCTCGGGCCTGCAGGTAGGGGCTACAATGCCCGGTCGGGGACTTCGGATATACCTTTTTCCCACCTCCCCGGCGGTGCCACTTGCCGGTTTCTGGTGACACCCCCTAGACTTTACCCAAATTAGCCATGGGTTATCCCAACCCTGCATCCAACATTTTGGACAAAGCATGATTGTCTACTCGAGCAGACTACACAAACAAAACCGATAAAACTTAGCGGAGTAATGTCACGTGCGGCAACAGAATAGGGAGTTTCGAAAATACTACATCTCTTATCCAGTGCTAGCATGAATAAACTTCGCATAATGCAATGTGCGTGCTTGGGAAATCAACAGGGTCCTCGTATAATACGCTAGGATGGGTAAAGGTCGGAGAGAGACTTCGTTTTTTGGGCGAGTACTTGTGGAGCAATGATCATTCTGATATCTTCGCTAGTGTCATCACCTATCTAATCGGACCTCTTGTACTCGAGTATACGGACTCTAAAGGAACAAATGATAATATCTCTAAGCTGTAATGTCATGATTTCCTATTCACAAAGTTGACCTAACAGACGCCCACCAAACAGCGAACGAGCAATACCGCCTAAAGAAATTCCACTAGACCTATTTCTACGGCAAAAATTGAAAAAAAACCCGTTAAGTGCGAAACAGGATACCCCAATTCCCGTCCTGTAAGATATGCCATATCTTGAGTTTTTGGCTTAAGACTGAGCATAGTTGAGCCACTCAGCACTTACACAGATTTCGTATGGTCGTGCCGTTGTTCTAGCAACAAAGACAATTCTAGTGACGACGGTCATAACAAGGCCTCCCTAATATGCGACTGCTGTACAGAAAAATTCAGAAAAAGAAGCAAATTGAAAGTCCACTTTTTGAAACCCTGGCTAGTGCCCCCGCCCCAACTAACAGATAACAAAGCTACCTTTAATGTATTATCAACTGGATCACACATTCGCCCGGTGTTCCCCTCCGCTCTCTACCCCTTCAGCAGTTAGGGGGTTAGAAGTGAACGCAGCTTCCAGCAGCAGCAGGGCAAAGTTGACTTACTCTATTTGGATTGAATCCTTGCATTAGGCCAGACATGAGTAGCGTACTCTTCAAGGTCCTCTTGAGAGAAGGTAATATCCCCTTCGCGCTGGCCCTTCCCCTGGGCGGGTGGGCGAAGGAAGACACTTTCGAAGTTGAGCATCAAGGACGCTCTGCTTGGTACACCTAGGGTGAGGTCGAATTCGCGCATTATTGTTGGGGCGGTTCTGGTGGCTGTAGGTTGGCCCGGAGAAACATATGAGTCCGGAACGGTGACCAATTCCCACTGCTGAAAATGTATTTTTTTCATTTCTTCGGAGTATGAGATGACCAAAACAATTTTCACCTGTCCGTCGGAGTTCTCAAACCACCAGTTGGCCTCGACCTCCAAGCGATCACGGGATTGGGAAACTCCACATTCGATGATCACGCTAGGCCAGTCAGCTGCACCGTGGCGAGGTGACCAAGGTTCCCACGCAATATTCGCTTGCTTTATGCTCCCATATCCTTGGTAGGGGGTGGCTCCCATTTGGGAAATATATTTAAGTAGCCCCATTTGAGCTATCTTCACATCCAACCTGGTTCCAAACCCACTGCTCACCAATGACTGAACTGGACCAGCAAATATTTTGACTATCAATGTCTCTTCACGGTCGAAGTAATGGAGGCGAATTCCATTGCGGCGGGACTGGCGAATACGCTCGATCGCGTCAAGTTGTTCTTGCGTTATAGGGGCAAATACTAGGTACTGGCCAGCCTCACCGGAATGTAGTTTCTTGACCTGTGAGTCAATGACCTTTATGAAAGACTCCCTCTCGCTGAATTGCTGGTGCTCCACATTTTCTAACCCCTTGGTGAGATAATAATTGATGTCATGCGGTACGCTAGGTTGTGGGCTTAGGTGCCCAGAGGGTAGGGAGGAAGGTGGGGAGATATCCAATCTCTGTCCCGATGGGGGATATCTCAATTGCTGGGGGGGTGGGGAGGGAGTATGGGGTGCACCCATATTCTTAGCAGGCGCGGCAGCCATTGTTTCTGGAGGTCGGTGGCAGCTGCGGGGGAGAGTGCTGGTAGTTAGGTGGTTTCAGCGTGGGAGGCTGTGGATTAGAGACTTTGCGAAAAGACTCTGGATGTGAGGCAAATGAGGGTACGGACCAACCAAACTGCTATTATTTGACTCTGGATACGAAATTGCAAAGTCTCTATTGGGGATTGTGGATTTTCGGAGTTGCGAGAGAGGGGTGGTGGTTGCAGCAGGGAATCAGGGCGTTGTTGGCTTCTCAGATCGGCGCGCCAGGTTTGGCCAGGTGATGTCGTCTGTGACTGTCACACTGGCCGTGGTTAGGTTCGACCTTCAGCGCGACAGCTCGGCGAGGCTTGGCAACTATTGGTTAGCCCATGCCATGCCTCGCTAAACCTTCATTCGGTCTAACGTATGTCAGATAGTTAGAGCAAACCCTAAGTCTACTAACCAATTTGTAGCTCCGAATGTATGAGAAATGGGCACATCTCCACGACAGTTCTACAACTTGCCACTGATTCCAGGCGGTCGATCATGGCCCATCTTCCGGACCACTCATCGGCGGTCCGGGTACAAATCTTTTCTTACCAGGTAGCCGTTGGCTAACAAAATCCATTTGGAAAAAGCAAATGCTCTAAATCTTCGACTGTCACAGAACCGGATGATTCATTGACACCAATCCGACAAGGGGGGGAGGAAGGGCCCAGCGAGAGATGTGTGATCTCCTAGCAATGGAATATAAGACTCTCGGTTACATTTAGAGATGGGAAACAAGGACAGGGATGGTATCATACTGTACATATCGGCAAGTGCTGGGATTTTTCGGAGGAGGTATTGACTACTGGAGGAATTTTTGAGAAGGATGAGGTACACTCTATTCAACAATTTTGGGTCAGGTGGGTGCAGCGGATGATTCTCAGTTACCGAATGAGAGAGGACTTTTATTGGTAAGGACACAAGATAAAAGATATCCAAATACAAGGAGAATAATGAAATCGTATAAGATAAGGAATGACTTTCGACCAACAACTGATGACTTGGAGAAGAGAGAATGAATGCAAAGATAGATAGAAAATGAACAAAGGGAAGAACAGTGTGCCTTATATCCTTCTAAACAGAGGACTTTCTTCCCAGCATACTTTCAGCATATACAGAATCTCGCTTGGAGAAACTGTATATTTCAGGTCAGTATGACTGTGTTGTTGTCCTGCAGGAATGGGAAAATATATATCTGGTAAGCAGGAACGGCAAATTTCCAACACTCTCACTCTGTCAATCCACATCGTTCTTGAGTATTGTCATAACCAAATACAAATAACAAATACAGAAAAAAACATGATAAGTTCTAGATCAGAACAGTGTGACACATAAATGGTCCCTCCAGCACCAAGAACACTATCTATGCCTACGGGTAGTAGTGTATTCTTCGTAGAGATCCTAAGGTAGTTGAAGGAGGCCAGAGTGCTTTCGGAAAAGATATCTAAGTAAATAGCTGGAGCTTACCCCTCTTGATTTCTAGTATTACTATGGCCTGTTAGTGGACTCTAGAGGTATGAGTCTTACCATGGTAGAGTATGTCCCAAGAGGCTGGCAATAGATAGTACCCACTTAGCAAACCATCGACTACATCTCACCTCGGCAGCTTGTATGTCAGAATATTGTATTCAATAGGCCAGTAGATTAAATGATGGACTGCTGTTAGGCGGGAGCCTATCTTGAAGACTTTGCGAGATGACTCAGGCTGAAAATCTTTTATTGTAGACAGAGATTATGTAGAAACGCTCAATGAATAAAGTAGAGGTAGGTAAAGTGATAATAAGATTTTCTAACGTAAATGTTTTATATTGATAAGATTTCTTCTCCATTGCTTGATGATTTGCCAATAGCTCGGAAGGTACGTCGATATTTTTATGCCATGTCTGTGTGGTCGCAGGCTATATCAAGTTCTCATACTAACTAAGTATCTTCTAACAATTTCTTCTTTTCTTCAAAAGTGTGAACACTATTTGACTCTGACAATTCCGTCACCTCACTTGACTTCCAAATTGCAACACCAGGAGTTTCCCTGATGGGGCTCTCACATATGAGTCTATTGGTCACAATCCATCTTCGTCGAAATGAAGTCTTGCTGACTATTGCATAAGCAGAATGGTATCCATGATTAAACCAACAAAGGGGCCAGCTTTGTTTTTGAACCTCTCAGCATTGCAGGTGTATCCCGCACTTGACAGCTGCGAGGTGTAGACATACTTGGCCCGACAATCACGCCAATCCCTATTATCTCTCCATAGTTATATTGTTATCATATGGTTCTGTCTGTATTCGAAGAGTACTCTTGATGTAAGTACCAGTATGTTTGAGTTCTCAAACTACTTTGTCCAACAAGATAATTCACTTCTGCAACTTTCATCACTGGAGCGTGGAGTATAGAATAATGTTACTTAACCATTGTCCGTAAAAACGTCCCATTATTTAGTGACTACTTTCAGGACCATCGTCTTAAGTGCTCGGTAACATTATGCAACGTCGACCGATTTGGCTCAAACTAGTTGCATAAGTTCGCCAAAGGCCTTCCCTCATATATCCTGTGAATGGTATCCGGTCGAACACACAGCCGCAAGGTATATGGGTTAATAAGGAGGGCTTCACTGATCAAGTCTTTGGTGATGAGACGCAACTACATTGTTGTTGGCCGGTGTAGTGTCGTCCCAATGCTTATGCAAGAGCGGGGTGTTGACCTGTCCCTTTGAACTCAGAATCCTAAGATAGGGTATCTATAAGGCTTTATTCCGAAATGGAAAGCTGCACCTTCCGCTATGCCTAACAACTATATCACTTGAATAGATGAAACTACTACTGGGCCAGTGAGTCCACTATCTAGTTATTCACTCTGTTTGTTATAATGGCAGTTAGACACTGGCATGACTTTGATAGGAAGAGTTTTTCCAGCTCCGGTTGTATTGGAGATGTATTGTAGAAACTCATAACGTGTTGATAGAGTTAACCATACCCGAGCAGGTCCAATACTTTTGAAGGCATAATGGCTGATGCATGGTCCATCTGAGACAGCTGTGAGCAGGATAGGGTTGTTGCACAAGGTCAAAGTCATGGTGAATGTCAAAGACTTGTATTTTATCTGACATCTACATAAGTTGAAGTATTTGAGATTTTACTTCGGAAACTAACGATACTCAAGAGAACTTATTGACTAAATCTCTCATCTTAATTATATTAAGTTTTACTGCTTTCATTATTCTTAAATTATCTTTATATTCTACTTTGCCTTTTCAGTTGTAATATGTATACATGTTCCGGTAACTGTATACAGGAGCGGAGTGCAGGATTTCCTATGTTTATTTGGTTACTTTGCTTACTTTGATTAGTTTGATTATTTTACAGCCCCAGAGCTATATTATGGCCCGGTAGCTTGTGTTAAGTTTAGTTTTGCATGTTTATTTTTATATTTAGAATGACAAGTGAATGAAAAGTCCTGTAAGCTGACAATAGCATAGAGGTAGTGTTATGACTCTTAGGTTTCATGTGTGATCACAGGACATGCAGGGCAAGGTGCACAGCCCAGTAATGATCGTGGTTGCAGGATATCTGATTACTATCGCCATTGGGGAACTCTTGTATTTAAACTCATCCCCTGGCTAGCAGGAGAATGGCAGACTTCAGCAGACTCTTGATTTCTGAATATAATTGGTTGAATGGCGATCCTTTAGTTCCTACTTGCCCTTTAACTATTATCTCTCTATCTCCGGGTCTCTTGAAGTCTTCCTTAGACCTAGCACTTGCCGGTCAACTGCTAGCCCTCTATTGCACCTTTTCCTTAGACCGGAGTAAACCTGTTACATCAGTGCAGTCACAAGCTTAGAGTTTGCCTCTCTATAGAGTACCCCTATTACACAGCCGGAGGCCAGTCTCCACTTGTATCACAATATACTTGTATTATATTCAAATAAAACATTGCTTAAATAAACTTATTATTTCCATCGATTACGCAGCGCAATCTCCGGAGACCAGAGTCATAGTTCTTCACTTAGATTCAGGGCAACAAAAATAGATTTACACTTCCTTTCATATAAACTATTTTAATAACGCGAAGCTTAGAATTCTATCCTACAGTCTAAACCGTATTGCCCCGCAGTGTTCCCAGCCTTCCAGTCCGTCTATCTTCGGGTGAGGACGGGACTGACTACGGCTCATAGTCCGTCTTTTTTTGGGGGTTCTAGGACCCCCGGTACTAGCCAAGTCGCAATCATACACCAAACGGATTCTTTTAATATCACGAGACATTACTCGTGCTCTCATGTCAGGTCCGGGGATCTTGGCTGTCCACCCAGACGGTTGGGAGCACTGGTATTGGGTTGAACTCCCGCTCCTTTCAGTTTATCACACTGCGGTGCCTAAGAGCCTGTTTGGCTGCAACGGTTCCGTTCCGTTGCGGGACCGTTTCTGCTGTGAAAATCAACTTCTCTCCGTTTTGAAACGGAAGGAAAAGGGCCATTTGTATGGGGGAATGGAACGGAACCGTTGCAGCCAAATAGGCTCCAAGATGTTAACAATATTCCCATCGGCATGTTGCGATTTAAAATTAACCAAACGTACGCTACCCTACGGTGCTCGCATATGGTTCCCCCCCTAACGTTGGTGCGCCTAAGGTGGGCTCTAACCTTAGCCTCTGACCTCCGTTGTCCCTAGTGACAATTCCTCAAACGTCCCAAACATTTCTCCTTCGTCTAACTTCCTAGCCAAACATACTAACGCTCCCCTGATACTATACTACTTGATCGTGCAACCGTCATCAAACAAACTTCTTCCCAACAATGTGCCATTCCGGTTTCAGTGATGTTTGAGAGATGGAATATTCGTGAAATTTCAACAAAACCGCCCTTGGGGCAGTGTTCCGAACCGTCCAGTCCGTCCGTCCTGGGGGTAGGACCGGACGGATAGCCGGTCGTAGTCCGTCTTTTTTCGAGTCCATGGACGGACTATGGGAAATGGATTTGGGACCGGACGCCCTATGGGGCCCCGTAGGGCCCTGGGGAATTTTCGTGTTTGGATCGCTTCTGCTGTATGTTCAGAAACTTCAAGTTAATGATTTCATCTCGCTCATGATTTATGAGCCGTTTTCTGTCCGGTATACCTATGACTTGCGGATTTGCTTCTTTCTCCCATACAGAAGCCGTTCAGCAGGATCGGGGCTCCGCATACTTTCCATATTACTTAGTGCTTCAAGAGTTGGGGGAGGTTTCCCGGCAATTCCCCCGAAAAACCCCAGGTATTGGGCTGCATGTCAACTTCAGTTGCATCTGTCTTTTAGCTTTGTTGCGACATTACCGCTAGAGTTAAGGCAAGGGGGTTAGGGAAGTATTCGAAAACAAATAAGGCATGAAGCGGAATGATGTATTCAGTCTTATCGCAACACTCATGGCACTTGAGAATTTATTTAACGTTCCCCTTCTCCTCGCGGGAATATTATTTATTATCACGGTTACAGGGCATCATCATTTATCACCCATACTTTGTCTGCCGTCCCCGGCCGTCATTACTCAGCCCCGGCGGTTCTCACCCACCCCCGGCCGTCCCCCTCACCATTGTTAACACGTGCCCCGCCGTCTTTGTAAATACCTGCCGTCTTCACCCACACCCGGCCGTCCTAACCCACGCTCGGCCGTCATCAGCCATCCCCGGCCGTTATTCCCCATTCCCTACCGTCCCCTGCAGTCCCCCTCATTTTAGTTGACATATGCCCGGCCGTCATTCCAATTACCTGCAGTCTGTGTCCCACCCCCGCCGTCCTTACCTTTACCCTACCGTCTTCTGATGCCCCCTATAGTCCCCCGCACAATCCCGGCCGTCCTCCTATTTCCCCTGCCGTCTGCCTAAACTGCAGCTGT
>Ga0307509_10005382_pt1 | contig 17834 bp, 25 predicted proteins | sample 10_EM_MG_FD_202245 | JGI IMG/M metagenome (GOLD analysis project Ga0307509, IMG submission 202245) | Populus trichocarpa ectomycorrhiza microbial communities from riparian zone in the Pacific Northwest, United States - 10_EM | ecosystem: Host-associated > Plants > Roots > Unclassified | place...
GAAGTCGTTTCGTTCCAATAGCATCTTTACTATCCCCTCACGCCCGTTCTCAGCCGCCCACGAGAGTGGTGTCCGGCCATATTCAGTGTCTGGCTGGTCAGGATTGACGTCCTTTCGTTCCAAAAGCATCTTTACTATCCCCTCATGCCCGTTCCCAGCCGCCCACGAGAGTGGTGTCTGGCCATATATGGTGTCTGGCAGGTCAGGATTGACGTCCTTTCGTTCCAAAAGCATCTTTACTATCCCCTCATGCCCGTTCCAAGCCGCCAACGAGAGTGGTGTCCGGCCATCTATGGTGACTGATTGGTTAGGATTGACCTCCTTTCGTTCCAAAAGCATCTTTACTATCCCTTCATGCCCGCTCACAGCCGCCCACGAGAGTGGTGTCCGGCCATCTTTGGTGTCTGGCTGGTTGGGATTAACGTCCTTTCTTTCCAAAAGTATCTTTACTACCCCTTCATGCCCGCTCACAGCCGCCAACGAGAGTGGTGTCCGGCCATATTCAGTGTCTGGCAGGTCAGGATTGACGTCCTTTCGTTCCAAAAGCATCTTTACTATCCCCTCATGCCCCCTCTCCGCCGCCCATGAGAGTGGCGTCCAGCCATATTTGGCGTCCGGCCGGTCAGGAACGACGTCCTTGCGTTCCAAAAGCATCTTTACTACCCCTTCATGCCCTCTCTTAGCTGCCCACGTGAGAGCCGTATTCCCAGTACAATCGGCTGCATTAACGTCCCATTCCCTCATATCCAATACCGCTGAAACTACCTCCTCGATTCCGAAGAATGCTGCCCCGTGGAGTCCCGTAAATCCTGTGAGTATCTGCGGCTCACTAAACCACACGGGCCAGAAGGCCTTCCGATCAGATTGGTACAGGAGTTGAACGGATATATGCTCATCAAATCTATCGAGAAGCCTCAGTGCGAGTATTTTGATATTCTCTGTCACTTCTCTTTTCGTATGCCTCCACCAATAAATAGAAGCATATTTTAGAAGCGGTGTTGTTGAAGGGGCCTCACGAAGAGTTGGGGAAAGATCCCGGACGGATCCGAAATTGAGGTATGTTAGGCAAACCTCCGCAATTGCTGAGTGAGGACTATGGAATAGGGTCGGATCATCCGATAGATACTCCTGAAGGGTAAAGTGCACCAGTCGGACAGTGGATGAAGACACTTCGACAGTGATAAGGCTTAGACAAGATGCTAGGACTATCCGTAACGCAGGAATGTTTTCCAGCTCCAGATCCGCAGATCCTATCTCTACTCCCAAGGCATGACAGAGCTCCTCGACCCGTAACGGCCTTTCCGAATGCAGCACCCACATCAGGGCCTTAAATCCGAGTACTGATTTATGTCCCTTCTGCTCTTTGATTCGCGTTAGGGTAGCCGTGTATGCCTCGCTCAGTCCATTTCCCTGTGTCATCTCCTCAAGTTTCTTTCTTCTCTGATGAATTGTCACCTCTGCTAGAATAGCATCGATGTTGAGTGAAACTAGGAGGAATCTACACCCAGTCTCCGGTAAGTATGCATGATTGATGAGGTGAGGGTGCCGGATGTTCTCACTCACACATTAGATATCTTTTCCAAAATCACTCTCACAATATCCGCCCGTAAGTCATTACTCATCGCCTCCGGCTCGGAATCCCTATCTAACCTCATCTCTATATAACTCCGGATATCGTTCCGGTTAGGGTTGATGGGTATCACAACCGCCTTGGGGAAATATCTTTGGACATCATCCCTAACATGGGGTCTCCCTGTGAGGAATAATCTTGTCCCGGGGGACTCCTGAAGAATATTTCTCAGCGACTCGAGGATCTCCGGAAAGCGCTTCGGCATACACTCGTCCAAGGCGTCGAGGCAAATGAAAACCTGTGGTAGCGAAGCAATAACGATTTTCAACATTCCCATCAGGTCCGCAAGTCGCGGCCCTCTACCGCCAAATTCCTTTTTCGCTTTTTGAAACGCCGCTAGTAGATGATCCGGGATGCCACCCCTGCCTACCAGCTGCTTCAGAAGAGCTCCCATAATGTTGGTGGTTGTCTGATCTTGTTGAGAAAGGAAGTCGCAGTACAAGCCTACAACTGCGACATTGTCCTCCTGCGCCCGATCGCACAGGCTGTCGATTACTAGGGAACTAATATTCCGGGCCGTCAGCGGCATTCAGTTCCTTCAAAGAATCCCACCACTTACCTTAGATATGTTTTGCCCACCCCCGGATTCCCTGAACAAAACAAGACAGCCTTATTGGCTCCACCCTCACCGCATCTCCACTCCCGAAACTCGTTCCTTTCTAAAAGCCAATTCCCGACCCCATCGAATCGCTCAGTGCGGACGCCCTGATGTCTATTATTCGGCTCCAATGGAGAGAGCCAACGCATAATTGGCGCATCCTCGTCGGAGATATAGGTGTTGAAACTATTGTCTATGTTGCCGCAGCTGGTGCTGCCGTCGCCGATGTTGAGTGAAATTTGGGCCATGATATTCTACCTGGAATGTTGGTTGAGTGTAGAAACAGTGTAGCGATTTGCAGGGCATCAGGGGGTTTGTAAAACTCTGATGAGGGCTGAAGGAGGTGGGGTGGTACAACTTGTTGTGGCACAATTACATCCAATCATTTCCATTTGGCCAAGGCGTATGCCTAATAAGAGGGACTTGTATACTCGACAAAGACTTCTTCCGAGTGAGAGGATTTCAACTGCAGGCGCATATCAGAGCCCATTTACCTGGGGTGGCTGTTCCGAGTGGCATGTCCACACACATTGTTTGTAAATAGTAGTTAAAATAAACTGTCTTCTTAAATTTGTTTCGCGGTGATACTGTGTACCGTATAATATGGCAAGAGTCGGATTGGTGCTACTAACATGCTTCCTCTCCCCTATTTTCCCGTCCTTCTGTTGCAACCAATCAGATTACACGGATTCGCCACCCTCAACACCACGCTTTTTATCGTGAACACCCTTCGTTGACGGTCGCGTTTTTTCGCCTTCGGGCTTGGTGGGAATTTTTGCCTTCGGGCGGTCGGAGCTTTTGGCCTTCGGGCAGTATTCTTTTAGTGGCTCGCCGGGCTTTTATTACCGGTGAATTTTCTTTGGTGGCTCGCCTGGCCTTTTGCTACAGGTGAACTTTCACGATGGGTGACTCTGTTGCCCCCGTTGTTCCCCCTCATCCCTCCTCCTCACCTCCTCCGGGCACCCAGGTTGTCCCGGGTAGGATGCCCGTTTCTGGCGGCCGTGGTCTTATCCCGGCTGTCAAACTTTCATACGCCGCGCCGGGTGGGGCCTACCAAGGCCTCCACATTGATCATGTTTCCGAGTCGGGATGTCAGAATGAATCCCTTTTCTTTACTTCTGAGGTTCGAGCAATTGTTGCTCACCTCGACCTTCGTGCTTTTGACTCTGTTGAAGCTGTTTGTACTGGTATCATGGCTGCTCGCGGCTGCTGCATTACTGGTGACACCTCCTCTGCGCGTTGCCACGTCAACCGCACCCCTACTTAGGGTTTTTACGCCCGTTTTCACACTCCTGAGGGCTCCTCCCAGTCCTTCACCCCGTCCAGCTCCCAGATGGTGAGCTCGGATTTACATTTGACCATGGCGTCTGATGCCATGGTCCCCTCTGCATCCTGGCCGTCCATTGACGAGGACCGTTCCCAGGACCCCCTGTATGTTCCTTCGGTGATTGAGGTTGACGATAGCCTACATCAGCAAAAAAACTCGATTTTGCATCCACACGCATCTGAACGCACCCTGTAGTGGAGTTTGCATCTGGTCAGCATCCTGTGCATCCCATAAATCTAGTTTTAAACTTCAGAAGCCAAAATGGACATGTAAATGTTGTCCGTTAGGGCTGAAAATTCATGTTTGTCTATGTAATTGTTAGATTAATCTTAAAATGAAACGGGTTTTTTGATTACATAACTTCAAAAAAATTGTCCCACAGAACGCAGCCAGAAGATGCAGGGTGCGTTGAAATGCAAATAACGCAAACAGATTTTTTTTGCTGATGAACGGCGTCTTCCCTCCCCTGTTGAGCGACTTTCCTCCGGTGAGCGGAAGCTATATGCCAACTTCCGATTGGACCGATCGTCGGACGAGGACTATGCACCTCCTGCAGGTTGCATCCGCCCTGAGGATCGGATCACTCAGGTGTCGTCCCCTCCCCCCTTCGTCCCCCCCTTTTTGCGCTCTGGTGCCGGTTCTGGTTTCGCCCCGGATTCCACCATTTCCTCCTGCTGCCGTGCCTTTGTTCCTGTGTCCAAAAGGCATCATGAGTTTATCGCTCATACTAAGGCACTTCGGGGCAACACCCCCACAAGGAGGATCGCTCTCCCCCCCTTTTTTGACCACTAGTCAGGTGGTTCCATCGTCGGCAGTTATCGTTCGCGATACCCCTATGGATTTGGGTGGTGGGTCTAACACTAATGGCACAGGTATTGGTGATTCTAGGTATGCCACCAATGCTCAGCCAGGTTCGGTTACACGCAGCCTTTCCCTGACCTTTTCGTCGCTTCCCGCCCTCCCACTTACCATGAACTATGGGTCGCCTTCGCAGGTTGACGAAGCATTGTTGAGTGGTCTCGAGGATATACGTTCCGGTAATGTGGTTCCCCTTTGGTCTTCGCCCTCCTCCTCCCACGGGTCGGTCACATCGTCCTCGGATTCGGATGATGCCTCCATGGTTGATGGGTGCCGGACCTACGGGTTGGTTGGGGGCAAGGAGGGATACGATTCCTTCGAGGAAGTGGCTGCCGACATACAACGTCTGGGTAAACAGCAGAACAACTGCTTGGATGAAATTATCTCCCTGAGGGGTGAAATCAAGTTGTTGAAGGCTGTTATTGCCCGGCTGGAAGGGGACACGGTTGCCCATGAGGCTGAACTGACGATTGGCAGGGGTGAACCGGTCTGGTGCTCTCGGGAGACAATTCGGGGATCGGTTCATGCTGAAGCTGCTAAGCGCATGAACGGTGGTCTGACTCCTTCCCCCCCCCCTTCTGCTGATGTTGGTATTGCGTCCTCTTCAGGTAGTAAGAAGGTCGCGTTTGAGGAATCACCCGATATCGGCTTTGTCGTGGTTGATAGAAAGAATGCCCGTGGTCATAAGGCCAATAGGCGGAGAAGGGATCCGGTTACCGGCCCGGATGCTACTTCAACCTCTGCCTCTGTTCCCGTTGATGTTCCGGTGGTGTCCCCCCCACCGGGGCGGCCATGTATAGCCCAGTTGCCGCTGCCCCTCCCCCTCTCTCTATGCCCTATCCAACTAGGCCAGGACGTCAGGTTCGGTCGAGGCTGGTGACGTCTTCTCCCCCTACCGTTGGTATGCTGGGTCCTTCCCGCGCCCGTGTTCCTACGTCCTCCCCCTCCCCCGATGCCCGTGAGCGCCACGTTACGATGCGCTTCAATGCCGGCAAACGGACTTGGCTTCCTGTTACGCCGGAGGCTAACCGTATCCGCATGAACCAGACCTTGAGCAATCTTGGGAAGGTTTCTGACAAGACCCCGTACATTCCGGAAGCCCGCTCCAAGGTTGAGATTGGATGGATCTACCTGACGCTGGCGGAACTTACTGCCACTCAGGTTTGGGACAGACTGGAACGATGCCGCTCGACTCTTATCCGGGAACTCGGCCCCTCTGGTTTTACTAACTTTGTCTTCCCTAAGGATGTGTCAAAGGTTAAAGTTTTGGTTTCCGGCGTCCCTCTGGCTCCCACTGGTAGGGGCTCTATGTGGAAACCTGAGGACTGGACCAGCGATAGGGCTTTTGATGGCCTCCGGACCGATATTGAGGGGTCGAACCCAGGTATTGTTACTGCCGGCCGGCCCAACATGCTTGGCTCAGTTTACGCCATGAAGCAAGCTGGGGCCACGTCCTGCGGCATTCGGTTCACCCTTGAGCGCAATGTGGCCAGTGATGGGGTCCTGTCTTCCGGGCGCGTTTTCTTGTTTGGCAAGTCGAGGAATGCCAGATCTTTTGAGGAACACCGATCGGCCCTGGTTTGTAACAAGTGCCTTCAGGTCGGTCATGTTGAGATGTTGTGTGCGTTCCCTCCCCGATGTCGTTTTTGTTTTGGGGATCACTTGTCGAAGTCCCACCGATGTGAGCAATTAAACTGCCCTGGTGAGAATGGACAATCATGTAGCCACACTGTACGAAGGTGTATGCTATGCGAGAGATCCGACCACTTCACCGGTTATAACAGGTGTCCGGTTGTTGTTGCTTCTGGTTCCTCCCCTGCCCCCGCTGGTGCTAGATCTCCTATTGTGGCCGATGATACCTCTGTTACGGGTGTGTCCGACCGATCCAGAAATCGTCAACGTCATCGTCGTCGTGGGATTAATGTTGCCATTGCTTCGGAAGTGATAGTGGTGAAGGAAGTTTCTGCCAAAGGTCTTGCTGATGACAAGGTTGAGGGCATGAAATATGCTGACAGACGTGCTGACTATCGAAGGGGCATGACTGACCGTGTTCTGCCTAAGGCTAAGGTTGTTCGGCCTATGGTTCACAGGAAAGGGAAAGGTAAGGCTGTTGATGCTTACGAGCAGGCTGGCCCCTCCCGCATTACCGAAATTGTGGAGCCGGCCCCCTCCGGTAGAGTTGACCAGGCCTCCGGGTCATCTAGTTTGACTGGCTCCTCAGCCACCCCCCCTCCCATCACGACCATCGATGACGATGAATCTATGGGCTTTACCTTGGGCCTTATTGCCCCCCCGAAAAGCATTTTGAAGAGGCGCCCCTCTGATTCCGATATCACCTCGTCGGCCATTCAGGCCTAATGTTTATTACAACATTATCAATTAATGTTGGACGGAGCAGGGCTAACCGTTCGTTGGTGATGGATGTTTTTTCTTTTGTTAATTTATTGTTTATTATTGACCCCCCTCGTAAGGCGGACGGGGGTGGTGTTGTACATGAGCATGTGGATTTTGATTTGTTTTCTTTTGTTCCGGTGTCTGGTGTTCAGGTGTTTGTAAGGTCATCATTGTCTGGTTTGTTCCTGGTGGACATGCACAACATGGTGACCTGTGTGATTACGTATGATGTGCGTGGGGTGAGGAGAAGGATTGGTGGTGTTTATGTTCCTCCCAAGATGGATAGGCTGGGGTGGTCGGCTAGCGAAGTGATATGGGATGATTGTGACTTCCTCATGGGCGACTTCAATGCCAAACACGACTCGTGGAACCCGAACCCGAGGCATGGCAGTGCAAATATGGCTGACTGTCATGGCTTGTGGTTGACCCAATTTTGCAATCGGAATGGTTTGCGTGTACACCCTCCAGTGGGGTTCACGTTTCGGAACATTAGCGCCATCAATTTGTTTGTCGGGAATTTGGACACGAGGGTTTCCTATGATGGGAAGGCTGGCCTTGGGCATGTTGCCGTTGTCGCGAGGCTTGAGATTGGTGAGCCGGTTGATTTGATTAGGCGACGACCATCTTGGAAGGACATTCTGGCATCTAGTTATGATGATGTACTGGAACACGTTGATTCTGGACGGAGCGAGGAGATGTGGTCGAGGCTGAAGAGTGGTGTGAACGCACTTACGAGGACTGGGAGGAAGGTCGGCCGGTGCCCATTTTGGAACCCCGACTTACAGCGCATTCGTTCCCATTTAAATTGAATGAGATGGGTCAGACGACTGTTGCCAGTGGCTTCGGACGAATATAATATTGTTCGACGAGTGTACAGAGCCATGCTGTTGAGATTCCGACAGGAGTTTATTCGGGACACGATTGAAAAGGCCGGAGATCCTGCTATCTTCAGACTAGCCAGACAACTGGAATCGAGGCCGACACTTCGTTCTATGCGTGACTCCGATGGTCGGCTAGTGTGTCGCCACGCCGATATTAGCGACCTTGATGCTGCCCAGTTGGGACCTGGCGATGAACAACCATGGCATCGATCTGCGGTTGAGATGGACCCTGCCTGTGAGTTGGAATCTGCTATCAAGCGGAGTCCGACTAATACTGGTCCTGATCTTGATGACATTGGGTATCCCTTCATAAGATATTGGTGGAAGGAGAAACCCGACTGTCTGAGACGGCTTGTTGACTATGGTTTGACGAACGACATTCCTGACTGGCACTCTGCTGAGGTTGTACTTATACCAAAGGCGGACTAGCCCCGTTATGATATTGTGAAGAGCTGGCCTATGATTCACCTGCTGCCGACTATTGCTAAGGTGGTGGAGAGGATTGTCCTGCTTAGGATTGCCGAGCATGTGGTACTGGGCCAAACTCAATTTGGGTCTAGGCGCAAGCGAGGTGTCCATGACGCTATGTCTGTCGTGTTTGAGTTTTTGCGACACAACGAGGGTTTTAAATATGCCATGCTTTCAATGGATGTTGAAGGGGGTTTTGACAATATTGACATTGACCTGCTATGTGATTTTTTGGCCGCCCGGGAATGCCCTGCCAACCTAATGTGTTGGGTTAGGAGGTGGGCTGGAAACCGAGTGGTTAGATTCAGGTTCAATGGTCGGATATCGAAACCGTATTTCGTCAACTGTGGCATCCCTCAGGGATCCCCGTTGTACCCCTTTTTGTTTGGCGCTTATGTCGCTGACATCTTTGAGCCTCGCCTCCGGTACTCCCCTTCGGTTCGCACTGTGGTTAGCAGTTATGTGGACGATAGGGTCATCCTTGTTGCTTCCGATAGCAGGGATCTCACGAGTTACATGATGGCAGAACTATTCAAAGACGGTGACAGAATAGCGAGGGGTAGGAAGATGGGGTTTAGCACGATCAAGACTAAGTGGATTGGTTTTGGTGGAACTGCATGGGAGGATCTGGATGTTGATGGGGAATTACTAACGCCTGTGGAGGATCTTAGGGTTCTTGGTTATAGGTTTAATGTTTTTCTTAATATGTCTTCTCATGTATCTTAATGGTTGGAAAGGGGCTTGGGTGTGAGGAAGAGGATATCAACGTTGGGGAGGAGGTTTGGGAGTGATGGTGGGCTGGATGCATGGTGCACTTACTGTTTGTTTCAGGCTGCCTACCTACCGACAATCTACGATGGGCTTGAATTCGTAACCGACTATATGTCATATGTGAAACGGATTCAGGTTCACGTTAACGATTGTCTCCGTTCCCTGTTCAGGTGTCCTATCGGGCTTGCCAACAATATTTTGCTTGCAGAATTCGGGACACCTCCAGTACATTTACAGGGTCGTTACCTGCAGAGACGGTGCTACAGTCGCATGATCAACTACCGATATTGTGATGGCCATCCGTGGTTCGGAGCAGTTAGGGGCAACTGGGAGGTGGAAGGGATGTTGGCTTACCCGATATTGTCGGACAAGGCTGTGACAGTTGTGCCGAGCTTCAATGTGTCTAAAGGAAAGGAACTGGCTGCGAGGCTGTTTTATGATGCCTATGAGGAAGGGGTTCTGGTTCCTGATCTCCTTATGATCTACACGGATGGTTTGAAGAGCGACAAGGGGACAGCGGTGGCATGGACGACTGAGGAATGTGGGATGACTGAGGGCGCGAGGGCCTTGGCTACCCCATCGTCATGGAGCATCGTGGAATGCGAGACTTTCGCCATTATCACCGCATTGAGGGATGTGCGCTCGGAATTCCACGGTATTGTCATCATCTTTTCTGATTGCATCCCCGCTATTATGTGTATAGCGCAAATGGAGCCTGAGAGTGAGTCCGCTGGTATGTGGGACGTTTTGACACCCCTGTTCAATCGCTTTAGTGCAGTTCATATCTGTTGGATCCCTGGACACCATGGTATTGCTGGTAACGAGATGTCCGATGCCAAAGCCAAAGAGGCGGTTGGTGGTGTTCTGCATGTTCGAAACTGGGCTGGTATGGTACTTGGTCTAGGCCATGCGATGATTGCCAGGGAACTGCGGATGGCTGAAGGGCCCATTGGCACGCAGCAGAAGGGCACGGTTACTATGATCGATCCCCGAGGAAGCCCAGACACCTACGTGGTCTCAGCAGGCTTGACCATTACATCCTGTTGAGGATTCGTAGCGGTACCGGTGTTGTCGGGCACGATGGCTGTCGAGGTGCGGACGATTGCTTCCACCTGACGTCTTGCGACAGGTACCTGGTCAAACGCCCCCGTTTTCCAACTTTGTTCAATGATAAGCGGATTCTGGATTGGCGCGACTGGTGGCAGTCCCATTTTAACCTGGGTATGGGTATTACAAGTGAACACTGTGACAATGATGGAGTGGTTACGGTGTGTGGGTATCCCTTCCAAAGGACGGTTACACAGTTGATCAATGGTACTCTTAGCCTGTTTCACCTTGGAGCCCCTGATGACCGATGCACCAGATGCCTGTTGAAGAGTTGCAACGGCAGAGACAAGTCAAAGGTTCCACTTAAGTTTACTGGTTGTGGCGGTAGACAGGTAGCCCTGTCATGGTGGCCTGCTGCTGGTCCCTGTGGACAGTGCGGCACTAGCGCCAAGAAGTTCCAGGATCATCTTCCCCGATTTCCTGAGTGCGCTTTTTATTACTTCTTGCCGTTTTGGCGTGATGTTATAGCGAGATGGGATGACTTGCCCGTGATGGACAGGAATACGACTGCCTTACAATAGTGGACGAGCCAGCCTGGCCTGTGTATTTGCAACTGGACTTCCCCTGATGTTGTTGGGAACCATTTGAGGTTGGAAGTGGTATGGAGACGCGGATAGTATGTTGGGCTGCGAGATGGATGGCGGTCCGTGTGCTGTGATTTTTTATTTTATTGGATTTATGTTTGGATGGAGGGATGCGTGACCGGTTTGCCAGAATGTTGGCTTGGTTCTGGCTATGACCTCGCTTACGGTAGTGTTTTGGTGGATGGCTATGGGAGGCGGATTTACTTTGTTCGTACCCTAGTTGGGTGGTTTATTTTGTGATTCCCGTGTGCTGGCCGGACCCCGGACTTTGGTCTACGAATCGCGCGGATGGCACTTTTCCAGATGTACTGCGGGCTAGCCGGGGTTGGGACTGGCGTACTCCTTGGAACGTACTGCCGTATAGTTGTACAAGCCCGGATAGGTAGTCGCTCCATTACCTATATAGTTATAAATAAAAGAGATTGAACTCCCCTATTTTCCCGTCCTTCTGTTGCAACCAATCAGATTACACGGATTCGCCACCCTCAACACCAGGCTTTTTATCGTGAACACCCTTCGTTGACGGTGGCGTTTTTTTGCCTTCGGGCTTGGTGGGAATTTTTGCCTTCGGGCGGTCGGAGCTTTTGGCCTTCGGGTATTATTCTTTAGTGGCTCGCCGGGCTTTTACTACCGGTGAATTTCCTTTGGTGGCTCGCCTGACCTTTTGCTACAGGTGAAATTACACGATGGGTGCCTCTGATGCCCTCCCTCTTCCTCCTCCTCCCCCCTCCCCTGTGAGGCGGGCTATTACTGCTGGTGAACGTGGTTTTCTGCCCGTTCATGGATTTTCTTATGCTGCGCCGGGTGGAGACTATCGTGGTCCTCACATTGTTCACGTTCTGGGCTGTACAAACAGTTATCCAGATTTCGACGATGAGGTTCGACACATGATTTCGTCCCTCGACCTCCGCACTTTCGAGGCTGTCAAGAAGGTTTGTTTCGGGATATTGGCTGCTCGCGACTGTGACTCCCTGGCTGTTGCTGCGAACGGTTGCCACCTCGACCGCTGCCTCTCTTTGGGCTTTTACGCCCGTTTTCACACCCACGAGGGTTCCTCCCAGTCCTTCGCCCCGTCCTGCTCCCAAGTGGTGAGCTCGGATTCTCATTCGATTATGGCGTCTGATCCCATGGTCCCCTCCGCATCTTGGCCGTCCATTGACCAGTACTGATCCCAGGATCCCCTGTATATTCCTTTGGTGGTTGAGGTTGATGACAGCCAACGACGTCTTCCCTCCCTTGTTGAGTGACTTTCCTCCGGTCAGCGGAAGCTCTATGCTAACTTCCGATTGGACCGATCGTCGGACGAGGACTATGCACCTCCTGCAGATGGCATCCGCCCTGAGGATCGGATCACTCAGGTGTCGTCCCCTCCCCCCTTTGTCCTCCCCTTTTTGCGCCCTGGTGCTGGATCCGGTTTCACCTCGGACTCCACTATTCCCTCCAGCCGCCGTGCCTTTGTTCCAGTGTTGAAAAGGCACCATGAGTTTATCGCTCACACCAGGGAAGGCCGGGGCAATACCCACCCCAAGAGAGACTTCCTGTCCCCCCTTCTTTTGACCACCAGCCAGGTGGTTCCATCCTCGGCTGTTATCATTCGTGATACTCCTATGGACTTGGGTGGTGGGTCTAACACTGATGGCACAGGTATTGGCGATTCTAGTTATGCCACCGATGCTCAGCCACGTTCCGCTACCAGGAGCCTTTCCCCTTGCGCCGACCCAACATTTTCGTCGCTTCCCGCCCTCCCCCTTACCATGAGCTACCGGTCGCCCTCGCACGTTGACGCCGCTTTGTTGATCGGCTTGGAGGATATCCATTGTGGTAATGCGGTTCCCCTCTTGTCTTCTCACTCCTCCTGACACCGTTCAGTTGCGTCATCCTCTGATTCGGACGATACCTCCATGGTTGATGGTTGCCGTGTTTACGGGCTGGTTGGGGGAAAAGAGGCGTATGATTCCTTTGGGGAGGATGCTGCTGACATACAGCGTCTGGGCAAATAACAAAACAACTGTTTGGACGAAATTGACTCGTTGAAAGGAGAGATCAAACTGTTGTAGGCTGTTATCACTCGGTTGGAAGGGGACACGGTCGTACACGAGGCTGATCTCGCGGTTACCAGGGGTGAACCTGTCTCGGGCTCCCGGGAAATGATTTGAGAATCAGTTCGTGCTGAGGCTGCTAAGCACATGAACGGTGATATTACTCCCTCCCCTCCCCCTCCTGCTGATGTTGGTGCCACATCTTCTTCTGGTGGGAGGAAGGTTGCCTTTGATGAATCCCCCAATGCCGGATTTGTCATGGGTGGTAAGAAGGATGTTCGTGGTCGTAAGACGAATAGGGGGAAGAGGCGGAATGAGAATGGGGTTTCAGGACCAGCTGCTGCGGCGACCCCTGCCACTATTCCCGCTGTTGTTCCGGCGTCGTCGTCCCCCCCGACTGGCGCAGTGATGTATAGCCAGGTGGCGGCCCCCCCCCTCCTCCGGTGCCATACATGACTAGACCAGGACGTCAGGTTCGGCCGAGATTGGTACCGTCTCCACCCCCTGCCACAGTTGTCACAGGTCCTTCTCGTGCCAGGGTTCCTACATCCTCCCCCTCCCCCAATGCCCGCGAGCGCCACATTACCATGCACTTCGATGCCGGCAAGCGGACTCAGCTTCCTGTTACCCCGGAAGCCATCCGCATTCGCATGAACCAGATCTTGACCAATCTTGGGAAGGTTTGTGATAGGACCCCATATATCCGGGAAGCCCGCTCCAAGCTTGAGATTGGGTGTATTTACTTGACGCTGGCGGAACATACTGCCACCCAAGTCTGGGATAGACTGGAACGATGCCGATCGACCCTTCTTCGGAAACTTGGCCCCTCTGGTCTTACTAACTTTGTGTTCCGCAAGGATGTGGCCAAGGTTAAGATTTTGGTTTCTGGCGTTCCTCTGGCTCCCACTGGTAAGGGCTCTCTGTGGAAACCTGAAGATTGGACTGGAGATAGGGCCTTTGATGGCCTCTGGACCGATATTGAGGGTTCGAACCCAGCTGTTATTATGGCCGGTCGACCGAACATGCTGGGCTCTGTTTACGCCATGAAACAAGTTGGCGCAACCTCCTGCGGCATTCGGTTCACTCTTGAGCGCAATAATGCCAGTGATGGGGTCCTTTCCTCCGGTTGTATTTTCTTATTTGGTAAGTCCAGGAATGCCAGGTTCTTTGAGTAACACCGATCTGCCCCAGTTTGCAACAAGTGCCTTCAGGTTGGCCATGTTGAGATGTTGTGTGCGTTTCCTCCCTGTTGCCGTTTTTGTTTTGGGGATCACTTGTCGAAGTCCTACCGGTGTGGACTGCTTAACTGCACTGGTGAAAACGGTTAATCATGCAGTCACACGGTTCGCCGGTGTATGCTGTGTGAAAGATCCGATCACTTCACCGGTTATAATAGGCGCCCTGTGGTTATTGCATCGAGTTTTTCCCCCGCCCCCACTGGTGCTGGGTCGCTCATCATCGGGGATGATACATCTGTTACGGGTGTATCCGACCGGTCCAGGAATCGTCAACATCGCCGTCGCCGTGGGATTAATTCCACTGTTCTTTCGGAAGTGATGGTTGAGAAGGAAGTCTCTGCTAAGGGACTGACCGTTGAGGTTGAGGGGATGAAAGATGCTGACAGGCGTGCTGACCATCGAAGGGGCATGACTGACAGTGCTCTGCCTAAGGCTAAGGTAGTTTGGCCTAAGGTTGACAGGAAAGGAAAGCGTAAGGCTGTGGATGCTTATGAGCAGGCTGGCCCTTCCCGCATTACAGAAATTGTGGAACCGGCCCCCTTCGGCAGAGTTAACAAGGCCTCCGGGTGATCTAGTTCGACGGGCTCGTCAGCCACCCTCTCTCCCATTACCACCATCAATGACGATGAGTCCATGGGCTTTACATTGTGTCTTAGTGCGCACCTGAAAAGCCTTTTGAAGAGGCGCGCCTCTGACTCCGATATCACCTCATCGGCCATTCAGGCCTAATGTTTATTACAACATTATCGATCAATGTCGGACGGAGCAGGGCTAACCGTTCGTTGGTGATGGATGTTTTTTCTTTTGTAGATTTGTTGTTTGTTGTTGATCCTCCTCGGAAGGCGAACGGGGGTGGTGTTGTACATGAGCATGTGGATTTTGATTTGTTTTCCTTTATTCACGCGTCGGGTTTTGAGGTGTTTGTTAGGTCATAGCTGTCTGGTTTGTTCCTGGTGGACATACAAGACATGATGACCTGTGTGATTATATATGATGTGAGAGGGGTGAAAAAGAGGATCGGGGGTGTTTATGTTCCTCCCAAGACGAATAGGCTGGAATGGTTGGCTTGCGAGGCGACATGGGATGATTGTGATTTCCTCATGGGCGACTTCAATGCCAAACACGACTCATGGAACCCGAACCCGAGGACCGGCAGTATGTCTATATCTGACTGTCACAGTCTGTGGTTGTGTCACAAATCGTGACTAAGCAAGGCAGATTTTACATGACTAATAATTATTAGTCATAAGGTATGTTAGTTTTCACACTGTGACGTCACTTGACTCACAGTTCTCACATGATTACGCACTTGCGAGTTATTATTGTTTTATGATTGGTTAATGGTTTCATGACTCACGATTGTGACGTCATATGATGTAATGACTTTCGCACATGACTCATATTATGAGTCATGGGTTTCACGCATGTGACTCACTTGAGCGCATGACTTGGTTTATAGGTTTTGATTGGTTAACGGTATGTTGTGCAATGACTCATATGAGTCATTGATGGATTTCGCGCTATGACTCACTACGACTCATAGAGGTTTATGTAGTGCGAGGTGATGATTCACCAGGGTTAGGGTTATGAGAAGATGCCTATATAAGGCGCTTGGTTCCGATCAAGAGATAGGCCAAGCTTCTCGCACTCTCTCTCCCCCCCCCTACATTTCACATACAACTCAACGCTTTACCCCGCTTTGCTTCCGGGACAAACCCCTCGCCTACTTTTCCTCTCGTTCTCGCCCCTATGGCGTCCTCCCACCACATCCCCCCAGGGAACCCCGCCTTTGGCAGGTTGTCCGCCCTGAACTCCCCAATGCCTACGCGGTCGTCCACTCCTTCGATCGATCAACCTATCGCCTTCATGGCTGAGCAACTTGCCCACGCTAGGTCGGCCCTCCGCCTTGACCCCTTAGATCTCCCAGACCTAGGGTCGGAATCCCTGTCCGGTCTAATCCCCCCCGAATACACCACCATAACCCTCCTCTCACAGCTCGTCAAAGGGCTGGTGACGGTCTCCCACGAACTCAGCGGGGTGACCCGAAAGCTCGAAACCATCTCCGAGGAGTACGACGTCGTCAGACAGGAGCTCCACGATCTCTCCTCACAAATAGCCAACCTCCCCCCCGCACGAGAACTGCCCCCCACCCAGGGGATCGCCGATCTGCAAGCATCAATTCGTGACCTGTCACATCGGGTGTCAGCTCCCGCCCCCCAGCCCCTCCAAGCGCCGGCCCCCACACGGCAAGCACCACCCCCCCCCCCTGCTGCCACAGGGCCCCCCCCCACTAGGAAGGGGAAGGAAAAGGCTCGAGCACTCCACACCCCCGCTGCGGCTGAGGACCCTAAATACCTCATACCTTTTTACGATACGAGACTTGGCAAGGCTTTCGGGGACCCCAGGAACTACGCCGAGCTGTACCCCCACTCCTTCGAAGCCGGTGAATTCCGAAGGGGCGCATATGACCTCGCGTCCTTCACCCCCGGCCACCTCCACCCGGACAATGCCCCCACCCCCTCCACCAGCTATGCACAAGTCGCCTCCGGTTCCGGCTCGAGCGTCAAGGCAAAGAAATCCGCCAGGGTGCCTTCTCCCCAGCAAGTCGCGAGCGCGACGGCCCCTCCTGTTAAAAAGGGACCGCCCACCCTCCCTGGTGCCCAACGCAGATTCTTTGCCCCCCGCAATTCTCCTGCCCCTCACCCAGACGCCCCTGCTATAGCCGCCACTTTCCCCGACATCGCCGCTCGCGTTCTTCGCGAATCCAACTGCCTCCTCCCACTCGGCTTCTCGGCCACGGTCAACCCCCGAGGCGCAATCTCCCTCACAGTAACTGACAAGGCTACTCCGGCTGCGTCCTACGCCCCTTACTTCGACTCACTCACAAGGGCCCTCAACCAGTCGTTCCCGGTTGGAGACAACCCCTGGTGCACCTTGATCCTCGCCCCCACCGCGGTACAACTAGCGATTCACGGCCTCCCTCTAAGATTCCTCCCGCAAGATGAAGAGGAACTCTTCCCATATATCCGGCAAGCAATCCTCAACGACAAAGCGACCCCGATTCTCTCAGCCAGGTACCTTAACCCTAGCAGAGATTCTCGGGAGACCAAGCAGGCCACTTCGGTGGTTGTCACCGTCGACCCCCAGCACGTTTCCGCCCTCACCACGGGGGTCTTCATCCTATCCCAGAAACGCAAGGTCGAACTTGCCTACTCCACCAACCGAACCTCCCAGTGTAAGAACTGCTGGAGATACGGACACGCCCATCAACGATGCACCGCCTCCCACCCGACGTGCCCAATCTGTGCGCTTCATCATACTCGCGCGGCTCACAGATGTCAGAATCCCACCTGCCCCAGGAGCGGGAACAATAAGCCAGTCCCATCCTGTTGTCCGACCTCGCCCCCCCATTGCTGCAACTGCGGTAACGACCACACTGCCACATTCAGAGAATGTCCGGCTAGACCTTCCTCTACTCTCCCGCCCCAGGAGCCCACCCCAGACCAGCCTCGTCAAGACCCCATGGATCTGGCAGTCGATGGGGACTCGGCACCCTCTACTCCCCCGGCCAGGGAGGGTCCCACTGAGGTGGACCTAGTAACCCCCAGGCAACCACAGCCGACAAGGACCCTGGGCCCCGGCACCATCCAAGGCTTTGGCGGCCCTCTCCCAATGGAGGAGCCAAGCCCTTCCCCTGCCCCCCGAAATCTACGGGTTCGTCCCGGCGATGATTAATTGTCCCCCCGCCGAAGGGAGTGGGCTGGCCCCTGTGTCTTCCTTTCTTTCCGTTATACAACATAACTGCCTTGGGAGCTGGAATGTTTTTCTGTCCTTATTCGAGTCGTTCAAAGAGGCGACACCTTATCCTTCGATAGTTCTTCTGCAGGATCCTCCTGTTAGTAAGGCTCGCCTTCCTTCATTTAATGGTTTTGTTCCTTT
>Ga0307509_10005383_pt1 | contig 17833 bp, 25 predicted proteins | sample 10_EM_MG_FD_202245 | JGI IMG/M metagenome (GOLD analysis project Ga0307509, IMG submission 202245) | Populus trichocarpa ectomycorrhiza microbial communities from riparian zone in the Pacific Northwest, United States - 10_EM | ecosystem: Host-associated > Plants > Roots > Unclassified | place...
TCATCGCTCGCTTAATGCTCTCGTATTGTTCTTGAAGTTCTTGCTCAAGATCCGTCAAAGGATCAGAAGACTTGGGATATCTGGTCCGGTGACGTAGACCTAAATTCGCATGGTAATTTATTCACGTTCATGCCTTCCACGCATGCTATCGCCTGCTTCGTCGCTGTCGCGGCCTTCAGGTTGGCAACCGAAGCACGTCCCGTATAGTTTGTGCTCCACCCAGTAAACTTGCTATTTCAACATCCCCTATCAAACCATCTATATCGTGTTCACCGCGGAGTGCGGAGGTGCCATGGAGAAACCCAACAACCAGACTCCGACTCTGGTTGTCGTGACGAACATCGTACACGTTTGTGGCGCCAGAGCTGCGTAGATGCCCATGAGGGCATATTTCGCCGAGGAAAGCCCGGTGTTTGTTCGCCCGCCGAAACGACACCGGAAAAGGTTCGGCGTAACGCAAAGAACCAACCTGCTTGTGATCGAGATGCCGGGATGTATGTGATTTCGGGGACTCCGCCCTTGCGAAGGAGACCATCAGGGGGCTTAATCGTCACCCTAATTCATCAGGGTGGAAAGCTTAGACCTCGGAGGGGAGTATGGTCACCTTGATTTTGATTGAAGCGAGGTGCGGCGACGGAGTGACCGCGCGATTTGCCGGCGCAGGCTAGGAGGTATGTTGGAGAGCAGCTCGCGACGCCGGGCACTCAGTCGGCTGTCCCCGAAGATAGGGCGGAGAAGCGAGGTTTGTAAATTCCCGGGATCGAAGCGAGGTCGAAATCATCCCAGCGTCATTCACCCTCGGGCAATCCGTATACCCAGGGTACCTCGATTAACTGTGAATGAGGACGAAGGGATGGGTTTATCATGATGCGTATTTCACCCCCGGAAGGCTATTATGAAGTATTGATGGATCAGTGCAAAACTCAAGGTGTGATTCAATCTTTCAAACGGGCTCCAACATCGACGGATTTTAGTGCCTAGATCTCCGCAGCCCCGCTAAACTTGTTGTACTGACGACAAGTACTGACCACTGAGTTGTCGCAGGATGGAAATTTGGAAACTGCGAGGAAAGTGTCTCACATACATTCGCTATGATTCTGGTACCACTTCCCTAGGTCAATGAGTTTTCCCTGGCTCTCAAACACGCCTTCAACACCCTTTAGTGCACTCAACGGCGCTCCGAGACTATCGTTGACCCCTTTGATCGCGTTGACGAAAGCAGTGGCCGCAGCACGAGTTCAATACTGTGGAGTGTGTGGTTGATAGGGACGACTGAACCATCCGCCTTGGCTAATTCGAAGCTCGGATCCGAACCACCGCGGGTGATTGCTACCAGCCCCTCCGTTCCAGGGGCCATGAATCCGGACCTAGCCGCCCTCTCGGGAACGGCAAAACTAAGAGAATACGCGCCCCTGAGCGCCAGAAGCCGTTTGGGTGACGGAAGTGAGGGTATCCAGAGGAGCGAGCCTGTCAATGTTCGGAGAAGCGAAGTCGGATACGGGTGTCAATGGTTCCTGTAGCATCGTTCTCAATGCCGACGTTCAATGCCAAATAGGGGAGCGGTGTCAATGATACAACCCGGACAGGGGTATAGGAGTGAGGCAGCTCACGACTCCGCCCTCGAGCTACACGTGGGCCGACGAGACGGCTCGTCAGGTTGTTATCCTACGGTAGAAGGTGAGTCGAAACTCGCAAGGAAGCCGCCCTGATAATGCGAGACAAAGAGTACGTGATTGAAAGCTGATACTTGGAGACCAACTCACGTCTGGAACGGTCCGCCAATCGGCCTTGTGTTGTTGTCCTTAGAAGTGGGTAAAATCCCGTCGCAGAGAAACTGATGGTCCCCGCCGATCCGACCGTCGCGGATGCGTTGTCCTGCCTCTCTATAGGCGGGCTCGGGCTCAAAGTTTTCCGCTACCTGCAAAACGAGACACTTCGGCCATTACTCCGGAACGCATTGTCGTACGAGGCCGATCCCGGTCGTGACGTCTTTTGCTACCGATTCCTTGTCAAAGCACACTCCCCGGCAGCGAGCGCTTTCAATATCGCCTCCGGCTGTTTGGTTATCGGAAAGATAACGATGACAGCGTTGACGTCAGGTCTCGCGCTGGTGAAATTCTGGGGGCCACCACCATGGTATGCGGACGGATCTACAGCACTTAGACCCATAGTGGATTTCATGAACGCGGCGAGATCTCTCGAAGTTTTTTCCGAGAGAGTAGATGGTGCTTATGGTGATTTGATCACTGAGGCGGCCAAGGCGGGGATGCGCGGTTGGGATGATGAGGTCAGTGGGTGGGAATGAATCGATGAGTGATTTCACCTTCGTTCGCAAAGATATCAACACCCAAGATAGCGACAGAGGTTATGGTCAGTGGGTTCACAGGTGACCAGTGAAACTTGAAGAATGGAGCCGTGAAGGAGAATTGTCGGAGGTGCGAGATTCGCCGGCCCGATCCGCCTGCAAGCAACATTTCGCCCGATTTCCTGTTTGGGGATTGACCAGAGCGGGTGTCTCGGACAAATGTCGGAGGAAGGGTTCGAGCAGTACGACGCCGTTTGGGTTAAATAGACGGTCGTTGGGCTTGTTGTAAGTGGAAAATCTCCAAGACTCTTGCACAAATGTCTGCCACTAATTCTCTTCCAAACCACTTTCTCTGGGGCTTCGCTACAGGTCCGCCATTACCCCGCCTCCCCTCTTACATCTACCACCATCCAGCTGATCACCAAACCGTGTTTTGGTAACCCCAGCTGCCTTCCAGGTTGAGGGTTCCACTGGCGTCGACGGCCGTGGCAAATCTATCTGGGACGACTTCTCTAGGTCGCCCGGCAAGACTCTCGATGGAAAGAACGGAGATGTTGCCACCGACTCTTACAAACGCTGGAAGGACGACATCGCCTTGCTGCGTCAGTATGGCGTGAAGGCCTACAGGTTCTCCGTCTCTTGGCCACGCATCATCCCACTTGGTGGTCGTGATGACCCCACCAACCCCGAGGGGATCAAATTCTATTCTGACTTCATCGACGAACTCATCGCCAACGGGATCGTTCCCTTCGTGGTAAGTACACTACGCGCGGAGCGTACCAAGCGTGTGCCTATCAAACTCACCCACCTCGTGGCGCAGACTCTGTATCACTGGGATCTCCCTCAAAGTCTCTACGACCGTTACGGTGGTTGGTTGAACAAAGACGAAATCACCAAGGACTTTGTTCATTATACCCGCATATGCTTCGAATCTTTCGGAGACCGCGTACAGCACTGGTGAGCGACTTTGTTCTGCGACAGATCGTGGGTCGAAACCAACTGGTGTGGTGGATCAAGGTTAACCGTGAACGAGCCGTGGGTCGTCTCCGTTCTCGGACACGGGCGAGGCGTTTTTGCCCCAGGTCGCACCAGCGATCGTACTAAGTCTCCTGAAGGCGATTCATCGACGGAACCATGGATGTAGGTCCATCCACCCCCTGTCTCCCCCTGGATATTCTCAACCCATTTTTAGCGTTGCTCATCATGTCATTCTGTCGCACGCTCTTGCGGTGCAACTGTATCGCGATGAGTTCAAGCCGACCCAGGGTGGTGTTATCGGAATCACCCTGAACGGCGATATGGCTATCCCCTATGATGAAAGCCCAGAGAGTAGGTGCCACCTGCTCCGTCCGATTATCAGAAAATTCTCAGCTATCAAACAGACGTCAGTGCCGCTCAGCACGCACTCGATTTTTCTATCGGTGCGCATGACTTCTTTTCGGATTCGGCACATACAACTTACTCACCTCCTTCTATCTGATTCCCATGGTCAGGTTGGTACGCGGTAAGTTGACATCAAAACCGTGTTTTCGCGGCAGGGGCGGCCAGGTGACCTATACTCACCTCTTGTAGGATCCGGTATATCTCGGACATTATCCGGAGTACATGAAACAAGTGCTCGGAGATCGCCTTCCCGAATTTACTTCGGAGGAATGGGCTATCGTGAAAGGATCTTCTGACTTTTACGGTATGAACACATACACGACGAACCTCTGCAGTAAGTCGTCGACTCTCGTGCTTCCGGAGGAGAGCTGAGGGAACGTGATGCACTGTAGAGGCCGGAGGCGTCGACGAGTTCCAAGGGTTCGTCGACTACACGTTCACTCGGCCTGACGGTACCCAGCTGGGAACACAAGGTATACATCCCGTTGGCTGCTTCATAAAAAACGCAAGTACTGATGAAGGTCGAAGCGCACTGTGCTTGGTTGCAGACCTGTAGGTTCACATCGTTCGGCGGTGGGCGCGATACTGAGTCGTGTGCCATAGATCCCACCGGTTTCCGGCAGCTCCTCAACTACCTCTATAAGGTAAGAGGATCGCTTTCCGATAGGTCATGCCTACCGCTTACCCCGCGTCGGCAGAGGTACCAGATGCCCATCTAGTATGTACCTGTCTCCTGAAATTCTCGACGAGTGCTGAGATGAAATCTGTAGCGTGACCGAGAACGGGTTCGCGGTAATGAACGAAACGAACCTGCCAATCGATCGGGCTGTGAATGACACCGACCGGGTCGAGTATTTCCGGGGAAATTGTGAGGCTCTGCTCGCTGCCATCACCGAGGATGGGGTGGACATCCGATCTTATTTTGGTTGGAGTGAGTTCGGCCCCCAATGTCCTGCGCGGGCTGGGTTCCTAAACGCTTATTTATCTAGGCCTATTAGACAACTTTGAATGGTCAGTCCTTTCTTTTCCCCAGTATTGTTTTGCAGAGTTCTTACCCGGCTTCCCGACCGGCAGGGCTGACGGGTACTCAACGCGGTTCGGCGTCACGTATGTGGACTATGAAACCCAGAAACGATACCCAAAAGAGTCTGGCAAGTTCATTTCAAAGGTGTGGAAGGCCTTAGCTTGATTCTTGCGTACGCCACGCTGAGGTTGGGGTTCGCAGTGGTTCACAGAACACCTTTCCTCGGAGACGGAAACCCAACCTCCTCCGCCCGCCTCTCCACCACTCAAGAAGGTCGCCAACTACGTTGAGAAGGCCAATAAACGTAAGCGGCAGTTACTATAATCCCCGTGATAGTCTGAGCTGACTGGCAACAATTTCTAGCCCTCAACAAGAAGCAAAAGAACTTCTTGGCCCGGTTCGTTTCGTCCTTGTCGAAGCCGCTTCGCGTTTGAGCGTCCTTCTGTGTTCGCTTCCCACCTTGCTCAGACCCAACCCGCTATCGCTCATTGATTATTTTTGTCTCCATTCGTCGAAAAGTTCCCATACTGTCTGTGCTTGTCCGGTATATTTCACACGTCTATTCAGTCCTGCATCGCGGAGATTACTGCAAAGAGTGCCTACGAGGTTTTTCTTTGCTGCTTGTACGATCCACGCGCCGGGCGGAGTTGTATCCGGACCGTATGGACCAAACTGTACCATCAACGCGGCTCATAAACGCCGCAGACGGACACGATATGACGGCAATTCCGTGAGGTGTACGATAGGAAAGTATGTAACTCGGGAGATATTTGGGATATTTGAGGGAATGCTGAATGAGCCGGGTGACTGATACCATCGGAAGCTGATGGGTTGATTCCGCTTGACCTCTCTCATTCCTCTCCATTGCGACTCCGTATGGGTTCACACCCAACAGTTTTTGATACACGGCGACTTCGCTAATCCCGCATCGTCATTCTCTCCTGTAGTTTGTGATCTCCTAGAGCTGCGACCCTCCTTCGACCCCAAGAGCGGGAACGACGACACCAGGAGCACACGGTCTCGACCCCTTCGCACAAATTTGCACCTACTATCGTGGAGTAACCATGGGCTCCCATCCGAAGCAAGCCGATATTGCCATTCGGCCAGCCATTAACCCGCCGGTCCAGGTCAGGACCCTCGACGACGACGACGCCACCGCCGGTGGGCGCAAGAGGAAACCAACTACCACTAAAAGAAGAAAAGTCAATCATGCTTGCCTTTATTGCAGAAGGAGCCATATGACCTGCGATGAGGGAAGACCCTGCCAAAGATGGTCAGCACCAGCTTTTTTTTGTCCTTTGGAGCTTTGCACTAACTAGCCCGCTTACCAGTATCAAGAGGGAGATTGCACACTTATGTCATGACGAGCAGAAGCCTTTGGTCGCTGCGAAGGAGAAGCTTCCATCCACCACTGCTTCGACCACTACCTCAACACCAACTCCTACACCCGAGTCTGACCCCCAAGCTCAGCCCAAACCGTCACTATCTGCACCCGAACAGCCAATCAACACATTCCAATGTGAGTGACCTGTATGGTCGCGTGCACACCGCGTATTTATCGTACTCCACAGCGATTGCTGTACCGTTTGCGCAGACGTCTGCTCGTACCCCTGGCATGCCATGGCAATCTATGGGGATGAACCAGGCAGCTTTGTTCTATCCACCTGAAACTACACTCGGCAGCGAATTCTCCGTGCTGTCCGATTTCTTGGAATCTCTTGACGAACGTTCATTCTTCAACCCCCCGCCAGCCACAGTAGCTCCATCTCTCATGTCCGCTCCACCCCAAACTTTCCCTACCCCGCCTCAACCCGCAGAACCTTCCCCCTCCTCAAATATGGAACGATATACGAACCCCGATGTGACCGTAACGGATGTTTCACCGCCGGCAGTAGCGCCTGTCAAGGAGGAGACCGTGCCCGTGGTTCTTCCGTCGGCGACCAAGACCGAGAAGTTTTTGATGATTGCTGCAGACCAGGAGCCAGGACCAAGGAACGAACGTCTCAACAGGGTTATCCGTAGCAAGTACGAAGCTGGTCTGCTCAAGCCTTACAACTACGTGAAGGGCTACGCGAGGCTACAAAGGTGGATGGAGAGCAAGTACGTTATTGTTCGTGGATGTTCGTTGAGCGTGCGGCGTTAACTATTTTCCTCCGCGTTCAGCGTTTCCCAAGAATCGAAGCAGAGGGTTCTGCAACCGCTCTCGGTTCTGCGGCCCAAGTTTCGAGTGCGCCAGATCAGGGACGTCTGATGATATTAGCTGACCGGACCCACAGGCAATCGCTCAGTCCCTTACCGATATTGATTTGGTGTTTATCGAGGAAGCATTTGAACGTTTACTCCTCGATTACGATCGCGTTTTCTCCGCGATGGCCATCCCGGCTTGTCTATGGCGTCGGACGGGAGAGATATACAAAGGCAATAGGGAGTTTGCTGAACTCGTTGGTTTGGACAGCTTCATGCTTCGGGATGTAAGTCCGATTATCACCCTCGGACTAGACGTTGATGGGATTTGACGCGCGTGCTAGGGCCGCTCTTGCATCTACGAGCTCATGGCCGAAGAGTCTGCTGTAAACTACTGGGAGGTACGCCACGCCACCATCAACCATCTAGCTCCACAGGTGCTAAACGTTCGTGCCTTGCTTTGAACGATGCGCACAGAAATACGCGGATGTAGCATTCAATGTGAACCAAAAGGCGGTCCTCACCACCTGTGTGCTGAGAATGAAACCCAGGATCACGTCGAGTAGCAGTTCGGACGACACAGACTCCCAGGATGAAGAGTCTTCTATTAGCTGCTGTTTCTCCTTTACCATCCGCAGGGACGCGTGGGGGACACCGAGCATGATCGTTGGGAACTTTATCAAGTGCTAATTCGTGTAGTCAGACTATAGAGCCATATGGGGGCTCTCGGGCTTCGGTATGGGTCGATTGTAAGATATGTTCCTCCTTATATTTCTCTCTTTACACTTGTTACAGTATAGTTTTTCTCTTGCTCTGTCCAGCCTCCCGGAGAGAGGCTGGCTCGAATACACGGTCACTGTTCGCTGCTGTCAGTTATTTGGACGTGTTTGGCTTCCCGACGTGTTTGTGGCTGTTTGCTGGCGGGCCTATCGCCTCTGACAGAACGTCACTGAATCATCTTTGGGCTGACATTGACAAGATAACGCTCGTGCAGACCATCATGGTCATACCCGCTCTCTGCGGTTGGGGGTGGGTAGGAACCGACGTACCTCCATCGAGACAACGCTGCTCATAGGATCTCCGGCCACTGGGCGATCCTTAGAACCTGTGCATTGATCAGGGACGGGAAAAACGCACAGGCCACCGCCATTCTTCATGGAGCGGGTTACAATGGGAATAGAGCGTTTGTATTCTTCGCTCGCTTCCGGGGATCCACCCGTCCCTTTCTGAAACACAGCAACCCGGACCTCTCGACGGGCGGGGCCGATTCATGAAGTTTCCTGAGTCAGGCGGTGCGGTTCCTGACCGGGTGACTGTCCGGGAATCTTCGTCGGTGACTTGGGTGACTCCGGTGCTGTGGCTCCGTTCTCCGCTGGTATTTATAATCTGGGGTCGTTCTGGCCTCTGGCTTTCTTCACCACCAGCTCCCCCGAGCCTTCTCCCCCCTTTCATACCCCCCAAAGCATACCCCACACTTTAACCTATCCGCATCTCAACATATGGCTTCTAACATGAGCGTCGCTACTCTCCGCCAACACAGCAAGGCCAAAAACATCAACAAGCCCCGCCTGACGCCCAAACAGTGCCGTGAGGTCACTGACCATTGGGTAAGTCGTCGACCGATTGTCGTTGGTACATTGGAACTAAGCCGCGTAGAAATCTTCCATAGGAGAAGATCTCACAAACAACCTCGTCAGGAACTACATCAACCCATCGCGTTTGCCCGCGGCAAAGGAAACCGCTTTACGGATCCACAACGACCTTCCACGTCGTGTTCAGCGAGAGTACGCCGTCTCGGCTGCTCACTCTGACACTGGAGGTCGTCGGAACCCTGGACGAGGCGACGGTCAGACGTGGAACGGTGACTCGTTCGTCTGCGCCAGTCAAATCGACCCAGACCACTCCAACGTCGACCCAAGCATTGACCGTGACATGATGAACTGTGGCGATTACGACGAGGTCGATTTCTACAACCAGGAGACTGCGCGACCACGGACAATTGAGATTTCCCTTGCGGACGTCCCAATGAAAGTTCGCAAGCCAAAGCAACGTGAGTGGTGACTCGACCGCTGTGTTTCCTTCGCTTGCGGTGTGTTTACCGGATCTCTTCTCATAGGCAAGGCTCGTGTTTGTGAACCAAACCCATTCGACCTCGGAGACCCATCTTTCCACCCAGACTTCGAGACCATGTCCAACTTCAGCTGGGACGCCATGTCCTTTGACAACATGAGCGACTTCAGCGAGGAGGATTGGGAGGATCTCGAGTCCGCCTACACCCACGACACCATCGATTACGAGTTGGGTCGAGACCTCAAGCTCCTTCGAGCCGCTCGAAGTGACTCGGATTCCAGCGCATCGTCCCCCTCCTCGACTCCCCCACGAAGGACATACGCTCAAGCCCTCGTCAACACGACGTGAGCCCCTCGGGCAAAAACGTCAAGAACGAAACGTGATTTTTGGTTTGCAACGATATATATGCGTCGCATTTCTTTAGCTTATGGTCATATACTCTATACCATACGACACCGCTTGTATCTGGGAGCAACCCTCTCTCTATTGCAAGGTTGGCTCTACTATGCCCTTGGTTTGGTTTCTATAACCGTTCCTCGGGGTTTCGTAAATATGCAGTTTGACTCGTGCATGACTGGAATATGACTTTGCAGTTGTTTGACTGATTATTTGGAGTATTTCGCGTGATTGGTTCACCTGTTTGAATCCGGCCCCATTCCGGATCGCACCATGAAGGTATCCAGCTGATTACTGACTGGAACCTCCCATCAGCCATTCATTAGGCCGGTGAGAACTCGGGCGGACGGGAACGAAGCGTATCTAGAAAGGTCGACTCGGATCGACCGATCCGCGTGACCCTAATTAGTACGCGTTGTCCCCGACAAGTTCAACCAAGTTTCAATAGACTCCCCGTGTCGTTTCAGTATTTCGCGCGAATCAAGGCAGAATTTCGCTTTTCCTCCTTTTCCAAGTCTCCCGATTGTCCCAGAGGCAACGACACACGATTGAGCCCACGCCTGAATGTCCCTCCCTTCCTTCGACCCCAAAAACCCACCTGCTTGGTTCTGCACGTGTAGAAGGTGCGGATCCAACGGGAAAGTACTTCCCAGACGGACCTGGTACAATCATAACCCCGGCGGGAAGGCAGCCAAGTACGAGGCGATCGCGAACCGAGCAATAGAAGAACTCAGGTTACTGCGCGCTCGCCCACACCCTGTATACGAAGCACGGGGGAGACGCCTTCACGGAGAGGTCGAAGGAGTGGAAGATCCCCCGCGTTCGTCTGAGCGAGTAGCAGCATCGGGCTCGGTACGTCCGATGTTATTTCACGATAACATAAGTTGAATGAACGTATCCAGAGCGTCCGTCGAGATACGACCGGAATACTCCCCGAGTCTGAAAACGAGATTCACCTACCCTCCTGTGTCCCAACCCATAACGACTATCAAAATGCTCCTACCCCCCAAACCGACGCCGCACCGGCTCGTACCGATTTTCCGACTCCAGCCGTCGCTCCGAACCATACACCCGACTCTCAGGGAGCTGAATCAAACGTCGCTTCTTCCTCTAAAATTCCCAAAAAACTGACCCCTGCGAGAGCATCCCACAAAGCGGCCACGAAAAAGTCTCCACAACCAAAGGAGGTAGCTGAGTAGAAGTAAGTCATCGCAGGATCCAGTTCTATTCATCCATACCGGCCTATATCGACTGAATTCACCCCAGGGTGCCACGCTTCGAGAACTGGGAGAGGGATCACGACAGATCTTGAGTTACCAACCGCCGGCGGATCCCGCTGGGCTGCAAATCACCTTACTCGACCCAACAACCCAAAGTTCACGCCGTGAACGCGACCACGGGCAAAGCTCGTGTGGTAAATACCACGAAACATACCAGGCCTCTAGTTAAACCTGCACCAAGGACTCACGCAGTCGGACTGGAAACTGGAAATAACAGATATATCCGCACCCACACCAAAAACCCGTACACAAAACAGCGGGGAATAATAAAAAACGGGGGAACACTACACCACAAATAATGGGTTCAAGACACACACAACAGAGGACATGACACTTTCTTCTTCAACTCGCGTAACTTACAAAGCAGTCCCCCCTTCTCCGTGGGCGGTTGCTGAGGGTTTTCCTCCTTTCTAGCCGTTTCTTCTTTCACGGGTTCCTTAAAAGACACTTTCACCGGTTCATCCTTGACAACCTCCTCCTCCACAACCCTTTTCAGTAGCGGAGTAGGAGGTTTGGGAATTCAGGACGAAGCGGCAACCTTGATCTTTATGGCGTCGACAACACTAGGGTCGGCCAGGGTGCTGAGGTCACCCAACTGATCGCCCTCTCCGGAAGAGATCTTGCGCATGATACGACGCATGATCTTGCCAGACCGGGTCTTGGGAAGGTCGGGAACGATGAAAATCTTCTTCGGAGCGGCGAACGGTCCGATAACCTTCCTGACCTGGAGGATGAGCTCCTTTGTAAGGGAGCCTACGTCGTTGGGGTCGTAAGCGAATTCACTAGATAAGGGACGACGGTTAGCTCCAAGCCCCGGAAAGTTGAGGAGGGGGTACGTACGGCTTGAGAGTAACAAAGGCAAAGACGGTCTGGCCGGTGAGGTCATCAGAGACACCGACAACGGCGGTCTCTGCGACACCCTTGTGGAGGATCAAAGCCGACTCGATCTCAGCAGTGGAGAGACGGTGTCCCGAGACATTGATGACATCTGGGTCCTAATTCAGCCCATGCTCAGTAGAGTGAGAATAACTGAGAGACACACCGTCAAGACGACCCTTGATCCAAATGTATCCGTGTTCATCTCGGGCGGCACCGTCACCAGTGTAGAAAAATCCGGGGTATGGCTAAGCAGGACGAGGTCAGAAACAGCAGCGCCCATGACACGCAGGAAATACAAACCCTCATGTAAGTATCGAGGTAACGGTTATGGTCCTGATTGATGCTCCTGGCGATCGATGGCCAGGGTTTTTTGATGCACAGAACACCCTCAACGCCATTGCCCTCGAGGACCTTTCCTGAGTGAGGATCAAGAATAACCGGCTCAACACCGAAGAAGGGCACAGTGGCAGAACCTGGTTTGGTTTCGATAGCACCAGGGAATGGCGTCACAATGATGGACCCAGTCTCGGTTTGCCAGAAAGTGTCAACGATGGCGCATTGCCTCTTCCCGACGTGGTCGTTATACCAGTGCCAAGCCTCGGGGTTGATAGGTTCGCCGACGGTACCCAACACTCGGAGAGTGCTAAGGTCGTGGGGGTGGACGTGGTGTTCACCGAGACGACGGAGGAGACGGATGGCGGTGGGAGCAGTGTAAATGTGGGTAATCTTGTGCTTCTCAACAGTCTGCCAGTAGCGGGATGGGGTAGGATAAACGGGGGTGGATTCGAAGACAGTGGTGGAGACACCGTTGAGAAGGGGTCCGTACACGATGTACCTAGTGGAATAGGTGAGATCGGAGAATGTATTGACACAAGATATGGAACGCACGTGTGACCGGTGATCCAGCCGACATCGGCCATGCAGGCGAACTTGTCCTCGGGGTGGACATCGAAGACGTACTTGAGGGTCAAGGCAGCTCCGAGAAGGTAACCACCGGTGGTGTGAACAACACCCTTTGGCTTGCCAGTGGATCCAGAGGTCTAAGGAAGTCGGGGTTCGCCGTCAAATAGAGAATAAACGGTAGCTTTTACTACTCACGTAGAGGATAAACAAGGGATCTTCAGCGGCCATGATCTCCGGTGGGCAATAGTTTGATACCTTGATGGTCTCCTCGTGCCACCATTTATCACGTCCCTCGGTCCAGGCAACGGGATTCCCTGTCCTCTTGAGGACGAGGACGTGCTCTACCTCGGAGCATCCCACGAGAGCGGCATCGACGATAGCCTTAGTGGCGATAGTCTTTCCGCCTCGTCGGCCCTCATCAGAGGTAATCAAAACGCGGGACCCGCAATCCTTGATGCGGTCTCGGAGTGACTCGGACGAGAAACCGGCGAAGACGACCGAGTGAACTGCACCGATACGAGCGCAGGCAAGGAAAGCGGCGACAGCATGCCAGGTCATTGGCATATAGATGGAGACGGTGTCACCCTTCTTGATTCCCATGGCCTTGAGGACGTTGGCAACGCTGCATACTTCGCGGAGAAGTTGAGCAAAGGTGATTTCGCAGCCCTCACTCGGCTCATCGCCCTCGTAGATGATTGCGGTCTAGTTTAAGTTTAAGAGGAAATCCCGGCGGGTTCGCGATCAAGTAAGAAAGTTGGGATGTTAGCCACTGAATGATCCGATAAAAGTTTAGTAACAGAAAATGTAGACGCTGACGGGCGTCACCCTCTCTGAGCGCTGATGGTCCGCCGATCGCCAAGATAATGACAGGAAAGAGCAATAAAAATAGATGACCAACCTTATCGGGGTGGGCATAGACCCATCGGTCGACGCAGTTGTACGAAGCGTTGAGACCACCTTCAGGGAACCAGACGATGTCCCCATTTTCGAAGCTCCCAGCGCGAACAGTCTTGAAGGGGCGATCCCAGTGGAGGGTTTCCCTGGCGATCTGTAGGGGTAATGATCATCGGGTTAGATGGTGGGGCCGGGTATAGATGGACAGTGGGGAGACAAACCTTTGCCCACCATTCGTCCGAGCCCTCTCCGACGGTTTGCGCATGGTGGTTGCGGTAAGCGTTGACATTGGGACCAACATGTGACTTCTTGTGATGTTGCTTAACACGGGGAGCGATGGGGTGAATCTTTACGGACTGGTGCTCGGAATCGGCCATGGCTAGAGGATGGGGGGAGGAAGGAGAAGTGGATGGAAGCGGAGGTTGATATTTCCGTCCTTTTATGGGGGAAATGAAAGAAATATATTTTATTTTTCTTACGGCGTGCCGCTCACTCAGACAGCACCTTCTGGCTTGAATGATATCCCCCCCATTCATCATTCATTGAACCCGGGGTCGGTCAGGGTCCTTCGGGACCAGGATCTAACCCGTTTCTGGCTCTTCCGACTCTCTGAACCTCCATACACGTCTTGGAATTATCCACAAACAATAAAAATGGACCGCAAGAGCCCGACAGCGCCCTCCTGGCGCCGCGAGCGCGACGCGCGCGTAGGCCTCGACCTTGCCCAAGTAGCAAAACCGAGAACCTAGCCTGACTTTGAGATCTTGTACGTAAATTTGTGTCGACTAGCGGAGCGGCAAACCCGAGCGGGCACAGGCTTCGAACTGGCGACGCGCCCAGGATGTGCAGGTCGACTGGTGATACGGTCATTCGTACCACTGTCATCCACTCGTCCTTACCACCCTTGGGTTGATCGTGTCAGTACAGCGTGTACTCGTTTCGAATGGCGACACCCGCAGGGATCTGATGCCTGCCGCAAGGGGCAGCGGAACTCCTCGAGACACATGCGGCCAAGACCGAAAAGTGTGGAATGCAAATCGTCCCATCCCACGTGCAATTCCCTCAGTGAGATCGCCCAAACCCGCCGAATCCGCGCGTATATCCCGTCAGTTTGGTGAAGCTTCCAGTATGAGCTGGGTACTATTCATTTGAGGTGGGAATCCAAAAGTTTCAATCTGCCCCCCACGTGACCTTCCGAGCAACCACCTGCGGATCCCAAGTTTCCCTTCAACGTTCACTCCTTCGTCACGACCGCTGCCATCCGGGGAAGCTTCCGGGGAAGGGGGGGTCAGGCAGTGGCATCGAGAACAAGATGCGTGTAATGCGCGTGGGTCCGTCGTCGAGAATGGATCAGAGCACGTGGGTACGATCCCCCGCATCACAGGCTCGGCTCCAACTCTTATCCTGTCTCTCAAGGTGCAGTGGGTTAGCGGAAGATCCTCTTTCACCCGCCCAGATCCATACTCATTGACACTCAATGACCGCCAGTGTGGGCATCTCGATCGGCCAAATCTGCACTCGCAGATCTCACTCCAACTTGGGTGTGATCTGATGTGAAACATCCCCCTGAGCCTCCACAACTTACGAGCTACGCTCAAGGACGTGCCCTCACGCAACAACAAAAAAAGCGGTCTCCAACACGCAAACCTTGATTCTAAGCCAAGACCGTGTGTATTCGATGACTGGCCTATAGGGGTACCCGAACCAGGAATTTCGAAAGTTGACCTCCATAATATAGCTTCCCGCCGAGACACCCACGATGCCTCCGAGGCAATCGAACGCGGCGCCAAAGAAGATCGTCATCGTCGGTGGAGGAATCATCGGCTGCACGACGGCATACTACCTCTCCCACCACCCCTCGTTCCGCGGAGGTGTTGACAAGATCACCATCCTAGAGGCATCCACCACTGGCGTCGCCCAAGGAGCTTCAGGAAAGGCCGGTGGGCTCATCGCAAAGTGGGCCTACCCAACTGAGCTCGTTGAAATCTCCTTTCCTGAACACATTCGCCTCGCCGAGCTGCACAACGGCGCGGAGCGTTGGGGATGGCGTTACGTTGACTGCGCGATGTGGGAAGGCCGCGGTGAGGACAACCCTCCTCCTGCCGGTGCCAGCCCCAAGGTAGGCGGCGGGGGTGACGGAGATTCCGATACAGAACAGAGGGGAGAGAGGGAACTTCCAGATGACCTGCGCTGGGTCAAGGAATCGCTCACCGACTCGTACTCGACCATTTCCGCAAATGGCGATAGTGCTCAGGTCCATCCGTACCTCTTCACCACCTCCATGCTCGAACTCGCAGAATCTAAAGGCGTAAAACTCCGGCTCGGAGCCATCGCAGCCGCAATCGCATTCGACGAGGAGAACGTGACAGGTGTCCACTACCAATCCCGGACGGTCCCAATGGGATTCATCCCCGCGACACATGCCATTCTCTGTGCAGGACCGTGGACTCCCAGCATCCTACCCTCAGTCCCCATCAAAGCCACCCGCGCTCACAGCATCGTGATCCGACCCCAACCCGGCGTCCAGCTCTCCCCCCACGCTCTCTTCACGAGGATCAGCCTCCCAGGGGGGACTGATGATGATGAACGCGCATCACCAGAGATCGGCGCGCGGCCCAACAACGAGGTTTACGCTTCCGGGCCTGAGGATAAATCCACACTCCCATACCTCGTGGACGACGTCAGGGTGGATGACGCCGCGTGCGAGGATATCTTTCAACAAGTTGCAAGTATCAGCCCTGAACTCCGGGCTGGAACCGTGGTGAGGAAACAGGCTTGTTTCCTACCGAATGTCAAGAAAAGCAGGCTCGGAGGTCCGATAGTAGGCCCCGCCCCTCGTATGGCCAAAGGCTATTACATCGCTGCCGGCCATTCCTGCTGGGTGAGCATCATTCTTACCCTTCCCGCCAAAAAGAGTTTAATCTCATCATCGTCTTATCTCGGAAATAAATCGGAACGACCGTGCCCCCCGCTTGACGCCTTGGAAAACCCCGGGACCGCGCGCTGTGTTCGACGATTCGATACTGACGGTGACGCCTTAATTTCCGAAGGGCATCTGTAACGCTCCAGGAACGGCCAAGGTCCTTACAGAACTCGTATATGATGGAAGGATCACCAGCGCAAACCTCGAAGACTTGGCACCATCTAAATACGCAAGAACCCTCTAATCCACTCGGTCAACAGATCTCCCTTCCCCAGTCTTGTTCCACCCTGCCCAACGACCCTGCGTGGTTCCAGTACAGCCGCTCACCGTTCATATCGATGTCTGGTGGTGTATGATGGCGACGCGTCTAGTTTGTGATGTGATGAAGGGCCAGACTCAATGGCTCAAGAGTTTTCTGGATGTACACTATTCGTCTCTGTTTCACGGACCCTTTGCCCAGATGTCACAGGCCCAACGATACAGTCAGAATTGACCCTGAGGTCCTGTTCGAAAGGGAGGATGATATATCACAATTGCTTATGCGGATATGCCTGTACCGTATCTAAGTTTTATGGAGTATCAAACCACTTTGAAATGCATGAACGAAGGTGAGCCAAGAACGGGATTGGGAGTTCTGAGGGATTACACGAGTTAGAGTAAGGGACGAGGTGGTACTGTGTACAAGAGGATGGAGAAATTCTGCAGAGTTGGCTTATGGGAACATGAGCGGGGGACGGCATGAGGAGAATGAAGAGAGTGCGGGGGTATGTCTGGGGGACCAAGCAGCCGGCAATTGATCCACAGTGAAGGGGTAACATCGGGTGTGGGGGCTGAAATACCCAGCCACACGAATCTAGAAATCAGATAAGGAGGACGGGCTGGCCCAGTCATAAAATCGGAGGTTCAGGAACCCAGTCGCGGGAACCCTTCCTTGAACACAAGTTCATCCCAAAACTGTCTCTCCTTGATGGTTTCGGCGCGGACCGTTGCGGTTCCATCACCGCGGTTCAGCCAAACCCACTTGTATTGCTTTGCGATCGTGACGAAAGGTCCCCATCTTGGACGCTCGGTGTTGACAGGATCCTCCCAAACGATATCGTTGCCGGGTTGGCAGTTGCTGTGAGAGGAATTATGAGCGGTGTTGAGCGGATGTGAAAATTACGGCGGTGGCGACGTACAAATGCAATAGGGCGGGGTATAACTGACGCCACCTATCGTAAACCTTGCCTTCTCTCATGAAAATCTGTTTGGATACCTGCTCAGATTCATCCATACTATCGCTACCATCGGCCAAAGAAAGGCCGTAGCTACAGCACATTATGAGTGACGGTTACAGCGGAGAACGGGGAACGGGACCCACGAGTAACGACAGTGTGTCATGTCCCATGAGACGCTCAAGTCTCTGAACAGCTTTCGGCCGTGCCGCTTCCAGATTGCAAAATAAAGGCCTTGGTCACCGAACTCGGGATTCTCAGGGTCGATTTCTTGGCGTGGGTTGAATAAGAGGCGAAAACGGGACAGGGAAGCCAAGGAACATACCAGCTCTCGCCCACGTTTTATTATTACCGAGAGTTACCGTGCCAGCCGGGAAG
>Ga0307509_10005385_pt1 | contig 17826 bp, 21 predicted proteins | sample 10_EM_MG_FD_202245 | JGI IMG/M metagenome (GOLD analysis project Ga0307509, IMG submission 202245) | Populus trichocarpa ectomycorrhiza microbial communities from riparian zone in the Pacific Northwest, United States - 10_EM | ecosystem: Host-associated > Plants > Roots > Unclassified | place...
TGAGGGCATGGTTGGAATTACCGCCGGCAGCAAACCTCGGACCGACTTTCCTATCCCCCGACACCTCCTCCACCTTCCTCATCAAACCCCCGTACCTGATCCTAGGACCAACCGGGGCAACCAACTCCTTCACCTCCTGCGCTTCCTCCTCGTTCTCCGTACTCTCCCCTACCCTTCTTCTCTTCTCACCCCCCTTCGCATAAGAAGGCATCCTAACCACCGGCCTAGATACCCCCTCCTCCTCCTCCACAGCCACCTCGAAGCCACCACACTCGACGCCACATCCAACTCAGCCACCTTCCACTTGGTGCGCCCCCCAAAACGCCCCTTTTCCTCAGCCTCCCTCCAAAAACTCTCAGCCTCCTCCTCGCACCATGGCGCCGGAACTCCGTCCCCATGTGCCTTCTTCCTCGCCTCCTCTCCCACCATCGTCTTTACAACCCTAACCCTTGACCCCTCTTCCTCTCCCACCTCCTCATCGTCGCTGCTAAGGGAAGCGTCACTTGCAATGGATGACGCCGCCCTACTCTTGCCATCCTTCACCAGCCGGTCATTCCTCTTGGAAAGCACCGAATCATGATGTCGGAGCCTCTTCACCTCCTTTCTCAAATCTCCCATCTCCAAAACCATCTCCGCCATGACAACCCCAAAATTGGCAATCTTGGCCGCCGAAAAACTTGTAGACTTTTGCTGAGGCATTCTATCGGTTGTTCGTTGATAAAGAAAGCAAAAGTAAAGATAAAAGTAGATGGAAGTGATAAATTAATCACTAGAATCGATGGAAATACCTTGGTACAAGACAAAGGTAGATAAAGACTTGAAAATATCGCGAGATAAATTCCAAGGTTCCTATAGGCCAAAACTCGAAAAGTGACACGTCACTGTTGTTGTTATTTCTTTCACTGGAGGTGTAAGAGAGACGGAGGATGTTACGAGGACTTTTCAAACGCGAGTGTATTCAGACCGGGTTAGAATCACCAAATATCACCCACCCACCCACCCACCCCCACTTTTTCTATCGTATCATATCATGATTCCAAATAATGATGATCTCACAGCCAAGCCACCCCACCACGGTCCTCCCTCTCTCCAACTTTACAATTGACAATTGTCATCTTACAGTTTCATAAATAAGAAATAATTAGGATGATACTCTACCGTTCCCGTTATTGCACCACTAAGCCCCCCCAGACGCACCCTCCCATCCTCCTGCCGGCAATCGCAGATGCGACGGCTCATTCGCAGCCTCCGTACCACAAATACGAACTTCGCCTCACGCGTCCCCAAGTATATAACGATACCCCGTCCACTCTCACTCCCACTCCAATTCACCCCTCCCAGCAAGTTAATGGGCTCATACTTCAGCACTCCCACCACCAACCAAACTACCAACGAAATGTCCACAGACACAAACCCAACAGTCCAAAAATCCGACGACGAATGGCGTGCGATCCTCTCCCCTGGTACCCCCCCCCTTTCTCCATCCCCTTCCCCCGCTAACTAACGTTCCCTAGAACAATTCCGCGTCCTCCGCACTGGTGGCACCGAACGCCCTAACAGGGGGACCTACAACCACCACACCTCCCCCGGAGTCTACACTTGCGCGGGCTGCAACGCACCGCTGTACAAGAGCACGAGCAAGTTCGACAGCGGATGCGGGTGGCCGGCCTTCTTCGAAGGTGTGCCGGGTGCCATTAATCGCAGGGAAGATGGGAGCTTGGGCACGAGCAGGACGGAGATTATCTGTTCGAATTGTGGCGGCCATTTGGGGCATGTGTTTAAAGGGGAGGGCTACGGCGGGGCGGCGGATGAGAGGCATTGTGTCAATAGCGTTTCCTTGACCTTTAAGGGGGAGTGAGAACGTGGTGGGGGAAGGCGGAAGCATCAACATATAGGTAGTGTTATGGCAAGGGGGTGGCTTTCCCCGACCGGGAGGGCTGTGACGATTTTTTTGTTTACTATGATACAATACAAATTTACGAGGCGGGGGATACAACTGGGATTCGTTTGGCCTACGTTCGTTAAAAATTCTATGCTATATGGGGAGTGCCGGTGCACGCGCCCGGCGATATCTACTCGAGTAGTCATGCTTCTCGTCCCACCACTCGCGCCATCCCCGCCCATCCACTTCAAACTTCTCGCTTGTCCCATCCTCCTCCAACGTCTCTTACCCCCCTAGACTCCCTACTTCCGGTCCAGCGTCTTATGCAGCGTGTGTTCTCTCACATACATATAACACACAAACGCCAAAACTCCTAGCCCAAATGCTGTCCAAAAGACCGCATGCAGCGCATCCATATACGCAAATGCAGCCTTCTCCTTCAACACCTCTGGCAACTTCTCAAATTCGTCGAACCTCTCCCTCAGCCTCTGAATGATCCCCTCCACCTCCTCCCCACTCCCCAAATGCACCCTCAATTTCCTCACCAACACATTCTGGAAGATGGCACTGCCGATAGTGGTGCCAATTGTGCTGCCCGTAGAACGGAATGCATAATTGGCAGATGTAATGACGGCTTGCTCGCTGTGGTCTACGGATGCGATTAGTGCTAGCAGAGCGACGGTTAGTGTTCCGCCGTAGCCAGTGCCGACCATGAAAAAGTTGAAGAATTGTGGAAAGAGCGGCGTCGTCAGGCTGAACGTGCAGATTGAGAGCACCCCTAGGACGAACATTAACATGACGCACTGGCCGAGGACGTAATATTTGCCCGTGGCATGTATGATGAGACCGGCCCCTAGACTTCCGATTGAGATGCCGATAGCGAATGGTGTTAGGCGAAGGCCAGCTTGCGCAGAGGAGTAGCCACGGAGGATGAAGTAGATTGGAGCGTAAAAGTACTTTTGAGCAGTATTAGTTTTGCAATATACCGGGTGGGCGGGAACCAACATACAACCGCGAAAACACTCATTACCATAAACCAATTCGTGAGACAGACTGCCAATACAGTCCTATTCCCCAACAATCTGACCGGAATAACCGGCTCCTTGGCATGCCACAACTCAACCACAGAGAAAACCCCCAGCAGAACCACACTCAATGGCAGACATGTCATTACGAGGGGGTGGGTCCATGGCAGCGTATTTCCGCCCGTATTCAATGCCAGCAAGAGGGTAACCAGGGAGCATAACAGCGTCCCCGAACCGAGGTAGTCAATCCTTTGATATCTTGCTTCTTCGGTCTTCCTCACGGGAATCTTTACGAAAGCTAACACCAACACGGCGGAAATCACAATGAACGGGATTTGTAGGAGGAATGCCCATCTCCAACCGACCGAGTCATGAATAAACCCTCCGTAAACTCCACCGAGTGCTGCTCCTGCTCCGTACGCAATATTCCCACCGCCCTGAGCGACTCCACGCTTTCGTAGGGGGACCAAGTCAGTTGCTATGATGGAGCTGATCGTCATCAATCCACCGCCGCCGGCACCAGCTATCACTCTTCCAAAAATCATGGAGTATTGGTTCTTCGCAAGCCCGCACATTAACGTTCCAACGCCGAAAAGAATATTACACAGCACAAGAACGGGCTTGCGTCCATAGATATCGGTTAGTTTTCCAAAGAGCGGTTGTAGAGCAGCGTTTGCGATAAGGTACCCGGTTGCTATCCAAGAGATAGAATTGAATGAGGAGAACGAAGTGGAAATTGGGGTTAGAAGGGTAGTTATCACGGTCGTGTCGAGAGCACCAAGGAAGACGCCAACCCAAGCCGCCGGCAGGACAATGAAAAGTTTTGCGCGAGAGAGTTCTTGTGGGAGGTCGTTATTTGCATTCTGATATTCGGGAAACGAGGAGGCGTCGGTGTGTGTGTTCTCCGAGCGAGCTTGGGATTCGAGGTTCGGGTCATTATCATTCCGAAGGAGAGGTGTCGACTCATGGTAGGACGAAGTTTGAGTCTCAGTGAAGGTGCCGGCCATTGGGAGCTGGTTCCTGTGCGATGCTGATGTCTCCTAGACAGCCAATTACGGTAATTTCGGAAAGGGTGGGACAAAAATGATAATAATATGGAGAAAAATAAATACTGAAAAGACACGGAGGAAAAGAGTGCGACATGTTTCAAGGACGAAGTTTTCTCTGATTACAGTATCCGATGTGTTGGCCAGAATGTCTTGGCGAGGCCACGAAAGCTGGTGCCGATCTCCGATCTCGAATCTCGGGTGTTGCCGAGCTAATGGCGTTACGATATGATACGATAGTATCACAACACCCTCCGCTTTGGGCAAACGCACTGAAGGTCACTCGGATTGGCGTTTGAAGCATGCACACAAATTCACCACCTATCACTCTTATTTCGAACTATTTGGTGCCCTTGTAGGGGTGTACCCGTAGTAGGGTAGACTACCGGTAAGCATCATTGCTGGTACGTACTCGGGCGTGGACGTTACTCGTAGTTATGGGGGGACCGGGGTTTGAAGTCCCCGTGCTCATTATACATATCATAGGCAGAAGCAAAAAATGATTTAATTTGGTAGGTATTGATAGGAAGGGTAAAAAGCTTTTGACATCTCGAGCTCCTGTCCCTCCCATCGCTAACGTCCACCCCCGGTGGGTCTCTGGAAAACATGGGAGAGCGCTTAGTGTACTTACATGGGGTTTCAACTGAACTACATTCGGAATGAGGTTTGGCAGAGCGTCTGGTGGTCTAAGGCAAAGAAAAAGGTGGGGTAGGGAGCATAAACAAGGGGGGCATAATGGAAGAAACTAACTGCTCCCGTAAATAAGCGCTTACACCACATGGCCATTTGAGCCAATAAAGCGTACATAAAGCAAGTAAGAAATAGACAATAGAGACAAGAGTTTTGATAGAAACGTTGTGAGAAGTTCTCAAATATAACAAGGTGCGGTATTGGGGCGCAGACTGGCTCTAGACCGCCCGCCTTGATAAATGTCAGAATTTCCGACTTGCAAAGGTTAGCGATCTTTACTCACCAAGTCAATCCTGGAGGTTCGGTTGCCGGAGTGTCCTCCATGCGATATTGATTATCGCCAAATGGGTCATCTGGATCCTCCTCTTCCTCAGACTCGTTTTGATGCGAGTAATCAGTGCCTTTCCCCTTAGCACTGTTGCTAGTGGGCCTGCCCGGTAATGGTGGCCTTTCCTCATCTCCTGGGCCATGCATCCGCATCTTTCCCATGCCAGAACTAACCTGGTCGATGCTCCTATCCGACGGAGAGTTCCAGTCCTCCTCTTCACTATCAGAATCTTCTTCAATCGGCTTATCGAGGACTTCATAGAGTGTCAACGCTTCGACTAGCTCCTCGTTGGCATGGATCAGCCCTCCAAGCCATTGCTCACTCTCCACATGCTGGATAAACCTCAGAATACTCCGTCTAAGCTGTTTGCATGTTTCAAATCTCTTGAGAACTTCGGCATTCTCGGAAGGTCGCTCCTTTTCTCTATTAATGAGCTTCAATGCGTTTTTGAGGTTTGTGGAAGCAACAGAGGCATTAGCGAGGGATTGCAATAGTGCAGGTTTCTCTTTCTCAAGATTGAAGGGGGGTGCCTTGTTCTTTGTTTTTGAGCTGGATTTCTTATGCGTCTTGGAGGAACTAGTAAGGTCTGCAGACGGGCCAATGGTAATAGGTAATTGTTTTGGCGAGGTAGGAGCCTTGGGGGATGTGGGCGTACGCCCACTTCCAGAGGCCTGGTGGTCTGGAGATGTAGCCCTCTCAAGGTCAGGGCTGGTTTCGCGAAGAACCTGGGGCTGAGGTCTCACCCTCTTGCGCTGAGGAAGTTGCTTGTAAAGATTGGCAATTCCAGTGAGTCCCTGTGTGTCCTTATATTCGCGTGCCCATTGCCCGAAAAGAACCTTGATTTTTGCTTTGACATCTGGATCAGTTATGGCATCCGTTGCAGCAACACGAAGACGCTCGAGAAGGGGCTCATCAGCAAAAGAGCGCTGGAAACGGATGCCAGCATTTCCGATAAGGGCATCGAGGATCTATGAGGACATTAACATAGAGCGGAGGGAGGAGACGTCAAGGATTTACAGACTGTTAGGGCTCGAAGCTGGCGGTGGACGTCACCATACTTGCTAAAAGTAGGAATTTTGTTAGTTGCAGTTTGCCTCACTCACAGCCGATTAGAAGATAAAAGAAGGTGTCTTACAGCTTCTTGCGAATAGCTCGACTAGCCTCACTTGGGCCAGAGTCTTGGAGCTTGATAGCCTCGATAAGTTCCGGTATGCCGCTCACATCGTTTTCGTCATACTCTTCTGAGGTGAGTCTCTCGATATGTACTGTCACAGCAGAGAAAGGTTTCCTCTGGGAGTGTTAATGTTAGCTGTGAGAGGAATTGCATGCGACAAGAAGCCATAAGAAGCATCAGTGGGGGGGGGGTGGAGTGTTATTACGGAAGATCCAAACATCTTAGCGTGTGATGGGGGGGTGCGGGTTCAGGTTGCTATGATGGATGAGAGAAAGAGTACTATAGGTCGTAGAGTATGGTAGCTGATAAATGATAATAGAGTTAATTAGTTTGGGGGCTAAAGATTGGAGAGCGGTAAAGGACATTGGAGAACTTCATCCAAGGTTCGGCTCATCAAGACAAGGGGAAACAAAGTACCGGTACTGAAAGAGGCTCTGCTGGATGATGATGATAAGGAGCGGGGTAGGAAAAAGCGAAGCACAGACCTCGATACCGGTTAGAGACGCACACAGAGGCACTTTCTCGACTACTCGTAGAAGGAGATCTTCGAATGAGTGACAGATTCTAGGGGCCCTCCTTTACAAAGATATTGATGACGGTGGTGATGGGAAGGAAATGGTTGGTGGTTCTTGAGAGCTCACAAAGGTTGAGGAAGAAGGAGATTTGGTCACAAGTTGATCAGGGAGAGAGCTTGCTTTGTTCCGAACAGGTCATCGTCATCGTCCATTGGCAGCCTATCATAATAGCTTAGGTTCATGTGATGGGCGATAGGTTAAGCTCAAAATAGGAAAAAAATAGAAATAATGCAAATGCTGGCATATCATAACTTATCAATGCCAGGAACCGATTGCCAATATAGGCCCGTCCTTGGCTCGAGGGAAGGGAACCAGTATGGCGGGACACACGGCGAGCGCGGGTTCTGTGCTTATCCTGCTGCATATCTCATACTATGCTGAGTACAGTACAACGCATCCCGGGTCTTGCCCCCTTCGGATGCTACAACTCTTCCCGGTTATCTACTGGTATTAACCTTACAATCATTGACATCGCCCTCGCTTCCTTTCACCTCACAGGCATCACAATTGGCCCTTGTTCAGGGAAACTGTGGACTTTCTCATATAAATAACTGAACCCTCGCCATCATTCCTCTCAAAAATTTATCAGACTCGTTCCGATAATATTATTTGAATCGAGTACCTTTTCATTCATCACTAGTTACTACTTGCTCACTGGGGCAGGATTGGGATGAAATTCTCCAAAGGTGCCCGCCAGAAACTCCCTATAGATATATTCTCCCATTTATTAACGTTTTAACAGGGCGCTCGTACCAAGGAGAGCCTATGCCCTCTGATTCAGCAGTTGAGACCACGCGAAGGGGCTTAGGTAGGAACCATACTAGCTTCGGATCCAGGGACAGACTGGATGCGTTTCGCGTTAGGGGGGTGCATGTGCATTCTGCAGAAAAGACCCGCTTTCAAGATGTTTGTGGATCGGGCGGAACCCTTGAGGGTATGGGCGATCTGGCGATGAGCGGATCTGGAGGTAATGGTATGGCCTGTCCCGGTGATGATAAGATTCTGGAGGGTGGAGACGGGGGTCAGGATCCGTGTAGGCATGAAAGTCCACAGACAGATTATGGTTCCACAACGATGTTTGATGGCGACGAGGCCTGGTTTTACGATCGGGATGGGCAGAATTGTAGCAAGTTGGGTCTGATACCTGGCAGTGATGACGTTGGTGGAACCAGGGTTCCAGATCTCTTTGGTCAAGCGGCAGCCCCGAGGTCCTGGCCGGGGCTTTGCCCCGCAGGTTCGGACGAAGGAACAACCCTTCCGATTAAGATGGAAGGTGTTTTGGGTCAATCTACAAAGTATGCCCTCGAGAACCTTGATAATGGATCTTGTGGAGGTAGTGATGATACTCCATTCATCTTCAGGAAAGCCCCCTATCCTTGGAACGTAAACGCTGGAGCCACTAGCAACGATATACTCTCAACGACATGTGAGAGTCCCTATAGTTCTTATGATCCTACCCTAGGGCAGCTATTGCCCCCCTTTACAGAGGAAGGGTTCTTCTCAGATGAGCCGGTTCCATCAGCCTTAGAACATGCGGCCAACGGTGCTAAATGTAGGCACCTCGGGCCCGCGAAGGACAACGACGATGAGGCCATCGTCGTGCGTTGTCGGGCAGCCGATATAGTGAAGAACGGAAAAGTTCGCTGGATAGATGTGTCTAGCTGGACCTGCAGGGCCAAGAAGAGTACTCCAGTATGGCCACTAAGTCCAGGCAGGAACAGAGATATGGAGTCAATTGAGCGTCCGCCATTTCCTGCTCTTGTTAAGGAAAGATCATCGATACATGGCCTGAGTGCTGATATGACAGTGAGAACGTGTTTTTGTATTAAGGATGTAGTGGATGTTGCAACGTTGGCGGCTGGGGCGAAATTTAAAGGGGATGTTCTTGTGGAGCTTTTTGGTAAGTTTTGTTCGAGTATCGGTATTGAGTTTTGGATGCCAGTTCTAGTGTGTGGTCCATGGGGTTGCTAACTATATAATAGCCAAGGTTCTCCAAAATAGAACGATGGACAGAGGCGCCCGTCAGAAATTCCAGTTTTGCGATATCTTCTCGGTTGGACCTCCATTCCTGCGCGGTGAATATGTAGTCCCGAAGGCATGTGGGCCATGGGATACCGACTCAAAGGTGTTCATGGGAGCTGCTATGGTAAGGGTGGTTGGACGCCTGGATAATCGAAATAATACTAGAGAATGGACGTTGAAGATTGAAAATATACGAGATGTGGATTGGGATGATGTTGATTGGGTGAGAGACATTGTTTGTGGGAACGGGGGGAATTAACGAGGCTTGGGCCGTTGGGATGGTACTGGGAATATTAATTTGATTTAGTGATTGCAAGATACTATCATCGAGTATCATGTTGCGAAGGAGGCTTGGGGCGCACTCGTGATATCAATGTTATGCTAGAAAACCCAAGTATATCAATAAATTAGCTTGCCGCGTTAATGAAACTGCTCTCCACGGCCTTCACCGACTTTCGACCATCCTCCGAAGCCCCTCCTTAAAAGCCTTTAAAGATTCTCCCTCCTCTCTATTCATCTCCGCGTCAAAAGCTTTCCTCCTCTCCTGCGCTCGAGCGAGAACCTCCTCTATCGCAGCGGATACACTAAAACTTTGCTAGAATAAACCCATCAGCCTCCATCTGTCCAAACGTTCCGCTTCATGGAGGAGAGGCAAGTCCTACGTTATCCAACCGACTCCTCAACCTCCCCCTCCGAACCTGCTCAAGTAATTTCCTCCCGTCCTCAGTCGCTGCTAAGTCGTCACCACTCACTTCGCCGCCTGCGTTAGCACGTCGTAGCGAACGCACGATACCATGGACCTCAACGCCAATCTCGCGGATGCGTTGTGGAGCGGTGAAAATTGTTGTGTCTGTAATTAAGGGATCTAAGTATGTTATCGCGTCGGCGAGGAGTGGTTGGCAGAAGTCTGGGGCGATTATTGGGCGGATGAGAGCTGGGTAGAAGGATTGGAGGGGGGGTGTTGCTGATGGGGGGGTTTGGGGTGGCATCGTGGGGTGGAGTGGTTGGAAGGGGGTGATGGGTGAATGGCTAAGGCCCTGTTTGGTTGTGCTGGGCCCATTCAGGACCGTTCCAGTGTGAAACGGTTGGACCTGTAGAAGCGGTTGTTGTCAATTTGGCACCGTTGGCTGCTGACAAACTCATTTAAATTTTTTTTCACAAGAGAGCCTCTTGAAGAAATTTTACTATGATACTCATTGAATTGTTGGAAGTAGTGATAAGAACCAAAGATAGCTTGATGATAAAGTTATACCGTAAAAACTCGGTATATCCACTATCGGGGATCGGTGCTTGGCAGTTGCGCAAATGGGTGTGCGCAATGGTGCCAAGAGATCGAGTGATCGGCAATGATGCTAAAATTAGCTCTTTTGAACGTCAGTTTTCATGCTGCCGTGAGTATGAGGGGAGAGTCAATTGCCGGCCATCTAAGACTAAACATGTATTATTAGTTCTGATTTTCTACAAATTCTATAAGCTCATCATCCTCATCATGTACATCTGCCCTCTCATCTAATAATACAAAATCTTCCCTCCAATTCCCAATCTCCAAGTTTGTAAATCCTTTTATATCCAACTCAGAATCCAAGCTTCCATCAATAGGAAGAGACAAGCCAGTTTTGCGAAAGGAGCGTGATATCAAATTAGCTTTTGTAGTATGAAACTGGTGAAAAGCCTCTCCTACACAGTGGGTTGTCATAACCCTGCGGTCCCCAACAGTCCACTTCTCAAAATCGGCCGCTGACTCTAAATCGAAGATCCTCTGATCTGTAAGGTCTCGTACCAGCTCCTTGAGTGGCTTATTGATAGACACATCAAGGGGCTGGACGAGACCAGTACAGCCAGAAGGAATGAGGGAGGGGGTAATGTCATTGTTTTGGAGAAGTTCGAGAACGGCGGGGGTTTTATGGGAACCCATTAAATCGATTGCGAAGAGGGTTGGTCGACCGCCGAGAACAGGAATAAGGTGAGTGGTGATATACTTTTCAAAAAGCTTATCGTTCATATACGCAGTAGGGTTATACTCGACTAAGACTTCTGGGTGATACCGCTCTCGCTCTCTCCCAAGTCTCGTTCCCTTTCCCCGAAATATAATCATTGGCGGCACCCGGGACACTCCATCCGCAAAAACACATAAGACAAGACTCGCTTGTCTTTTGTCCCATCCAGAGCGGCTCTCCTTTACCCAAACTGTTTTTTCCCCCACCAGATCGTAAGTCTTGCCCTCTAAGTATTCGAATGGTAATGGTGTTTCGTCCAGGTTGCATATATTCGACAACTCATACCGGCCCACTGCCCGTTCCACAGCAATCTCCCAATACCGATCGTTCCGTGGCTGTGAGTTCCTCCGATTGAAGCGGAGCCAATTTAGGATAAGTATTTCGTAATCGCTTGGAATTTTTTGGGCTTTTTTGGTGATACTACGAAGACTAATCTTGTGGCGGCTTAGGAAACCTCGAAACCACCCATTGCTGAATCGAAAAATGGCTGGGTTCACGTCGGGGTACATCGCTCGAAATTGGAACTGGGACTGGATCCGAAACCACCCCTGCCTTACTGTTCGTCCTCCCTTCCGCCGTTCTATAAAATCGCTATAGAGTCTATCTTCTAACTCTGGCCATAGGACTCGTTTAGTATAGCCCACTCGCACCTCCTCCACTCTTTTCACAGCTGAGTTCCTTCCCCTCCCCTCAATTATTCCCCTTTGTCGTACCCAGTCACTAATTGTTCTCTGGGGAATCTTATATACGGCGGAGGCTTCTTGTTGGGTTGGTGGCCGGTATTCCCCCCTTCGGGCGAGTGGAATTTGGTGATGTTCAAGAAAGGTAAGCACTCGGAGTTTCTGGAATTGGCTATAGGTTCTTTCTGGATATCGTATTGGTTTTAATTGATCCGGATGTAGGATTCGCTCGCTGATTGACTTGGCTTTTGGCCCTCGCCGGCGTTTTGGGCCTCGGATCGCTGGCATTTTGTCCGGTATTGCTATCCTTTTACATATTCTATCGCACTCTTCCTACTTTATATGGTCTTCACTTCTCACAATTCATTTGTGCTAATACCTATTTTACAGAATTACAATTCAGTCATCCTTCGCCTACTACTATGACTCCTGCCTTTAAGTTTACAATTGCAGAGTCACGATCTATTTCACACTATTCTACATTCTTCCTTTCTTTAAGTTTATACGCGACTTACCATGACTCAAGCTGAATTTGATAGAGTCTGTGCGAGTTCCTCATTTCCCGGTCATGGATGATCACTCGATCCCTTGGCACTATTGCGCACAACCCCTGTTGCAACCGCCAAGCCCCGATCCCCGATAGTGGATATACCGAGTTTTTACGGTATTATCCCATGGACGGATGAGACATGCAGATTCACGGCCTTCCTAGTTAGGTTGAGACTTGCGAAAGAAACATATATTAGTAAGCTGGACTTGTAACCTCACCTACCGTAAAAACTGGAATAATTGGCCTTCACGCTAGTATGTTGACATAAGGTTGGCGGCACAGAAGGTGTGACTGTGATCTATGACTCCCAGTTCCTGTTATTTGCACTCCCCATCACTCGAACATGACACTAGCTGCTCTCCAGCTTACATAACCCCTTTCTGCGCCCTCTTTTTGGCGGGGTCCCAATTCCTCTTGGCAACAAACCCTTTGGCTGAACATTTCTTTCCTTTGAGTCAAACCTCGACCGACTCGACCCAACGTTGGAACATTCAAACAGACAAAAAAAACTCTCTGCCCACCGACCCCAAGCAATAGAGCCAAAATGTCCGATCAACAACAACCCCCGGCACCGGCTGAAAATACTCCGAATCTACACCTCGATGAGGTTACTGGGGAAATGGTCTCCAAATCGGAATTGAAAAAGAGGCAGAAGAAGAGAGAGAATGACGCAAAGAAGGCTGGAAAGGCCGCTGCGATTGCTGCCGCTGCTCCTCCGGGGGGTGGTGCTTCTGCAACTCCAGTAGCGAGGACACAGCCAGATGAGGAGGAACTCACACCGAATGTTTGTCCTTTCCCCTACCTCTTCATTTGTATAAGGGGATCGGTTGATTGATTTGTCTTTGTGTGGACAGCAATTCTTCGAAATCCGCTCCCGCTCAATCAACCGTCTCCGTGAGACCAAGGCGCCGAATCCGTACCCGCACAAGTTTCACGTTAAGGACAAGCTTGAGGACATCATCAAGGCGCACAGTGGCACATTAGCCAAGGGCGAGACAAAGCCCGAAGTAGAGGTCCGCGTAGCGGGACGTATCCACGGTATACGTTCCGCTGGTGCCCGCCTCCGCTTCTACGACCTGCGCGCCGAAGGTGCCAAGATCCAAGTCGTCGCTCAAGGTCAGGAGGCCGTGGGCGATTATCACGCCCAGCACGAGCACCTCCACCGCGGTGACATCATCGGGATCGTCGGGTTCCCCGGAAGGACGAACCCGAAGAAGGCCGACAACCCGGGCGAATTCTCGATCTTTGCAAAGGAGGTTGTCTTGCTTTCGCCGTGTCTGCATATGCTCCCTACCGAGCACTTTGGCTTGAAGGATCAGGAAACTAGGTTTAGGCAGAGGTACCTTGACTTGATTATGAATAATAGCACGAGGGATATTTTCGTCACGAGGAGTAGGATCGTCTCCTACGTGCGTAGGTATTTTGACGAGAGGGATTTCGTGGAGGTGGAGACACCAATGATGAATGCTATTGCTGGAGGAGCTACCGCGAAGCCGTTTGTTACCCACCATAACGATTTGAACATGGACCTTTTCATGCGTGTTGCTCCGGAGTTGTACTTGAAGATGCTCGTCGTTGGAGGTTTAGAACGCGTCTATGAGATCGGCCGGCAGTTCAGAAATGAGGGGATCGATCTCACGCACAATCCCGAGTTCACCACTTGCGAGTTTTATTGGGCATATGCGGATGTCAACGACCTTCTGGATGTCACTGAGGAACTAGTCTCCGAGATGGTGAAGAGCATTACCGGCAGCTACAGGACCAAGTTCCATACCCAGGGCGGAGAAGTATATGAAGTGAACTGGGAACGTCCGTGGAAGAAGATCGAGATGATGCCTGCTCTCGAGGCCGCTACGGGAAGGAAGTTCCCACCAGGTGATCAATTGCATACTAAGGAAACCAACGAATTCCTCAAGGAAGTTGCAAAGGCACACGGAATCGAATGCTCTCCACCTCTCACCAACGCTCGCCTTCTCGACAAGGCAAGTACCCTCACTCACTCTTCCCTCCTTCCCATTTGCTAACCCCGCCAGATGGTCGGCGAATTCATCGAAGAAACCTGCATAAACCCCACCTTCATAACCGGCCATCCACAGATGATGTCGCCGCTCGCCAAGTACCACCGCTCGCAGCCGGGTCTCTGTGAGCGCTTCGAAGCCTTCGTCTGCAAGAAAGAAATTGTCAACGCGTACACCGAGTTGAACGACCCCTTTGATCAGCGCCTCCGCTTCGAAGAGCAGGCGAACCAGAGGGACCAGGGCGATGACGAAGTCCAGCTCATCGACGAGAATTTCTGCACCAGCTTGGAATACGGACTCCCGCCGACTGGTGGGTGGGGGATGGGGATTGATCGCATGGTCATGTTCCTGACGGATAAATATAGTATCAAGGAGGTTTTGGCATTTCGTAAGTTTCCACCTCCTACCTGGGGCAGTGTTGGGAGCTGATTATTTGATAGCGTTTATGAAGGATGACCACTCTGAAAAGAAGAGTGCGGCGGAGGTGGTTGGGATTCAGCCGATTCCGTGAGTTTCCTTTATCCCATTTTACTCCCCCCCCTCCTTTCCATCTATTGCTTGGCTGATTGCTGGGATGGCCGTTGCAGTGTCGAGAGTATTGGTGAACTGCAGTCGTAGACTTTTTTCTTTTCCTTCCATTTCCTTTGCTTTTGATTCTATTAGAGGCTGAGTGAGTGATTGACTGTGATGCAAACCAAAGAACCAAAGCGAAAATGGATTTCGGGAAGTTTTTTCTGTTAAATTTTATTTCATACACGTGAGTGGTTACTGTTTTGTTTGATGTGAAATTGTGGAATCCTTGTAGGCGTGGTACGGTCCAGGGGAATGTGAGGTATGCGTGAAGGGTAAGTTTAGGGGTTGAGTCATATAGCACCACGGACCAGATTTCCAGAGCAACATATGATAGGATTGAGTATTCGCGCCGGAAACGCACCATCTCTATTCCGTCTGCTACCCGGCGTTGCAGAAATCTAAAGTGCAATGAGTGGGATGGCGATATATACAAAAAAAGAACCCCCTCCCCTCCCATCATGCTCCCCTATCTATCATTCGCACCCCATCTCGCCTCGTCTCACCTCACGACTTTCTCTGCCCCCCAACCTTCCTCCCCGCCACCACCTCCAACCTCCTCCTCGCAGCACCAAACGCAGCCCTGGGCAGCCAAACCCTCGAAGCAAGCACAATAGCACTCGTTAACAACGCCAAGCTCCCCGCCTGGTGTGTTGCCGCCAGATGTGTAGGGACCATGTACACCAACGTCCCAATCCCCAAGAGGACCTGTAGGATGGCTATATGCATCACTCCGGTGATCCCCCTTTTTCCATTCTTCGTGAGCGCCCTGGCAACGGTGGGGCTCAGTCTCGAGTAAGCGAACACCGCGGCGATGAAGGAAAAGGTGGATAGGGCAAGACATCGATGATCGGACTGGACGGTTGTGGGGTTCTCCAGCATATTGCGCCACCATAGGTCCGACTGATCTGGGCGCCGGGCGTAGAGTGGGCTCATGAGTTCCGTGAACGGGGGGATGTAGCCGTTGCCCATTTTTGGGAATTCGTTGTAGATAAGGCCTGCATCTAAGCCAGCGACCAGACCGCCGGACATGGCGGTTATGAAAACCAGTGCGCCGATCACGCCTACCAGGTGGCGGAACGGGCGCAGTGCGGGGTTGGATAGCCTCCCGAACTCGTCAATCGCGACTTTTGGGTCCGGCACCAGGAGGCGGTTCTCGCGGAGCACTGACAAACCGTTCCACAGCATTGCCGCGTACACCGCGAACGCGGCGCCCAGGTGTGCTGTTAAACGGTACTGGCTGACGCGCGGATGGGCTCCCGGTTGCCGGAACAGGTCATCCTTAAGGCCGGATTTCACCATCCACCACCCTATTCCGCCTTGCAGTGCAATTAGCCCGGATATGCCGCCTAGGCGGAGAGCCATGCGCCGGCTTACGCGCCCCCGGGCGACGAAGTAGGCTGCTGGTAGGACGAAGGAGAGCCCGATTATTCGCCCGAGAAGCCGGTGCGTCCATTCCATGTAGTAGATGGATTTGTATTCGTCCAGGGTCATGTTCGGGTTTAGGATGCGGTATTCGGGGGAGTTGCGGTATTTGCTGAAGTTGGATTCCCAGCCTTCGGGGGAGAGGGGGGGGAGGGTGCCCGTTATTGGCTTCCATTCTGTTATACTTAGGCTGGGGGGTTGTTAGTGGGGGATGCTAAAAGTTGTAGAATGGGGAGAGGGAGGATGCACCCAGACTCGGTCAGCCGAGTGAGTCCGCCCAGGACTACTATACCGAAGACTAATCCCGCCGAGCCCAGCAGCCAGTAGCCCACCGTCGGGGAGCTAATATCCGGAAAGAATGGTTGAGGTTTAGCACCGGCTTTGAGGTTTTGAGAGTTGCGAGCGAATGTGTTTGCCAAAGTGCCCAATGGAGAGGAGAGTTTTCCTGGGGGGGTGGTAGAGGCGGGGGTGGAGGTGGTGACCGTGTTACGGCTTGTATTAGTAGACGAGATGTTCCGTATCCGCGACAGAACCGATGGAGCAGCCGACTTTGACTTCTCAATTGCCAGTAGCGGTCGCGGTAGCCCGAGCGCTGTGGTACGGGAGAGACATATATGGCGGATGTTCGCCCAGATGCCTCTTGTGGTGACGACTGCGAAAGGCATTTTACTTCTTGTTCATTGCTCTCTGCGGGACCGGTGTTCGGGATTGATTTCTCTGGTGCGGAAAGTGTCAATTTCAGAAGGCCCCGCTTGTCCGGAGGGAGGTAGGTCGATGAGACATTTGCATTGTGAGTAGCGTGGAGGGGCAAAAAGCCAACTCTTGGGCGATGGCGGGATGATCCGACCCCCCTTCATACCCTGTAGCAGCTGACCAATGAGGTGTGGGCAGCTCCCAACCCTTAAGAGCCGCTCGCGTCATGGAGCATCACTTGCACTTGATATTGATTTTCTGGAAGGGAAGAAGGCTTGTCGTGTACAGTACCGTAGGCTAGTTGCTCGCGCAGGTGGATATATCCTGTAGTTGTTTTTCTGTTTAAGGGGTTTTAGATTGGAAGTGGGGGCATCTTCCTGACAGGAATTAATGGTGATTTATTTCTTTTCTTGGATAAATTCGATCGTGGTTGGGGAAAAGAGGGGGGGGGTTGCATCGGTGTTTGGGAACCTGAGAGTGGGTGTAATTTTGTTCTGCGCCGATGGTAGCTGGTAGAGAAAAAGATGCGGTATCACCGACGCCCAATTCAGATGTTTTTGTATTACCAGTGCTCGGTCTACCATTGTCTCATACGGGTACCGTATTTACTCGTTAAATCAGCCATCGTGGATCGGGGCTTGGCACGGGTGCACAGGGGTGTGCGTGCTGTTGGTATAAGGTTTCTTTCTCCTCTCAAATGCGGCCTTCAGCTGACTATAACCTTATTCCCAAGTCCGGTACAAGATTGAACTTCATTATACTTGCTTTATTATTTCTCTTGTTTGTATATGCTTTCTTTGAATATCTTTGTTCCTTGTTGCGGATTTCTTTATTGTCGTATCTTGGTGGAAGAAGTAAGCCTGAACGGCCTTACTACATAATTGGTGTTTCCTATCATTCTTGTAATAGCAGCAGTTCGCAATAATCAATGATCTTGACTGTCTTCTATTATCACTTCTCCGTTGAATCTATCACGCATTGCAACAGGTTATGAGCCCGGCCTTGCATGCTTAGCTGTAACGGAGGCACCCTGTAGAGAGGTGAACTCTAAGGTTGCGACCGCACCAAACACTCAAAGTAGAAGATAAAGATGAGGTAAAATAATTCAGAAGAATCAACGGTAAAACTTAATATAGTTAAGCTCGAAGCTT
>Ga0307509_10005386_pt1 | contig 17826 bp, 12 predicted proteins | sample 10_EM_MG_FD_202245 | JGI IMG/M metagenome (GOLD analysis project Ga0307509, IMG submission 202245) | Populus trichocarpa ectomycorrhiza microbial communities from riparian zone in the Pacific Northwest, United States - 10_EM | ecosystem: Host-associated > Plants > Roots > Unclassified | place...
AAACTAAAGAACTACATAACTATGTGATTGAGTAGTAGTTGAGAATAGCGAGTCCCAATATATATAAATAATTAAATAAGTAAATTCATAACTACAGACATACTTAAACTAAAGTACTAAATAAATTGATGCAATACATAAATAAATATACAGTACTTAATAACTATTATAACTAATAGTGAGGAGTGAGTCTGTCCTAACTAGCATGATAATCGTGTAAGTTATTCTTAATAGAAGTCAATGCTACTGTAATGATATCCTTAAGTCTGTTGTAGTATGCGTGGAGTATAAATTATTCTAATATCTATAGTAAAGCATAAAGCAAAGTAAGAACTACAGAAATAAAATAAAGTCATAACTATTTGAGGTGCACACCAAAGTGGATTGCTATCTCATAAAGAGATAAATATAATTAAGAAAGAAAGATAGATAATCATTCATCTAGTAAGTAAATACCTAAATTAATTAATTAAATACTAATGACTAAAGATTAAATACTACTATAGACTATGAGTATTGACTAAATGGACTAAAATACTAAAGATTCTAGACTAATTACTAATTACTAATGACTATTGACTACGGAACTAGGTGGGAGAGTACTCGGTAGCGATTTATAACTCCCTAGAGATAGAGAAATTATATAGAAAGAACTAATTTTAATATAACAAACTACAGCCATAAATAAACAAATAATCCTGAAAGGGTAACAATGTAATTGCTATTGAAAGAATAAATTAATAATCAAATATTGGATACTAAACAATAAAGACTAAAGACTATAAAGACTACTGAGTAAAGAGTAAATACTAATTCCTAATGACTAATTATTTATCTCCTGAGGAGAATTATAGAGATTTATGTCACTATATATAATTAAACTATAGTAATGTAATCTTATATATATAATAGAGTAATCATAATTTAATAACAGAGTATATAATGAAAAGATAGTAACTGTATATTATATATAATATTTATGATAACTGTAAGAGGAGGGTGTAGAAGTATATATAATGCTAATTATACTCAGACTCATACAATAAAGATAAAGAAAATTATACAGAGATATGATTTAATATTATCAGAATAGGTAAATAAATAATAATAGTAATAATGTAGTATAAGCAAGATAATCTAATCAAGTGTAATATATGTAAATACAATATTTGAGGGTGTGTACTCTAAGATTAAAATAGAATAAAACAATATATATAAACAAAGAGGAGTGTAATTCATGTAGTAGGAGAGTTAAGGTAAGAATAAATGAAGTAGGATGAAGTAGGATGAAGTAGAATGAAGTAGGATAATTTGTCCTATTCTGAAGAGATCAGTTAAATAATAATATATTAATATTAGAATGTAATTAACCAATAAATCAATGGTTGTATATCTATATAACAATAAAGGAGAAATATAATTAAACTATTCGATATAATATATATATACTTTCTTATCTGATTATTTAAAATAGTAATCTATTTGACATAAATACTCTCTAATATAAATTTTAAAGTCTAAGTTTTAATAACAGAATAATTAGCTATAATACTAGAATATTAAATTAGAATATACTATAATAATAGTTTATGTTTATATATAATAGGTAAGGTAAACTGGATTCGAACCAGTAACTTATAAATAAAAACAAAACAAACAAAAAGTAGGGCACTCTACCTTTGAAATACTAACATCTATATATAATATATAAAAGTACAATTATCATATACTATCTTAATATTTAATAATTATAGTTGATAATATACCTATTTTTAATTCTTTAGTGATTATAAATACTTATATAAAATAATAAATCAAGCTAATACTAATAGTATAGGATAGTAAGAAGATAAAAGTCATATAACTTAATGTCCTATAATGAGAGAGTAATAGGGAGAGTCTTATATAGATAGTCTTAATAATAGTAAATTAATATAAATAATAAAGAATATAAAGTAATTATCTCCTAATCATTATTAATAAATTAAAATAAAATTACAATTACAATTACAATTACAATTACAATTACAATTACAAGTATAGAGAGTAATTATATAAAAAAAACTTAAATTTTATATAACAGATTTCTACGCTATTATACGAAGTAGAGCAGAAGTATATTAATTAATTTAAACAACAACCTAACCCCCCACAATTATTACAAGCATCCGTAGGAAGCAACAATGAAAATTTAAAATTAAAACAAAAACAAAACAAACAATGATAAAATTCTTACAAAAATAGGGGTTAGTATCCCTCCTTGAGGCGTTCCTATGTCCGATAAAAATTGTCTTTACCGGTCTTTGTTTTAGATCAGGCTTTAAGGTATTTCAAAATTAGCTCTAAAAAGCGTGGATCCCCTATTTTATTTTATAATCTATTCAGGATAGTATAAAGGGTATCACATCAAACCATTTACTAATATCCCCTTGAATGACCCTAGTGTAATTTATACCTTTTAGGTAAAGAGGTAATAAAAGTGAATGAACTGATCTTTCTGGTCTAAATCCATGACTATTATCTGAGCATTTAGGTTCTCAAAGGGCCTCAAGTATAACCTGTAATGCCTTTTTTACGTTTTTATCTCTAGGTGATCCTACAGCCAGAGTTCAAAACTGCCCGGGATTTATTTGGTTTAGGTTTTTAACTTCTCGAGTTGGTGAAAATTTAAATTTTCCACTTTTTAATTCGGCGGCAATTCTTTAAATTCACGCTAGATCTATTCCGTCTAGAGTTTAATCATTCGTCCCCGCTTACATATTTCCACCTTTACCCTTAATCATTAAGTAGCAACTAACTAAGAAATGAATATCAGTGTAAAATTTATCTAAGTTATAAATCTTTTGATGACTCTTCTGAAGTTCCTTTATCTTACTCTGTAAATCAGTTTGGAAAGCAATACGTGAAAGGACCTTTGAAACATTAGTTTTCTTTGAAGAAACTGTAGTTTCTTAAGCTTATTCCCCCGTGTAGCTGTTGTTTTTTTGTTTGTTATCTGTGTTTTTTACTCAAAATCTTAATTATTTTTAGATGAACTATTCCGGCTAGGGTCACTTAGGTTGTGAAGGTGGAATAATAGCAACCACCTGATTTAATAGTTATGGTTATAGTACCAGTGAGTTGGTATCTAATTTAAAAGAAGCTCTAAGGCTAAAGGAGAAGGAATTTGAATACACCCTATCAATAACCCGAAGTGCTAAGGAAGTTAAAACAAACAACACAAAACAAAGGGTGGACATGTAACTATAAACATGAGGGATAAAATATTAGACTTTTATACGATAATAGAAGGGTCTAAATCGATACTTATAACACCAATTCCGTCGTATAAACTAAAATACTTTAAACCCTATACTATTTTTACGAATAGGCGAAAGCTTACTAAATCTATCCGCAGCGTTTCACGCTCTCCTATTGCACAACTTATATAAGCAATGGCATCGGGAACGTCGCTACAGTTTCGACTGAGACGATATAAAAGTCTCCTAACTTAAAGCTAAGCAAGTATATAAGAAAATAGAAATGAATACCGAAACCCTAAACCCTGTGGTGGAACCATATATATGAAGACCGTCGAGCTAATGACGACTATATTTACCGGTCTACAACAACTCTTGCAAGTGTGACTAGTGCCTAAGTGCCTACAGTTAAGCCAGGTAACACGGATTTAAACAGGGAAATGAACCGGAACAGCAAGAAAACATTCGATAAGTAAAACACTCCCCTAATAACTATGAGTATGACTTAAAGAAATTCTTCGAGAGATCAACTAGACTATCTTCATTATCTTCTAGTCCAACTCCAAAACCATCGCCTGTTAGTAGAAAAAATAATCCTTTGAAGCCTTACTCCCCGAAGGCCTAATCCAGAGTCCCTAACCTTATACTCTTACTACCAAGCGCCTGCGTTTATCATTACTACAACACGGAATAATACCGGGAACTAAGCAAGCAATAGATCTCAAACAAGCAATAGGTCTCAAACAGGCTATACCAGAGGGACCTAGCTACCTAATTTGTCCTCAACTAGGACATACGAATAATACCACGGTGTAGCTCCAGAGAGTTTCATCTCCCCTACTAAGCACGCTCCCTTTCACCAAGTAATTAATTTTAAGTCTCTTATGTAAAGTAGTCCAATACGCTGACGACAATAATCCTATAGACCTCCGCGGTCCCATAGAAGACATCCTTCGTTTTCTTCCCGCGAGCAGAATCCAAGTAAACTAGACAAATCCGGTTTAATAAGGAAATACGGGGAATGACTAAAGCCCTTGAAGTTATGCGGAATGATATAGACCCTTTTTACGAAAGTCACATAATGCCTAGGAGGAACGCTACGAAAGCGTCTCGAACCTTGAAACGCTACATGTTTTATAAATATGACTTGATTAAGCGTGCCTGCCAATATGATTGGAAATACGAAGGCAAACCAGGAAAAGATAATCACAGCTGAGAAGACTTATACCACACGAAATACTTAGGTTAGTTATGTCTCGTATTTATCAAGGAAATTTAAACCTGGAAAATATAGAACAAGATTTTAGCTACCACTTTTACAAATGGTCCTAGTCCGAGCAAGAGATGACGCGAAAGGAGACTCTAACCACTTCGGAACTAGTCCACTATAACGGAATAGCCGAAAGTATCGAATTAACGATCTTCAATTCTTCCTTGTTTTGCCACCTTATCTCTATGTAAAAGAATTTATCACACGTTACCTGGAAACCCCCCACTAATGGATTTACTGACAACCTCTATTAAATATAAACCAATTATCTTCTCTTCTATTGCGCAGGTGGGCGCTGTAAAGTTAAGTCATAATTCATTAATAATTAATAAGTAATAAGTAATAAGTAATAAGTAATAAGTAATAATTGTTTATTTAATTTTAAATTAAAAATAAATAATAAATTTAAGCTTAATATTAATCAATATAGAATAAAATAAAGATATTATAGATTGTATAGTACCACCACAGGTGGATGCTGCTAAGTTTAGTAATAATTATTTCATTTAATTTTAGTATTTCAAAATAAATAATAGTAATCAGTAATCATATTTATATTGAGTATTTATATTTATATTTATATTTATATTTAGTGTGGTATTTGTGTAGGTGTAGATTTAGTATAGTAATGTTTTTAAACTCTTTTTGATACTGTATATTGGAGATAATAACAAAAGAAAAAATTACAACAAAATAGAATTATGAAAAATGATATGCAAGAAATAGGAAATTTTAAATTGAAGGATTATATGGGAGGTTGGATAGATTTAGATTTTCATACAAAGCTAATAAACCTAGAAAAGGACTTTGAAGATCGTGGATTATTCCCAGCAGACATAATTTCAAATGCCCTGTTTTAAAAATTAGATTATTTTGCTAAATATAATGAAATATTAGATTTAATTAAAAATTTTAAACAACTAGAATTTAAAGGTGATAATATAGAGGATGAATTTTCAAAGTTTTTTGAATCAGATAAGAAGATAGAAGAAAAAGTAGAAATAATAAAAGAAATATTACAAAAATTTTCAAGTATCCTAAAGTCTATCATAGAAGAAAAGGATGTAGATTTCTTAAAGAAAACTAAAGAATATTATAACCAATGTGACGCTGATAATGAGTTTAATTACGAGATTCTGAGTGGATGTAGCATAAATATCAATAAATTATTACATTTAATGAAAGATTTACAAGATTTAAGTAACTCATTACAGTATAATCTATTGAATTTGTATTTTACTCATAAAGATCTTTTGAGTCAAATTTTAATTAAGAAAGATGAAAAAAATAATAATATTAGTGTAACAGATAAAGATATTAATCTGAATTTTAATAATACAGTTATTTTTACTGTATTTTCAAGAGCTTCTAATTTTTACATAGAAAAAGAATTATATTATGAGAGAAGGGATATAGTACAGAGAGTAAGTAAAAGTAATAGTTATCATTATTGAGGTAGGATTAAAGTAATAGTAAGAATAAAGAATGTTACAAAATTAAAAATTAAATTAAATTAAATATATTATAGTATAGTCATACACTGGCTCCGCAGTGGATTAGTATACAATATACAAATTATTATTATTCTATTATTACTACAATATACTCTAATTATTAAGTATTTCATCCTACACTTGCTCCGCAGCTTATTATTCCGCATAACACAAACTTAAATTCTAAAATTATTATTATAATTCATATTCATATTCATATTCATATTCATATTCATATTCATATTCATATAATTCACAATCTAGGTCTTATTGCGTAACTGCGTGGGTAAAATTTAAAAATACAAATACAAATACAAATACAAATACAAATACAAATACAAATAGCGTAACCCCTTTACCTACCCTTATCCCTAAGCCTAAAAGTTTAAGAACCATAACAGTGACACTAATATAGCAGTAATAGACTTAATTTAAATTTAGACTTCTGTGCTAATTTATAAAATTTAAGAGATAATTTACGTTCAATTTTAGATCCTTTCTTAAGGTAACCTTAAGGTTACAAGTAAAAAAAAGAAATATTACACTTATCCAAAACACTTACACAGGTTTTTACAGCGAGTATTAATTACAAGAGCCCGAAAAGTTCTGAACTAAGTTACTCTCGGTTAAAATAGCAGTGCAATCGATAACTTTGATTAAACTTCCTTTTTACAACACTTACTACATTTCTTACATTCACCCTCTAACCTCATAACTTACTACATTCTTCAAATCCTTTTGATGAGAGGGAGTGTCCTGAAATAGATGCTAAGTTAGAAATATATGCAAGGGTGATAAGTTAAAAATGGAGAATAAGGAGCTAAAAAGTTAAACGAATTAAACATAATTAATGAGAGTTTTAAAGTCTGTATTTATGGTTTCAGAAGGACTATGTATTTAACCAAGATCAATTTAAAATTAAAATCATTTCTGTTTTAAGGGTGTATAAGGAGTTTCTTATTTCTAATGCCTTATAATGCCTGATAATATATAAAATAGTACCATTTCTACCATTGACTCCTCTTATTTTTTTGTTTTTTGTTTTTTGTTTTTGTTTTTTGTTTTTTTTGTTTGTTTTTGTTTTCAATTTCTAAATGCTACCAAAAATTTTAATCCTTCAATAGGAATTAGTTTTAAACTTAAAGATCTTTTGAGGGGTGGGTTTAAAAACACAAGTGTTGAATTTTCGAATAGGTCAGCATTCTTTATTGTGATTAGTTTATTCTCTCAATTTAGTGTGGATACCTAAAAAATTTTTTAATTGGTATGATCACTCACACTTAAAACCCTAGCAGAAACCACTCTAAGCTTTGAAAGGGTGATAAAATTTATTTCTCGTTAGTTAAAAACAACTATCTCTGTGCGCATTATAACTCAGCTGATCTTTCAATGCTGGATGATTTTTAAGAGATAAAATTGACTTAGGAATAGTAAACAAATCATTTGTAACTTTAGCTAAACCCTTAAGGATTGAAGGCTCTAATGTATATATTAGATATAGTATTTTACTAGCTCCTGCTGGTACCGATAGTTTAGAATCCTTAGGTAAACTTTAGATAAAGATGGTGAAATTTATAAAGAGAGGTCTCTGTAGAAGATAAATTAAAAATTGAGTAACTTATTAAAGAGGGATAAAAAAGCTTTTGAATAATACGCTATCCAAGACGCAATTATAACTTTGAAACCTTATTTTACTATGGTAGGATTTAACTTGGGCATTACAAACTAGGCACACCACTAACCCTGTCTACCCTAGGGAGAATATGTGTTTTTAAAAATTAAATTTGAAGACAAAATTTTGATAAAACTTACCTTACCCAATTTATGGTGATTGATTAATAGGAAATAGTGACGAAGTCCAAACACCCAAAGAGTTATTTACCATGGTAGTGTAGGCCTTTACTAAAACTAAGGCTACTATATTGGAAACTAAAGGGGGGGTAGTTAGAAGGAACGAGAGTTTTATGTATGGTTCAGATGATAAGACTTGTTGGTTTGATTATGATTTGGTTAGCGCTTACACAACAGCAATGGCCCATTTAAATCTACCGAGTTATTATAAGGGTCATTTAATCAATCCTGATGATTTATAAGATTGAAGTACTTAATAAAATTTAAGGGGGGGGGGGTTTAATTGCTGGTTACTGGGACTTTTCAATTCCCTGAAACATAAAAATATCCTTCAATTTCTTGTTATGTTTATTCTTCTACAACAAGTTTATCCCCTAATTGGAAAATGTTTACTTACAGGTCCAGAGTATTTACTTGCAAATAATAAGGGGTGTCAATTTAAGGTCAAATCTGCCTTTTATATACCCAACAAGTCGAAAGTAAGAAGATTGGTATAATGCAAATAACGACTCACTCATAAACAATCAAACCCTTTTTTACTCAATCATTAAAGAGATTCAAGGTAAGAGGAAAGAGTACCCTAAATGTCATGTTCTTAATTTGTTATATAAGGAAATGGGGAAATCCATTTACGGAAATGTTGTAAGAGGTATTTCAAATAAGAAGAGTTTTGATACAATGACTTGAAAAACCTTTAGGGTGATTGCCACTTAATTATCCAATCTTAGCAATTTTAACTACGGCATTTATAAGAAGTGTAGTTGGGGAATGTTTACACAATATTTCTATGATGGGTGGTAAATTTTGTTTGTTACTACGGATGGTTTCATTACTTATATAAAAGATCTGGAATCTAAACTTTTAGCTTTAAAACTTAGCTTTTAAAACCGGAGAAAATACCTTTATTCTTCTTTAGCTTTAAAACCGGAGAAAATACCTTTATTCTTACTATATCGAGATTTAAGGTATGATTTTAGTGAAAGTAAAGATTCTCTTGAGGTTATACTATTAGGGTTAGGAGTAGTAAGTTGAAGTCCGAGAGGTAATTTAGGAGTTGAGAGTTTGAATAAGGCTACAACAGGAATCCCAAGGTTCGGTTATGATCATTCTGAATTAGTGTCTCACTTTAAAAATACTTTGAAAAGTGCTTAAAATTTGTGTGAGTATACACAAACCAGTTTAAGAAACTGCAAAGGATATATTTAAGAAGGTGGGCTTGTAACACCTGTTTTTAATGATAACAAACTTTTTTAATGATAACAAAGTCAGACTATACTATGATAACAGACGACAAATAATAGAACCTAATGATTTTAAGGGTTTGATATGAGTAACCATATTTTTGAGAGTAAACCATTATTTTTAAATTGAGTGGTAAAAACTTATATTTATTAGCAAAGTCCCCTACAAATTACCTCAAATTACCTTATATGTGAGGAGTTCATTTTTCTGTGCTACAAGGTATAAATTTTACATTGAAGTTGGGTCATAAACTTAATCAAAGGATATCTGGCTAAAGTACCCTGTAGGGGTTAAAAGGAACTGAGTTTAAGAGAGTCAATGATTTAATATCATTTATTTCTGGCTTTGAGTCTGCAAAGGATTTTAAAATCACTAACACCTCAATTTATAATCTAAAGCATCGGAAAAATTATCTTTATACCTGTTCCTAAGACGATGAGGACATAGCTTTTACTATTTATGTAAAGAGTCAACTACATTACTTTGACGAATCTTCTTTATTAAAAAGAAAGAAAGAAAGAAAGAAATAAAGTAAGAAAGAAATAAAGCAAAGAAAGAAAGCTCAAAATGAGAAACAAACAAACAAAAACCAAGGATAAAGGATAAAGGATAAAGGATAAAGGATAAAGGATAAAAAACACAGTGCAGTGCGCTGACCGCAGCACATATCACAGTGCAGAGCGCACATATCACATATCACATATCACAGTGCAGTGCGCTGACCGCAGCACAGTGCAGTGCGCTGAGCGCAGCACATATCACATATAACAAACAAAAAGTATTAAAAGTGAGGAAGGATGGTGAGGAGGTAGGGAAGGTGAATCTTAGGGGTAGGTAAGGTAGAAACTCTAAGGAAAGCAGAACTTTATCATTTAGAGTTATAAACAAATATACACAGATGGTCATAATTAGAAAATTCACAAAAGGGTTGTATAAATAAGAAAAGAAAAATATAACTCGTTTTATTATTATCTGTTGCCCTTGTACCCGAACCAACAAAAAACCACAGAGAACAAACAAAAAAACAAGGCTCCCTTGTTGCCCTGTTGCCCCTTGTGCTATTTTTCGATCTAAAAACAAAAAATAAAAATAAAAATGGAAGCGAAAAAAGAAAGGGTCCCAGCTTTGGGCAAATAGGCTTTGTATTCTTAATTATAAAAATCAGAACAACAGGAAACAGGGGCCGCTGTTTGTATTCTTATTCTTTTTTAAGACCTGTGGGGTAGGCTCTCCGCATGACCCAACCCTATGCTAGCACCCCAAAGGCAAGAGGCCTCGAGGCAAAGGCTAAAATTAAGAACGAAAAAGCAAGGTTTTCTTTTTGCTATTGCAACCAAAGGTTTCTTTTTTCTATTGAAACCAACTTGTGCCCTCACTTGCGCAGCGCCCTCATTACCACTTGTACTATTGCTAAATAAAAATGCAAAGCAAATGTTACAACTTTTTGTCTGATTTTGACTTTTGCATATGCAAAGCAGATGTTAAAATAAGAATACAAACTTCAGCTAAGCAAAGGTGGTAGTTGGCCTTTGGCCTAGTAGGCAAAAGTTAAGATAAACAACAGGCAAAAGGGCAACAGGGGAAGAAAAGGTTGAAGGCTAAAAAATAAGAAGTGTGTTCGGGAGTTCTCCCTTTAATTAAATTTCTATTAGGAGGGGATACTTATTGGATACTTACAACTTCTACCTTAGGCAAATTTAAAGAGGATTTACTTTTTAATTCATAAAGTCATCAAGTCATAAAGTCATAAAGTAAGTTTAAGTAAGTTTATTATTCTTACTCTTATTCAAATTATTCTTTTTTATTAGCTTGACTAAGAACACAAAAAGCTGAAGCAAAATAAATTATAAATAATCTAAATTCATCTAAATAATCCCCTGGAGCGTTAGTATTGTAATTGAAAGCTAAGTTACCAAAATTATTAAAAAATAAAGGAGCAAACACTAAAAATAATAAAGCTAATAAACCTAAAGTAATATATAAAGAATAAGTAGTAATTATACCAGTATCTAATTTAGCTAAATTTTTACCAGTATTATAAAAATAGTTAGATAAACCATAAGGTCCTAAGAATTCTATTGCACCTCTATCAATTTCTTTAGAGATAGTATATCCTAATTTAAATCCATTAGTAATAAAATATTGGTTATAAATAGTATCAAAAAAATATTTTCCATTTAAGAAAGTATATAGACTTTTCCCTATACCTAGATTATTTATATTATTTGTAAAGGCTGCTAAACTATTACTGTTATTATAAGCATAATAATTCTCATTCCTATTCCCATTCCCATTCCCATTCCCATTCCCATTTCCATTCCCATTCCAATTAAACTTAAAATTAATTAACAAAATAGGTTGTATGTGGTACAAATAGATAGCTAAGGCTGCACCAAATAAACTTAAAATTGCTGGTAATAATTTAATTATAGGATTTAAAGAGAATTCCGCTTCCACTAATGAGATATTATTAGGATGTGTAAATACAGAATTAGCCCAAAAGTCAGTCCCTAATCCCACAAATAAATCAGAAAAAATGAATCCAAAGAATATACTAAAAAGAGCTAAAATTAATAATGGAACAATCACAGCTAATTTAGACTCATGAGAATTTAAATAAGATTCTTTATTACCTTGAGGTGTAGTTAAAAAAACTAAACTTATTAATCTAAAACTATAAAAAGCAGTTATACCTGCTGTAATAGAACCTAAAATATAAGCATACATACCACTAAAACTATATTGACCATAAGCTAATTCTAAAATTAAATCTTTACTATAAAATCCTGTTAAAAAAGGAGTAGCTAATAAACTTAAAGAACCAGTTAACATTACTGAGTAAGTAAAAGGTAAAAATTTGATTAAACCTCCCATTTTTCTTACATCTTGCGATTGTAAAATTAATTTTGCATGGTATAAAATAAAAAGCTCATATCTTTTCTCATATCTTTTTAGGATAATACCTAATATAAAAACTACGGAGTAGTAGAAAAGGGGGAATTTTTAATTAAATGCTTTCAATTTATTATTTAAATATTTAATTTGAGTTAAACCCTCTTGAGTTAAATAAAACTTATTTTCTATTAAAGGAAGTATTTCTTTTAAAATTTCAATTTTTGTTTTTATTTTAATCCTATTAAAGGGTAAGATTAAAAATGAGATGAAATAGAAACAAGGTCATGTATATTAAATACTTTTCATTATACTACACTAGTATATTTTTAAAAATAAATACCTCCCTTTCCACTAAAAAAGTTTTGGAATTTTATCTAATAATAGTTTTCTCTAGCACTTAAACCTATTGATAACCAAGCACTAACTGGATTATTTTTGTTATTTATAGTTATAGTTATAACCAAAAACCTTCTCCCTGTTGCTCTGGCTTTGGCTTTGTTTTTATTATGACCTTTGATTGAGGCAAGGAAAGAGTTGACCTCTAGGGCTAGGCTTTATCCTAGGCTCTCCGCAGTACCCAACCACTAGGCAAAGGCTAAAATTAAGAACGAAAAAGCAAGAGATCAGTAAACCCAGATATATACCAGGGATTAGGTTTTAAAGGAAGTATTGAATTTTGAGTTACTAGATTGTAACTTTGGCATGAATAGGCTCTTTTTTGAATCTGAATATTACTAGATAACTTATTATTATTAAAATTTTTATGATTATACTTTAAATTATTAAATACTTTAGCAAAGTTTAACTTTTATCCTCACAGCTTTATATTATATCACCGCATTGAAACCTAATTTGTTGTTTTTATCTGTTATCTGTGCTGCGGTCAGCGCAGTGCACTTTTATCTTTGATCTTTTAGATGTTAGATGTGCGCTCTGCACTTTTATCTGTGCGCTGTGCACTTTGATTTGTTATCTTTGATTTTTGTTTTTGTTTCAATATTATTATATATAATAGACTAATTTTATAGGTTTTTCATACTTTCGTAAGGGGTCTGACTATATCTTAATTCTACACTTATAAGCAAGTTACTTAATTTAATTCGAGATAGTTAATCCCGTGTAGACACTATTACCTTTTAGTCGATGCGCTTTTATCCTTAATAAAATTAGGCAAAGCACTTGCTATTGTTAATCCTAATCTTTATATGTTGTTATACCAAATGCATATAAAAAAATTATTAAGGAACTTAGTTCCGCGAAGATCCATTTATCTTTCGAACATCTTAAGTCTCGTTACATCGGTATTTCCATAGATAGATAATTACTCTATCGTACTTTCAAAAGTTACCTTTTTACTCGCTGTAACTTAAGTTTTAGGAATTGCCCAGAGTTTGGTAATATTACAACATTATATCTTGTTGATCTGCAAAGGAGTGTATTACAGCCTATTTCTTGAACTACTCCTTTGTTAGGCATGATTTAAATCTTTTAATTAAAAATTTGGTTCCCTCTTGCCCTCTGGCCCTCTGGCCATCTTGCCCTCTTGCCTCCCATCGCCTTCTAGGGTTAGGCCCAGGTAGGCCCAGGCTAGGCCAATAAGGAGCTCAGCTAGAGTTTTTTTTATTCATATACAAATAAGAAAAGAGGTCCCTCGCTAAAAGGCTAAGCCAAATGATTGCTCGGCCAGAAAAATAACATAAGGTTAAAATTTAAAGGCAAAGGAGCGATGAATTAAATCTCTTAAATTTATTAAAGAAAAATAGCATTAACTATATAATATAATTATTATAAAATAAGTAAACAATTTCTTATATTTATTAATTTAAGGTAGATACTCAATATATTACTATATTGTTGGGACCATATCTTAGTTCTGTAATTTATAAAAATTTTTTAGATGATTTCAATGAAAAACCGTTCTTCTATCATTCATATATGATTTAATTTTAATAATTTCGTTATATTTATTTTTATGTTCTTTGTTCTCAAAATAATTTAAAACTTCCATTCAATCTTTAGAATCTAAAAACTTACTAGTAAATAAAGGGTATTTTAGTAAATAATTTTTTAATAGTATATTACCAGCTAAACTAGTAGTTCTAATTCTGTGTTGAGGATTTTTAGAATTAGATTTAGTTTCTTTAACTTGACATAGTAAATAATTACCTATCAAAGATAGTACATTAAAATTATTATTACCATCTAAATCAATGAATTTTTGGCTTTGGGTTATTTCTAAAGAACAAGCTATTCTTTTTAATATGTTTTTCTTATCAGTAGAAACTCTTACAGAAAAATGTCCCTCAGCATCTATGAATCCTGATAGTCAAGCATTTGAATTTAAAGGAGTTAAATCTAAAGGGTATTTATTAATATCATATCCTTTATTATTAAGATAATCTATTAACTTATTTAATTTATAAATTTTGGGAGTTCTTATATAACCGTTTATAATATTAATCAGTCTGTATAGACTAACTAAATTTGATATTCGATAAGTATAGGCATTTTTACCTTTAACTTTATAAATATGACCTATATCTAATTTCTCTTGTATTATAGAAATTAAAGGAAAATCTTTAGAATTAAATGTTAAAGTTATCATAGGATATATATTCATTTTATCCCTTTCATTTATAGGTATTCAAATACACCCATCTCCCTCAAATAAACCAGCTAAATATGAACTAAATTTTGTATTTATAGTTATAAAACTTTTATTCACTACCGTTCCTAGTGCTTGTTTTTTTAAAGGAATATTTAATTCTCCTTGAGCCTTTGTCATCACTGTCCCTGTGCTTTTTATTTGGCAGCTAACGGATGAAAAATTAAAATTATTAATTAATAATACAGATGAGTTTAGATCAAATGAAGAACTATTTTTAAAATCTAAGAAAAAAAAAATTATAATTATAACTTCCTGCGTGTGGCCTCTAAGGATCTCTAAGAGTTTATATCTTAAATTTCCTTTTGATTGTCCTGTTTTTAATACTTTAGTTATAGTTTTATACAGGAGTTTCCAAAATATAGCAGGATTTATAGCAAGCACATTAATACCAGCACCTAAAAATAATAATGCTTTGTTTGAATAGGTAGAATTTTACAATTTTTTCCCCTCATAAGAACCGTACGTGCGACTTTCACCGCATACGGCTCAATCTTTATAAACAATTGCTTGCTTCGCTACCTCTTCTACCTCTTCTACCTCTTCTACCTCTTCTACCTCTTCTACCTCTTCTACCTCTTCTACCTCTTCTACCTCTTCTACCTCTTCTACCTCTTCTACCTCTTCTATTTATCAGAAGGAATAGTTTCTTGAAATTCAAGTGAAAAAGCTAGCAAAGCTAATAATATATATAATTTTATTTTTTTAATGATTTTAAATAATACTTATTTTCTAATAAAATGTTTTTATATAACATAGAGTTTAATTTTTTATGGCCTATTTTTAATTATTTAAGAGCTAAGGTAATTATTTTAAATTTCTGGACTTCAATTAATTTTTGATCTAATAGTACGATTGATTTAGATTTTTTGTTTTTATTTAGTTAGATCACTCATTGGGGGGGGGGGTCTAGTATAAACGGTTCCCTTAGATTTTAATCTTTTCCACTGTAACTTAGCACCTTCAGACAATTTTTTTTTATTGTTTCTAAAGTTCTTTTTTTTACCGTAGTAATTATGCTTTTCACCTAATTTACCTAAACTAATATTTTTCCTATGTTCCTCAGTTAAAGTTTTTACCTTTTTTAGCTAAACTTATTAAAAATTTAGAGTGTAAAGTCTGTTTATTACCTTTTCAACTGGTAGAAAATGGGGATAAATTTAAAGTATTTTTACTATAAAAAGGACAATGACAAGGACAATGACAATGACAATGACAATGACAATGACAATGACAATGACAATGAAAATGAAAATGACAATGAAATAATACATCTAACCAAAATTGTTCTCTATTTAGAAGAACTTCATTATTATCTATAATTTCAATAATTTTAAATCCAAAATTAGACCAAGAATATTTATTGACACAACTATAAAATTTAGGATGCTTATTATTTTTGTAAGATTTATAATGAGTATTAAATCTTCTTTTTAAATTAATAGCAGAACCTATATAACATTTAGAGGGTGCGCTTGCTACTCTAAGAACCAAAATAAATACCTGAACCTAATTTCATTAAAGACTTATTAATTAATTCATAATCATTATCAAAAATAATAAATTTTAAATTAGGTTTGGCTAAAGGAAAATTAAAATTACAATGACAGTTTAAATCATTAAAATTTAAAGTAGAAAATTTATTTATTCCTTGCGAAGCTAGACCTTTTTTAAAAATTTAACCCAAATTTAAACTCTAAATCAGATATTTTATATGTTATATGTTATCTGTGCTGCGGTCAGCGCACTGCACTGTGCTGCGGTCAGCGCACTGCACTGTTAATTTTTCCTACTTTTGTATGTTTTTTTAGTTCATAACCAACAATTTTTATGTATGTAATTTCTGATAAATCTTAAAATTTTATTATTAAAATTACGTTTTTGATTATATTTATTAATTAATTTTTTTAATCTATATTATACAACCTCTATAGATAGATTAGAATTCAAATATATTATTACAATCTTTTTTAAAATCATTAATCTAAGTTATATAATATATATATACAATACTTTATAAAAACAATATCTAATTCAGCATTCTCACGAATTGGTTAAATATAACCTATCCTTGGCATTACCCAAGGCTTTAGCTTGGTAGATTATCCTGCACAGAATCTGTATAATTTTATTATTCTAAAACTATCCATTAAAATGGTAAAATAACAATTACTTGTATTTAAGATAATATTTTTGTAGATACAATTTTTTATTCACAATTATATCTTTAAACTTATTTTGGGATAAATTTAATTTTTTCAAAGTTACCCCTACCCCTTGGAATGTTTTTATGGTATTATCATTAATGTCAGTCATAATTATAGGTTTATATTTTTGATATGAAAATTTTAAAGAAGGATGATTTTTTAAAGCTAAAAGCTAAAGGCTAAAGCTAAAGGCTATAGCTAAAGGCTAAAGCTAAAGGCTAAAGCTAAAGCTAAAGATATTTTTAATTTAGTTTCTTCTGATTTATGTTTATTTAGTTAGTACCATTGCTTATATTTATTTTTTGTATCTCTGATTTTCTCTTTCCTTTCATTAATTCACTTATCAAATTTTTGGTTTTTCACTATGTTTATAATTTAACCAATTATTCCCTAATTTAAGTATATTTAAAATATTATCTCGCAATGCGAAATCATTAAACATTTTATTTAACAAAATATTTTCTTTTTCTCTTAAAATAGTTTTATTTTTGTCTAAGTCTACTACTAGAAAACCAAATTTAGACCATTTATATTTTTTAACACAACTGTAAAATTTAGGATGATTATTATTTTTTAAACTATTATTATAATGAACCATAAACCTTTTTCTTAAATTAATAGCAAAACCTAAATAACATTTAGAAGGGTTATCTAATAACCAAAATAAATATATACCTCCTGAATTTAAAGAATTTAATTTTATAGTAATATTTTTATATTCTTTTTCAACATTGATAAATTTTAAATCAGGATTAGCTTTATTAAATATAGCTTTTAAAGTATCTGTTGCTACGCTAGAAGTAAGTATATTAACTGAATTATTAAAACAATTATCTTTCTTAATTATCCTCTCCCTTGACCGGTTTGGACAGGCAAGGGGGTCCCTTAATAGAGAGCTCCAGGGAGCCGGGTTATAATATAAATTATATAATTTAGTTTTGCCTACTCTTCTATGTTTTTTTTT
>Ga0307509_10005387_pt1 | contig 17821 bp, 11 predicted proteins | sample 10_EM_MG_FD_202245 | JGI IMG/M metagenome (GOLD analysis project Ga0307509, IMG submission 202245) | Populus trichocarpa ectomycorrhiza microbial communities from riparian zone in the Pacific Northwest, United States - 10_EM | ecosystem: Host-associated > Plants > Roots > Unclassified | place...
AACCTACCTTCTCTAGCAAACAGAGTAATTTTACCATTTTCTATAAATTTTCCATAAAATCAATTGTTTACCATATAATAAAATGATATTTTCCTAACTCTTTATATAATGGCTTTTTCTCTTTTGTAGTTGGCAGAAAGTAATTTCTACTGAATGTTCACATTCATGTTAGCTATCTAGCAATAGATTTACAGGCTATTCCATCTAGTATTTATTGAGATATTGATATATTTATTCATGGGACACTGAATGTAAAAAGTGTCCCATTACTAGTCAGTGTCCCATTACTAGGTCAAATACGTTAGTGCGATAGGTGTTGTCCCTGCATAATACTTCTGCACTCATAGCTAAAGGTCGTGGACAAAACTTTCTCTTACCTTCTCCACGAACATTAGAGCAGGAAGCAGAAAATCACGTTCCTGATAGACGTAAAATTTCCGTCGGATCGGTAGCCCCAAAGAGCCCTCAGGTTAATAAAAGGCGACTAAGGCAGCGGACAGATATAAGAGTCGCGTGAAATTCGGGCTTGAGTAACATGCTAGCCGAGCATGACAAGCTGAATATCGTCATTCAGACATACCCAATCAGTAACCAACCACCAAACCTCTCCCTTGAGAGTAGAACCATATCCCAATGATCAGGGCCTTTTTTTTCCTCCGATCCAACTCCTGTACCTTGTAGTACCTGTAGTGTTCATTAATTTGCCCTGTCAATTTTGCTGGGGTATTGCCCATTCCAGTGGCCCCAATGGGCCTCTTCGGTCTACCTCGTCACCCGTGGCTACTCGGGTATGATACCAGTATTTCATTTTGCGAGCTTACGATTTGGTAAATTAGCCTCCACCGTGCCCAGAGCTCATGAGCACCACCTCCTCACAACCACCCCTCCCCACACCCCCGCGAATCCATGAATCCCGAGTACATGTTGGGGGAACCGCCCTACCGGTACCTGAGCAGTACTTGTATTATCTGTAGTACAGCCCTGGCCAGCCGCTACGGGATTACTTCGCGATTCATAAAGTATTCGGATGAATGGCGCCAAGATTCATGTCTTTAAGCTTAATAATATAGGGCGTCTTGTCGTCAATCCATCCTAACACTTTTGAGTACCCGCTGAGTACTAGTACTCATTCAAAACATCGTCCCCCAATCTCGCTTAAACCAAATCTCCCTCTGCTCGAGCACCGGAACGGACAAATTTAGCTCCACACAGTCGCCCGCTCCATCGCATAAAAGGCCAACATGAGTAGTTCAGCCAAGAGTTTAATACCCCATGGCGATGTTGAACGCAGCGGAACTCACGTTACCGAATAGTACTCAAAAAATGGCAGCGTGTTTAACATTAAAATCACATATATGTATCATACTGTAACACCTCTAAGAGTAGCCTTCAACTTCTCGGCAGATTTGAGCAGAGCGAAACTCCAGTTGTATCCCACATGTATTTGAAAAAAAGGTAACGGTCGGGAGAACCGTTTTGGTCATCCCCCCTACCAATCACGCACTAGCACTCAAGTATTCCCGAGACCTAATTGTTACAATATGAGATAAAAGGCACTTGGACGGAGGAGTGGTAATAGGCTATGGTCAAGACCACTTATTGTGGTGCTTACATTGCATTGAATAAGAAATACACAGCTCAGCTATGTAGTACAGTGGTTCAGTCTGCCATTACCACAGGGATATCTCAACAAGGAATTTAGAAAAAAAATGATCAAAGAGACCACATTGGAAGAATAAGAGGAACAATAAAAGCCCGCACATTTAACCCAGACTGGTACAGGGCCTGAAAAGACATAAACAGCTAAAAGAAGCATATGGGAGAAAGACGAAACCATAAACAAACACTGATTCCTTGATCAACGCCACATAGGAAGCAAAAGAGACGTAACCCATAGAGTAGGAAACATGCGAAAACAATATATATTTAAATCTAGTGAAGCTTTTAGGAGAGGAGGTATAAAGTATTGGATAGTGGTCAACCGCACGACGACAAAAACGAATGCTTTAATCTTGAGAATCCGTAATTCCATTCAGAAGAATGTATTTTTTGGTCCCGGATCGGCGGGGATATGCCTGCCCGGATGAGCCAGGGCACATGACGCTGTACAGGCAAGTACTTAGGACGTTTTGGAGAGGGTATTACCGGGGGTGGGTTGCGCACTCCAAGAGAGCCCAAGCATCGTACTTGTACTTTAGTCAATTTTCCATTCAATCGACAACAATCCCACAACAGGTTCCCCAATAGAGTAGAATAGGGAATACTGACCCTGACCGCATCACCACTCTTCGCTGCAGCATACATCTCCTCCCAGATCTCTAACTTCTGGATGATCAATTCCGGCTTTGTGATACCCATGTTGAGAGCCTCTAGCACAAACACAGGGACCCCCGCCATCCTCTGCAGTTCATCTACTATCCTCTGTACTTCATCGCTCACATCTGGCCAGCTCTGTGCCCGCGCGGCCGTATCAAATTCATTAGTACCTGTAGCCAGGAGTCGATCATGCGCGATCCTGCGAAAGCTTTCCGAAAAAACAACTTTCTCGTCACCAGTGTCCCCGCAATCTCCGGTGCCGATCCCCAGTTCCACAAAAATATTTACTACCTCCACACGTCCTTTCCAAGCCGCCCACAAAAGTGGTGTCAGATCATGTTTGGTGTCTACCTGGTTGGGATTGACGTCCTTTCGTTCCAAAAGCCTCTTGACTATAGCCACATGCCCATTCTCTGCCGCCCACGAGAGTGGTGTCCGGCCTCCTATGGTGACTGCCAGGTCAGGGTTGACGTTCTCCCGCTCCAGAAGCACCTTTGCTACCCCCTCATGCCCGTTCTTGGCCGCCCATGCGAGTGGTGTTTGGCCATCTTCTGTTACTGTCTGGTTGGGATCCACGTCCTCTCTTTTCAAAAGCATTTTTACTAGGCCCACATGCCCACCCTCAACCGCCCACCCAAGTGGCGTACGATTGTAATAGGAGTCTACCCCATCTTGATTAATATCCTCTCGCTCTAGAAGCACCTCTGCTACCTCTTCATATCCGTGCTTGGCTACCCACGTGAGTGGCCTATGACCGAAAAAGTGATCAGCCTGGTTTGGATTGACATCCTTTCGTCCCAATAGTGCCTTTACCACCCCCGCCTGCCCTCGCTCAACAGCCCATATGAGTGGCGTTCGTCCACGCTCGGTGACTATCTAGTGGGGATTGACGTCACAGGGTCCCAAAAGCACCCCCACTGCCGGTCCGTGCCCATTCTCAAGCCCCCACCTAAGTATTATTTTGCCATAAAAAGTGTCAGCCTTGTTGGGATTGACGTCTTCTCGTCCCAATAGCATCTTGACCGCCTCCACATGCCCGCCGACAGCTGCGCGTAAGAGTGGCGTTTGGTCATATTGGGTGTCTACCAGGTTAGGATTGACGTCCTCCCGTTCCAAAAGCATCTTTACTACCCCTGTATTCCCGTTCCCTGCGGCCCGCGAGAGTGGCGTTCTGCCACATGTAGTGTCTGCCAGGTTTGGATTGAGGTCCTTTCGTCCCAAGAGTGCCTTTACTACCCCCTCATGCCCTCTCCCAGCTGCCCATGAAAGTGGTGTCAGGCCATATCTGGTATCTACCTGGTCGGGATTGACGTCTGCTCGTTTCAAGAGCACCTTGGCCACCTCCTCTTGCCTGCTTCTGGCTGCTAAAGTGAGAGGCGTACTCCCCATGCAGTCAGCCACGTTAACATCCCATTCCTTCATATCCAAAACAGGAGCAATTAGCTCCTGGATTTCGAGAAATACTACTGCGTGAAGTCCTGTAAATCCCGTAGACCCTTCCACCACCTGGTCGGCGTATGAACCCCAGCCCGTACCTTGATAATTGTGCAATAGCAGTAGTCGAGCAGATATATGCTTATCAAATCGATCCAGAAGCTTCAGCGCAAGTATTCTGACACTTTCCGTCATGCCCATTTTCGTGTGCTTCCCCCAGTAATAAGAGGCATATTCTAGCAAGGGCGCTTTTGGGAGGGCACAGTGGACAGTCGGTGAAAAATTCCGGATACATTCAAAATTGAGGTACGTCAGGCAAACCTCGGCAATTATTGAGTGGGGTCTATGGAATAGGGTTGCATTGCTTAAGAGATGTTCGTGCAGAGTAAAATGCACGAGTCGGACGGTGGACGAAGACGACTCGATCGTGACAAGACCCAGACAAGATGATAGAAGTGTCCGTAAAGCAGGGATGTTTTCAAGATCCGGATCGGAAGATCCTATTTCCATTCCCAAGGCGTGACGGAGTTCCTCCGCTTGTAATGGCCTCTCCGAATACAGTACCCACATCAGTACCTTCAGCCCAAGTACTGGTTTATTCCCCTTCTGTGCCTTTAATCGGGTTAGGGTTGCCGTGTACGCATCGCTTAGTCCGTTTCCTCGTGCCATCATTTCAAGTTTCTTCCTTCTCTGCCGAATGGTCATCTCTCCTAGGATAGCGTCGATGTTCAGCGAAACAAGGAGGAATCTGGACACAGAGGTTGATAAGTATGCATCGCTGATGGGGGGAAACACCAAATGCTCACGCACATATCCGACATCTTTCCCAGAATAGTTCTCACAATATCCGCCCTCAAATCATTGCTCATTGCTTCAGGTTCGTCATCTCTGTCTAGCCTCATCTCCAGGTAATTCCTTATATCACCTTGGTTTGGGCTGATGGATATCGTTACCACATATGGGAAATATCTTGTAATAGCTTCCTTGACATGAGACCTCCCGGTCAAGAATATTCTCATCCTGGGGGACTCCCGGACAATATCTCTTAGCGATTCGAGTAGCTCGGGAATATCCCTCGATAGGAATTCGTCGAGCGCATCGATACAGACGAAAACTCGGGGTAGCGAAGCAACCATGATCCTCAACATTCGGGCGAGATCCGCAAGTAGCGGCCTTCTCCCGCCAACCTTTTTTGCTTGCTGAAATTCCTCCAGTATATCTTCTGGGACGGCCCCCCTGCCCACCAGCTGCCTTAAAATCGCCCCCACCATGTTGGCCGTTGTCTGTTCTTGTTGAGAATGGAAGTCGCAGTACAACCAGGCAACCGCTAGATCTTCCTCCCTCCCTTGATCACACAGCTTGTCGATCACTTGGGAGCTAGGATTTCTAGCTGTCAGTGGATTTGCTTCATTAAAGAATATGGCCGCTTACCACAGATACGTCTTGCCCACTCCCGGACTCCCGGAGCAAAACAAGACAGCTTTATCCCCTCTGCCCTCGGGGCCCCTCCACTCCCGAAACTCGCTTCTTTCCAGAAGCCAACCCCCGACACCATCGAACCTCCCGTCACGTACCCCTTGGTGTCGATTGTTTAGCTCTAGTGGGGAGAGCCATTGCATAATCTGTTCACTTGTGGAAGGTGGTGTTGAAACTATCTCTCATGTTGCCGCTGTTCACATTCCCATCGCCGAATCTGACCGAGTGTGTATGCGCAGTCTGGTCCATGAGAGTCCGTCCAAAATTTGGGCTATGTAGAAATGGTAGAAGAATCTGTAGTGTTAATGAGCGGGTTTATAAAACTTTCCCATGGGCAAAGCTGAAGAAAAGCGGGGTTATCTCGTTTCATTTGTGGCAACAGCTGCCTTAACATCCTGACGCCAAGGAAATATGAACACATTGGAGAAAAAAGATTGCTGCGACCTGACTCAGCCTGAGAGATTTCTGTCAAACACAGTGGCGCATAGCAGCTTAAGCCACTCGAGGGTGATAAAGCCACACGACGGATGTTCCCGATATGGCCAGCCCCCCATAGTTCATAGTCAACTACGGTAGTGCGAATCAGAATAAAATAACGAGCATTACTGCCCCCCACACTCTGGTCTAGACTCACGTCAAGAAGTACTTCAGTCACGGGCATTGTGAGTATTCGAGACTGCATTGTGTACTCAAGTATGCTTCCCCTGCGTACCTGCGTTCCTGGTATACCCCTGAACCTCATAACCTACCCGACGACGAGAGTTTATCCCTTCGTTCGTATGATACTCCGAATTCCAAGGAAGATTAGTGTAAATACTAAGGCCTGTATATTTGGGCCCATCTTTTTTCCCCCGGAGCATTGGATCTCGAAATAGGACTTTTATTTTCACTGCATCATCGATTTGAGTCGCCCAGACATTGCAGTTGTTGCGGAGAAAATCTCTTGTATAAACCGCGCCAAGGTTCCTGCCGATTATGTAACTTCACCCAGTTAAAAAATCTTTGCAGCATTACTCCCACGTGCCTCTCAGCTGAACACAAGCTCTCAGCTCAACGGATGATAACATAAGTCCAACGGGTAAGGCTCCTATTAGGAATAACGGAATTTATTGAATTACAGTCTTCACCGTAGCAACCACGAAACTGGGCCGGCGACGAACAGGGGTATTTGGTGGGCAAAAAACAGCAAACCTTTAGAATACCATGCGCTTGGAGGACAACCCTTTCGGATACCATCAACCGAGAAATATAGAATTGAAAAAATGAAACCATTGGAGGGCACTATCATTCTCTTCCGCTGCCATGCACTAGTCAATTAAAATTAACAAATAAAGTGAAAAAGGATGAGTACTTAAGCAAATGTCTCATATATTTATTTTTCCACCTATCGAATGGCTTTCTGTGTGATAGTTTCTTAAGCCAAAAATCCATAGAAAGCGACTAAAAAATAGTAGGGAAACTCTAGAAAAAAATAGGAGGGTTAAAATAATTCTTTGTTTCTTCTCTCAATTTCTTTGCATTGTTTAAGGGATATAAAATGATGGTATAATAATCCCAGTAGTAGTAGAGCACTGCATTAGGAGCAGATAGGGCAAGCAAAGGGAAGCGCGGGCATGTATGGAGGAGCACTGAAGTGTCGACGGGCGAACGTTCTTGAGAATGAACGGATGTACAGCACAGTACAGTACGAGCTGCGTACAAGTACAGCGCGAACCGCCCAAAACCTACACCTCAAATATGCCCAAACCGGAGAGCAGATGGCAGACTCAAAACACAGAATTTTAAGAAACAGAAACCGTGAAGAGGTAGAGAATCAAGAGGGCTTGGTCCCCACAGTTCGATTTCTCAAAATAGGTGCAACCTGGGCAAAATTATTGAAGGTTAAGTTGAAGATTTTTGGTGAGAGTGAAACAAGTTCCCAGATATTCGCAGGACAGGATACTAGGTAGAAGTGGTGGGTACTTAGTTGGCAAGTAGGGTTGCCACAGTATGTGGTTCTCAGACTGTTAAGTAAGCAGCAGCAATTTGGTTCGGTTGCCACTAATGCCGTTTCAACCTGGTGTAGGTTTTAAGTGATTTGCGCCGTACTGTACTTGCGAGTGGGGGCAGCTAGATAGACTACCGCAAGAGGCTCACAAGTGGTAGGATGGAGAGATGTGGCGTGTTGCAACTACAGGCATGCATACCGCATCAGAATTGATAAAACAAAGCAATGTCAACTCCGGTGGGGCGCCGAGGTTGGATGGGGGGTGGGGGAAAGAAGAGGGAAAAGAAACCCGGATTTTTGGTATATGGTTCTGATCTCAAGTATCTTTTTGTTAAGCTGAGGGATCCTGTATCACACACGCACCAATGTAGAATGCGATTCTGTCCCCCCCTGCTCCTATAAATCAATTAGCCATCAGATTTTTACATAGTACTTATTGTGAGCATGATTACTTGATACCCAGATCTGTGCCTGCCCGAAACTGAGTACGTGCGCCAATAGGCTGGTAAGCAAGTATAGAGATAACACTTAGAAAATCGTTGTATGAACACCAATCATCTAGCCCTGTTTCTTGGCTCTAGCTATCAGGAGGGAACCATTACTAGGGGCCAGTTCCCGGGATTGGAATGGAGGGCGCTGTTTCAACATGATGTAAAGAGAGTCATGGGTATTAGGTTAAATATAATTTTACATTACCATACTCATTGGCGCAAGCAATCACGATAAGGTTTTCGTCTCCGTCAAGACTATTCTGCGATAGCCCACTAGCACAGCTTGGCCCCCCGGCTCTGATAAGGTCTTCAGGCAATCGGTTATTTTAATCTTATCCAACTCCCAGAGAATCTTGTCTTATATTGTCCGTGGACAAAATTAACCTCGCATCGGGGAACATGAAAAACTCCGACCATGACAACAGCGCTCCCCCACCAACCCTAATATCATGAGAACTAAAGAAGCAAATTAAAAATGTAAATCCATAGTAGAATACATAGTAGAAACTGATATTTGAACCGGAGAAATTTCTTTAGGTGGTGTTGAAAGTGGAGAGTGATAAGGAGTGTTTGGTTGGCATGAATAATTGGTGCGCGGTTAATTTTGTCCACCCACCATATGAAGGATGGGGTAAATATTGTACTGAAGCACTGGTTCTGCGGTGCGCAGCATGACCCCGAAGTGGAAGGCAGCCTGCAGGAGTCTCGTAAGTAATATCGTAATTTAAGCATCTAAGGTAGTTAAATTTTCTGCTCATTTCCGCGGTGTTGGCATGGGTTTTGTTTTTATTTTCCTAATAGCAGTGAGGAATCAACTGTCGTAGATAATCCGATTTTATGTTGTATATTCCCTCCCAAGGCGGGGGGGGGGTGGGCTCAAGCCGAGCTCCGTAGAACAATTGGTTGAATCTTAACCGAGATTCGGAGTGGCTACAGATTCTACTGGCATTACCCTGTGCATCGGAAAAGCGGTGTGCAATGGAGTTAGATATTCCCTTTTCTGGAAGGTGGGACCAGAATACAGCGTGGGGACGTCTTCCCCTTTTCGAGGTGGGCGAGAACGAAAAATTGTCCCTCGCTTAAATTAAAGCTCTAGCACCTAAACCGGGTAAATTCGACACCACAACAGCTGCCTACTCTATCATAAGGATACCAGAGGGGGTGGGTGGCACATGTCACTGATTTCTCGATTAGCTCGCCGCAGGTTTTTGGGCACAAAGAGGACCAGAGTCAGATAAAGGTAACCTGTTAAACATCGAAATCACTTGTGATACGAATATCATACAAGCACAGTCTCGGACTCCTGCGCGACGTCCGACTCCCCCGCGATTCGTAACAAGTATTTTTATTTTTGTTGTCTTACCCTATCGCAAGGCTGTCTCTCACCCCGCCAACCCCACCCTCCCGCCTTCCATTATGCTGCCCGTGAGACCATCTATTCCCCTTCTACGGGCTTCGTTCCACTACAAGTAAGGCTAACCCAGTGAAACTAAACGGTAGTGGCTTAGTTCAGCCCCTCAAAAGTGAGAACAACCCCACTCTCATCACTGATCAGCACCCGGATGTTACCTAGAATTCCTCCGGTGACCAACACTGGGCAGAAAATAAGGCAGACTTAGCTCGGAGGCATGAGAAACGCCGAAGCCTGGTAACGGGTACGATCTATAACCCGGTCGGGGACATTTCAGCAAGCAGCGCTTTAATTAATCAGGGCCAGGATTACTCATCAGAAACATTGACCTCGGATGTCTAAGGTTCGAATCTAGTGCTTGTACGGTACTTGGACTACTTTATGTTTTAATGTTTTCTTTTTAACAGTTTTTATCCCATGGACCGATGAGACATATAGATTCCCCGCCTTTCTAACTCGGGGGTGTGGCCTAGTAACTTTGCCTGACAAAATTCATGAAAAACCAAAACCAGGAGTTTCTTTTGGTGAAAAAGACGCTGTGCCGCAGCATAGAGTTCCCGTATATGGAAGAAGGGGAATCTGCATGTCTCATCAGTCCATAGAATACAAGGGTACCGTAAATCATGAATTCACGGTACTAGTACAGAGCAGGGATCAGTGGTAGAGTGCTTTGGTGCGGCTCTTGCGAGCGGGTACCATAATTTTGTCTAAATCAAAGCATCTAGGAAAGAAATGGTGCTTAGAAGACATCAGAAAGTCAGATGATGGTTTAGGGAAGAAAGTACCGGTGCTCCACTATCCTGACAGCGCAGTGTGGGCTACCAGCTAGCCAAGGTGGTATCTAGCAACTGTGTGCAACAACTGAGATTTAAGATGTTTCGCAACCTGATTATGTTTCACCGCCACCACATCGTGTTGGGACAGATGCTTTTTTGAGCATTCCACAAGTTGCCGTCACAACGGAGAATCACCACCCCTGCCCTGTACCATGAATTCATGATCCTCCCTTGTACTCGATTACGAGTATCATATCGTATTTACTCGTGTAAGTCGGATTCGTGCTAGCCCGAACAAAGAGTAAAGCATGGCAATCATGATTTCCTGTCACAGGCTGCTACATTAAAAATCAACGACAACAATTACAAAGCAACAGGTGTATGGCCATAATCCAGGCTCTTTGTATTATTTCTTACATATGAACAAACTCAGACTCTCATAGCCTCCCACTTTCTCAGTGTCAATAAAGTTTTTATACTCGCTAGCCCATCTTTGCCACCCCCGCTTGTTAGCGAGGCTTTAGTCTCTCTCAGCGCGAATCCGATTTACACGGTATTATTACACCCCTACCCTTGTGTTTATTTTGCTTTTTTTAATATCATAATATCAATCGTAGATATGATAACCCTAAACCTACTTAGATAAGGCACCGCATTTCAACTCCTGAGGACCACTTTCCAGCCATCATGCACAAGATAAATTTTTATTAGGCAACGGTTTAGAACAGGAAGCATAAAGTCTTGAACAGCAGCGGGCCACATGACGACTGCAAGGGTAAATGAATTAAACTTGCTAATCCGTAATTCCATTCATTATAATGTTCTTTAGTCATCAACATGCGATAGCGACTCTACATGGAATCTGTGAGTACCTATGGAACTCTGGAAAAGCCCCTACAAGGGGGTAGAAAAATCTAAGAGAACCCAAGCGTGGTACTTTAGTTTCATTTTAAGTCAGTAACAATCCAGCAACTCCTCCAAAATTCAATTGAATAAAGAACACTAACCTCGGTACTGTTCCCGCTTTGTTCTGAAGCATACATCCCCTCCCAAATGGCCACCTTCTGGGCAATTAATGCCTTGTCGGTAATCCCCATGTTGCTAGCACGAAGCTCAAACTCAGCAGTCCTCAACTTCTGCGCTTTCAGCTTTTTCGCCTCACTCTTGCGCTGTGCAGGGGTAACTATATCACCTTTATTAGTGCCCCGAAAGTAGCTTTATGGAAAGGAGGGGCGGGCTCACTGCGTGTAGTTAGGAGTCGGTCATGCTCAATTTTGTGAAGATCTAGCCAAACAGCTTTCTCGTCACCTGTGCGCCCGTATTTTCCGGGGTGCCTAAGGTGTCTCCAGAGGTACCCATTAGGCATCTTCCCTTCGAAAACAAGGGGGCAACCCGAGACGGGGCATGCGAGACGCCCGGAATTCGGTATGGTAGTGTTGTACGGACCCTTCGGGCAGTTAGTGGAGGAAATAGGGCTTTGCGGGATAGAATTTTCGTTCTCGGAGGAGGAGGATGTGTCGAGAGGGAAGAATCCTTCCGAGAGGCCTTCAAGGGCCTTGTAAGGCATGATAGTATGGTTGGAAGTCTCGTTGTACCTGACCAAGAATGCGGGTTAGCTGGTGTGGAGATGGAAGTACATATGAACTAGAGCTTGGTATTCGGGTCACAGTGGGGGGTAGCAGAGGAAATTGGGTGAGAGGGTTTTGGCCAAACTCTAGGTCTTGCACTGCCCTTTGGTATATATATAGGGCAGAGAGGAAGAGGAGAGCTTAGTGTTGCCATACCCTAAGCCTGGGGTTGGTTGTGGTAACTTGTGCTCTAAGATATCCCGAGCACTCCGGGTTTAGGTAAGCTAGTGATGGAATCTGTGGAGCGCAGAGAGAAGAGCTACTAACTGCTCCATCTCATTTTGACTGCAACCACGTCGGAGTGCTTTTTGGGTCACACCCACTCACTCGGCTTTTTTCCTCCGAGGTTCCAACGATATTAGTTGGTTAAGTGTTACTACCTATTACGATTAGTCGGGAATATCTACCGTTTTTCCGGGGAGAGTCGGAGGCTACTGTGGACTGGATAAGTGAGCGATGCCCTGTGGGAATCGCGGGTAGACAGGGCTTCCGACAGTAAAAACGAGGTATCTAAATCGACAGCTAATAGAATGAGGGGGTGGGAAGCCAGAAGGAGGTAATCGAGATAAAAGTGAAATATTGCGACTGACAGAAATTTGTCTGGGAGTGAAACAGGCATAATGGCGCGGACTCCCCGGAAAAGGTATTATCAGTTATCAAATATTGCTTAGATGTGAGAGATTTAAATTTAATTAAAGACTCCCAAAAATACCCAACTCTATCTTCATTCTCTAAATAAAGTAATTACGCTCGGATAACACGTTGCTCGAATACCGCAAGAACTCGAATAATCGAATTTCATGCTACTGCTTTGGAGTTGCCTTTGCTGGTAAGAGCTAGCTCTTTTTTTATTTTTTTTCTGTCTTAAGTTCGAGCGGAGGGGTCAGTTTTCGCTGTGCGCTCGTCCCTCGATCCAAGAGAGGAAATTTCAGACGTCTTAGAGTGAGGTTCTTTTTTTCCAGTTCTTACGGTACTTTACCTCTACCCGGAGTACAAGCACAGTGTGAGTTCGGATGCCAAAAACCACTCAATCGGCGAAAACACCCTTGTCTCATGTTGACGCGCGGCCGACTTGAAGCCTGGCACCTAAAGTTAGGGTGGCTATCCCCATACAAAATGTCTGGCTTCAATCCAGCTCCGCCAGTACTCGATTACAACCACAATTCATTACGTATTTTCTATATGTATAATATCTAGGGGTCAATGTTTATATTCGAATGTTCAAATACGAATGGACTGAAAATTTGAATCATTTATATGTTTTGTTCTTGAGGGTTGAAATTTCCTCTGTTATTAGCCTTTCATGCGGTATCTCAGGGTGTAAGTAATGCCATGGATTTTCCTGTACTAGTTACAAAATTAATTTAATAAACCGCGGATTTAACAAAATAAAATAAAAGTAAATATTCGAGAAACTTATTACCAATAATTTGCTGCATAATTGTTTTTTTTTTTTGTTTCCCCCCAACAAAAAGGGAGGGAAGCAATATTCCCCCATACATGTTCAGTGCATAAACGAAAGAGAATATCGATTACTGTCCCTGTAGCTCGAGGCTTCTCTCTTAGGCTCCACTAGCAAGGATAGATACGGTACCCTTTAAGCTGTTGAGACATTCAGTCCAGATGGAAATGTATAGCACTGTCTTATTTGGGATATTGGGAGCAAATATACGCTGAATTTCTCGTTTCCATCATGGCCATACTGAGTGGTACGATTCGCAGTATTCTAAGGACTGCACCACATTCAGGGGGTAAGGTATTTCTTATCACAATCACCAAGCTCAGTTAGTTCTACACCTTAAATGTGGACCGAATGTCTCAACAGCTGAAGGGATACAAGTACTTTACCGGGAAAGCCTCCTGGGAAAAAGAGAAAAAAAATCGGAGCATGTGAAAGTGGTGAATCAGAAACAGTTGCTCAGTTGGCCCGGGCACCGAACGCTCCACCCCTAAAGCCGATCCCCGCCTCCGGACTATTTTCTCCCGGGGGCTTCCCCACAATTCAGATACAAGTATCACACACAGCCATACTCCATCTAAATTAGTGCCGATCAGCTAATCAAGCCCCCCTCCGGCTGTCCTACCGTGGTACGACCGTGATCGCCAGCTCCTCGCCTGTTGTGCCTTGCGGAAACCGGCATCAACTGTTAGAGTCACGACGGGGGGTAAGTCGCTTCGGCAGGTATGTCTGGAGTTTTGGGTACGCGGAGAGTGTAGGCTGAGTACTGGGACCAAGGTCGTACTCAAATATACACTGTCTTTGTGCCAGTCTCCCGACATACCTGCCGAAGCGACTTACCCCCCGTCGCGACTATATTTCAACTTGTGACAATACTTACCAATAGGGATTTCAGAACCTATTTCGTAAGGTTTTCCCGGCCCATCACCGGCGGCGGAACATATTTATGGAGTGATTTTCTTCTCTCGCTTCTAGTTAGGGCTGAGCTTAGCAATCCTTAGGTAGCAGGAAAAGAGGTGCCGGGGGTCTGATATCAGTGGAAGAGTCCCAGCCACTTATGGCTGAAAAACCTACAACTACTGAGGCGATACCGTGACAACCCCAGGGGCGCACCCTCCCTCCCCTGACTTCCATTAGCCTCGACCCATGCATTATCCACGACCGAGTACTATTGAAAGTTCACGAGACACCCGCAGACTCGTTTTCCCAGCTTTCATTGAAACTACCATGCTTTTGCAACAATATAGAAGGCCAAGGCTTTGTTTGTACTAAGAATATTGTGTGCGTACATGGTGGGTTTGTGGAAAATACTGGTGTAAGTATCTGTATGCAGAATAGAGAAGGTAGGAAGATAGCTTCGGGAATGCCAGTACTAAGGCTGCTATTATTGCAAACAACTCACTGCTTGTGGGGAAAAACAAAAAAACAAATGAATAGAGAATGAAGGCTTTGTTTTTGTAAAAAAAAGAATGCTCAAATATGAAGGGTCAATTAAGGAGATAGTAAACATGGTAAATAGTGCGAATTAACAAAGAAAACAGTATCTCCAGCTTCAGATGCGGTAATGAAGACAGAAATCTATCAGCATCCACGAAATAACATTAACGACAGGATTCCTCCAAGGGTATCAAAGCTAAGTAAACGGTGAAGTGGTGAGTGCAAGGCCACCGAGTCAGGCGCCACTCACGTAAGGAATGAAGGGCGATCCAGGCGGTCGATAGAGATATTCGCCAAGGACGGGACAGGAGGTATATATGGCCCAAAATAGCCAAAAACTGGGGAAACGGAAGGAGGCAATAAAAAAGCTGAATTGAAAGTATGGAAACGCTAGGGTAGTAGCAAGGGGTCATGGGAAAACAAAGAAAGCCAAAGGGCGATCCACCATCGTCCGCACTCGACCCATAACCATCAGTTGCAACTCATCCCTGAACCGAATGATATACCGGTATAGTAAATTGTGGGGGACGGAGGAGAAAAAAGAAGAAAAACACCTCATGCCCAATTCTCAATAGCAACAGTTATAGATAAAACAAAACCAAGACCAATAATCAATACGGGCCAGTTAGGATATAAAACTCAACAGGGACCATTGGTCATGGTAGCTTTCCACAGGCTCCAGGGCTTGTATTAGCTTCGCCGCCTTTCATTGCCTCCGACAGAAGCACACCCGAGTTATTATTATTATTGAGGTTATGACGTATCGTCAACTTTAGGGATCCCGATGGCTATGAAGCCAACTAATGCCGTACGTGATAGGAAGGTCCTATTTGCGGCCAGATGCTCCTTCTACTGGCCTAATAGCCCTCTAGACAAATACCGGGGTATAGAGGCATGAATGAGCGCTGAGCCTTTAACTGTTCCCATCCTTTCATCCTTTAGCCCTCCCCGAGATCCCCCCCCTTACTCACCTTCCCCGTTACTCCCTTCTTCCATCTCGCTTACCAATCGTCTCTCCTTTTCCTCCTCTTCCCTCACCCGCTTCGCATGTTCCTCCTCCCCTCCTCTTCCTCCAGTGCTTATTTTTCGCTTGATTAGTGCGCTTACCGTCCCAACACACCCGAGTAGTGTTTGATCAATCTTACTTCCAAGATTGAGGCTGATATCTTCCCGTTCTAGCAATATCTTGACCACCCCTTCCTGTCCCCCCATCGCAGCACACACAGGTTGTGTTTGACCGTCAGCATTCGGGGGATTGGGGTCGACATCTCCACGCACGAGTAGCAGCTTGACCACCGCTTCATGCCCACCTGCAGCAGCACCTAAGAGCGGAGTTCGGCTCTCGTTGTCAGCGCAATTAAGATCAATATCTCCGCGTTCTAGTAAAAGCTCTACCACACCAGTATGCGCTTCGACCGAAGCATACCAGAGCGAGGTTCGACCACGATCATCCGAACCATTGGGATCAACCTCCCTATGCCCAAGCAGCAGCTTCCTACTCCCTCCTGCCCAGAACCCGCGGCGCACATAAACGCTTCGTTATACTGGTTTTTAGGTCAATTGGGACCGACATCTATCCTCTCTATTGGCATCTTTGCTATTCTCCCATTTCCGATCACAGCAGCCAGCGGCAGTGCCGTTCGACCCCTAAAATCCGAGCAATTTGGGTCAATATCTTCGCGTTCCAGGAGCAACTTGACTAGCCCCTCATGCCCCCTTGCAGCGGCACACGCAATCGGCCACCGATCCCGGTCATCTAGTCCATTGGGGTCGACATCGTTCCGTTCCAATAAAAGCTTCACGACCCTTCGTGCACTGCCAAGGCGGCGCAGTGAAGTGGTGTTTGGCCTTTTTTGGACGGCCCGTCAGGGCTGATATCCCTCCGTTGCAGCAGCAGCCCCACCACTTCCTCATCCCCATTTGCAGCAGCCCAGGGGAGTGAAACGTTGCCCTCGCCATTAGGGAAATTGGGATCAATATTTTCTCGTTCCAAAAGTATCTTTACTACTCTCCCCTTTCTAAACATAGTAGCCGATAGCAGCGGTGTCAAACCATCGCTATCTTGGTAGTTAGGGTTAAGATCTTCGCGTTCAAGGAATAATTTCACCGTCCCCTCATGCCCATATTGGGCAGCAATTTGTAGCGGTGTTCTACCTTCTTTGCTATTGCAATTGGCCTCAACTCCTTCCGTTTCGAGCAGCAGTCTGACTATTCCCTCGTGCCCAGCCGCGGTAGAAAACACAATGGTGTTCCCAGTCGGTTATCAGACCCGTTGGGGCTAACACTATTCTGCTGCAGTGATAGCTTCACCGCTCCTTCCTGCCCAAATACGGCAGCATAGGCAAGTGGTGTACGGCCGCCTTCATCCGGAGGATTGGGGTCGACATCTTCGCGCTCTGGTAGTAGCCTGACCACCTCCTCAGTTCCAAACGCGACAGCAACCCAGAGTGCTGTTCCACCCCGCCTATCCAGCCGATCAGGGATAATATCTTGCCGTTCTAGCAGAAGTTTCACCACTTTATCATGCCCACTCGCTGCAGCATACCCAAGTGAGGTTATAGCTTTTGAATCATCGCTATAGATGTTTACGTTTCTTTGCTTCAGAAGCGGTTTCGCCACTTCTTCGTGTCCGTTACCAGCAGCAAGCAGCTGTGGGGGTTTGCCCCTCCTGTCGCTGCTGTCAGTGTCAATATTTTCTTGCCCCAAGAGGACTCTCACTACTTCTTAATGTCCATTCCTCGCTGCCATTGAAATTGGCGTAGCATCTGAGCGATCTGGCTGATTGATCTCACAAACTCCACCGCTCACCAACGCAGTTGCTAGTTCAACGATCCCAAAGAAAGATGCACAGTGCAGACCCGAGAAAAGTGTGGAACCACAAAAATCATAGCCCGCCTGGGATTGTCTCAAAAGTGATATAGCGGATATGTGATCTTCGTACCGACTCAAGTGTTCCAACGCGAGTGACATCCCACAATCGGAAAATTCCCTTTTCGCATGAGTTCCCCAATATCTCGAAGAGTATTTGAGAAGGGGCATACTTGCGGCCTCCGGGAAGGGTTAGGGCGTGTAACAAACCAGCCTCCCATGAGGTGTTCGTAACGGGAAACGACTATCTTAATTATCATAGGCTATCGATATAGTCGACGTAGCTTGCTTCGTCTATCGTTATAGACTAACATCTTGCGTTCGTCGTAGGAGTAGTGATCGTAGGATGTCCTATCGTGTAGGAATAGAGTTCTCGCACACAAGCGAGGTAGTATAGAGATAAGGACATTTGGTATCTCGAACATATTGCACCTATGGAAGGTCACTGTCAATGGGCTTGGCCCGTGCCCCAGTATCTGAGTGGTGTATTACTTAGATGGTTGCGTGAAGAGCTCTAACTACTGTGACTTTTTTTTTT
>Ga0307509_10005388_pt1 | contig 17817 bp, 11 predicted proteins | sample 10_EM_MG_FD_202245 | JGI IMG/M metagenome (GOLD analysis project Ga0307509, IMG submission 202245) | Populus trichocarpa ectomycorrhiza microbial communities from riparian zone in the Pacific Northwest, United States - 10_EM | ecosystem: Host-associated > Plants > Roots > Unclassified | place...
ACCGTGGGGGGCTGCCTAAGCGAGCCCGGAGAAGAGGGGGTGAAGGCGAACTCAACCAACCCCTAGGAACAAGCTTGCCAGGCCTGACCATCAGAAGGGAAAGGAAGAGGGAGGGGAGATGGCTTCAGCCAGACAGAGGCAATGTGGCGTGTCTGAGGAGAGGGGGGTGGATGGAAGTGACGATGATTTCTCGTGGTGTTGAGATTTCAATCGCCGGAGGTGTAGCGGAGACGGAGGATGCATGGCTATCAACTGACAGCTCTGCTATATATAGACAACAACTATAATATTTTTCCTTGGTAATTTCCCTAACTGATTCTTCCAGTTCATTTCTCTAATTGTTTTTTCTAGTTTCTAGTATGGTATCTAGCAGTGATATACAGTACTATCTCCCTTAACCTTTATTATTAGTTATAGTTGCTAAGATAAGATTGTCTTTATCACAGAACTCCTGTCCACTCCACTACTTACCAATATGGAGCACCTCAAAATCAATTCATGCTAACAGGAAACCTTTCATTCTAACCCTCTCATTTTTCCTAATTTTTCTTCCTCCTAACTGTTAACACCTCAATCCTTTCCCATGCAAATACACAATAGCTAGGTTACCTATCCACAGGAGATACTTATCCCTCTAGAGTTCACTGGCCAATTATATATTCGATCTTGTAGGTATACAAGATGCTATAAATTCTCCAGTTTCCAAAACCAATCTAGTTATCTCTATTTGCTCAATAGTTATACACTATATCTGCCTTCAGGAAAGCAGAGATATGAATATCCTGGAAGGCCAGCATTTCAAAAGCTGATAATATTCAGCCCAAATACTATATTATGGCTACAAGACTTCAAAATTGAATTATTACAAGGTGACTTCTGAATTAGTTGCATATATAAAGAGAGGAAGAAGATAGGATTTATAAGTAATAATTTGAACTCCAGTATCATATAATAGAAACAGGTGTAAGTATTGTCTTCACAAAGCTAAAATACTTGCATAAAAGGAAGAGGTTGTGAAGGTAAAACTTTGGATTGAAAGTAATAGTGTAAGAAAGTACTTAGATGGTTGCATGAATCACTTTAACTACAGAAGTCAAATTCTCTTTATATAAACTCTTTACAAGCAACCCTAACCCTGGTGACTCATAGTTATAAGTCAGATGATTCTTTGACTCAGACTTTAGTTATACTTGCAATGAATCAGCTATCACAACTCTATGATGGCAAGGTACAACAACTGGCATCCTAGCACAAATAGTAGCTCAGATGGCAACCGAAGATGGAATGGTCTAGTATACTGTAACATATATACATGTTCCAGTAACTGTATACAGGAGCGGAGTACCAGATTTCCTATGTTTAGTTTAATTACTTTGCTTGTATTCATTAGTTTGATTTGATTTCAGCGATGGTACTATATTAAGGCCCTGTAGCTTATATTCACTTTAGCTTTGTGTATTGATTGCTTTGTTTAAGAATACAAGCGAAGAAACAATCATATAAGCTGACAATAGCATCGAGGCAGTGTTTTAGACCTTTAGGTTTCATGTGGGATCACAGGTCCTGCAAAGCAAGATGCACTCCCCAGTAGTTATCATAGCTGTAGGATATCTGATTATTATCACAGTAGAAGAACTCTTGTATTTAAACTTATCTCCTGGCTAGTTGAAGAATAGCAGACTTTAGCAGAATCTTGTTTTATGAATATACTTGATTGAATTCTAATCTTAGAGTTCTACTTGCCCTTTAACTATGATCCCTCTTTACCTCTGAGTTTCCTGCAGTCTCCCTTAAACCTAGCACTTGCCAGTTAACTGCTAGCTCTTGGATATACCCTTTGGTTAGACTCGAGTAGACCTGTTGCAGGATTGATATACTTAAGGACTATATTGTTACAAATCGTGACTAAGGCCCTATTCGGCATATACTAAGACAAATATATCATAATAAAAGTTAAACATGGCATATATACTAATAAAAATATTTAGTACTGACAAAATATATACATGTTCAGCAACCCTTTTATAATTGTAATAAAAATAAATTAAAATAGCCCTCTAAGATATAATGGGGTAAAAGTAAAACAAATAATACAAATAAAAAATAGATAAATTATTATTGAATATTAAGAAGTCGGTTAATAATAAAGATAAGAAAATAATAATAGAGAGTTAGGTACTAGATAATTTGGAATATGAGAGGTTTCAAAAACCAAGTTTATTCTATTTCACAGAATTGCTAACTATTCAAAGTAAACAAGGTTTATTTATACATCAAAGCTTATTCTATTAAGCAGATTGCAAATTCAAGTTGAAACAACTTCACTTCAACTAGCTATTTTATTATCATTATTTCTAAAAGTACTATTTGATCAAAATAGTTAACAATATATTTTTTGAAGAGTTTAACAGTAAAGGATGATGGATATTAAAATTGAATTTATTCTGAGCTTTTTCTGAGAAAATATTAGGTTAGATTTTTCCTTCTGGTTTAGAATATAAAAACATGAATCATATTTTGTGATGTAATACTTAGCCCTACAACAAATATATAGAATAAAAGTTTCTAACCACAATAAAAATATATCATGATATTTTTGTACCTGCTAAACACACCACTATATAAAACCTTTAATATACTATAATATATGCTATAAAAGTAACATGTGAAATAGGGCCTAAGTGAAATTGTTTTCATATGACTAATACATATTAGTCATTGGCATAGAGGACTTTCACACTATGATACCACTTTGACTCATAGTTTTCATATAATGAATTACATTTGCATATTATAGTTATGATATGCTTGGTAATTGTTTACATGACTTACATTATAAGTCATGGGCTTTGCACATATGATGCAATTAGCGCACATGATTTACTATAAGTTATGATTTATTTACAGTATGTTACCCAGTGAGTCATATGAGTTACCGAATGGATTTCGAGTATAACTCACATTCAAGTTATGAGACCATGTGACCTATAGGATATGAGTCACCAGGGCAGGTTGTGGGAAGGAGTCTATTTAAGAGAAGTCTTGGACCCTGTAGCTAGAGTTCTTCACACAACAATATAAGGAATACACCACTTGGGTACTGGGGTACAGGCCCAGCCCATTGACAATCACCTTGTATATGTCCAAGATATTTGATATATCGATTCCCAGTATCTATACAACCTCTTACTGCTATGTAAGTCCCTCAATACTATACTGATAGGATTACAAATTAAATGATCTTATACAATAAGGCTCAACCATGAAAGCCAATAACAATAGGCTAAGACAAACGCACAATACTATATCAATAGTCAGCGATAGATACAGACAGTTGTTTCCCATTACCATTACCAAGTGGAAGGGTATTGGTAACACATTTGGATACTCTGCAGGAGACATTAGTTGCACAATAGTTAGCAACAACTTTATTGGTACATTTGTCCAAGATGTACTATGCATACCAACAGGGAAAGATTATACCTTTATGGGTCAGAGTTCTAAAACTGTTCATTGAGGTGATGCTTTTGTAGATGCTTTACTCTCTAAGGGTATACGCTCAGGAGATGATAGATATTCTTTTGAGCAATTATCTAGATTTCATCCAGCAAATATTATGACAATTGGTAAGTAGTCTACACTAACTTAAATCTCTATCATAATCGCAGAACTGACAGCGACAGTGGATTTGTCAAGTTTCTAAGTGTAACATGTTTATTTCTGTCTAATGAAAAGGGTACAATAGAGGACTAGCAGTTAACGGGCAAGCGCTAGGTCCAAGGGTAGCTTCAAGAGACCTGGGGATAGAGAGAGAATAGTTAAAGGGTAAGTAGGGACTAAAGGATTGCCGTTCAATCAAGTATTTTTATAAGTGGACACTATGCTGAAGTCTGTCATTCTCCTGCTAGCCAGCAGATGAGTTTAAATACAAGACTTCCTCCAGAGTGATACTAATCAGATAATCAGCAACTACGATCATTACTGGACAGTTCACCTTGTCCTGAATGTCCTGTGATCTCACAGGAAACCTAAGAGTCATAATGCTGCCTCAATACTATATATGGTCAGCTTACATGACCGTTTCTTCTCTCAAGTTCCTAAACAAAACAATCAACATGAAAAATTAAACTTAACTCATGCTACCAGCTCTTAATATCGCTCTGAGGCTGTAAAACAATCAAAGTAATCAAAGTAAGCAAAATAATCCAAGTAAACATAGGAAATCCTAGACTCCTCTCTTGTATACAGTTACCGGAACATGTATACATGTTATACTAAGGCCCTGGTTCTTTCTAAGGATTAAGGATAACTTTTGTAGATCCAGAGAAACAATTCAAGTCACTCACTGTTATGTCACAGTCAGACTAAAGACAGAACAAACAGGTATTCATGAATTTTACATACGGTGTTACGGCAGCTGCTCCAATAACCTCTTTTAACATGCAAACGAGCAACTACACAGCCGTCTGCCTATCACGTGCTGTCCCAACGCTGGGGCCAGAGGTGGGTGTTAGCAAAACCCGCCCAAGTTCAATAGTATGTTCGGGCCACCCTTACACAGGCGTGGGGTCTCCCCGCGCAGATGCATGTGCGTCCAAGAACATCTAAGAGTCCATAGAATGTGAGGCAATCGACCTCTAAGTTCTAGGATGACTTTGCTGGTGAAGGTAGGGTAACTTGGACTCTTCAGTAGGGTAACTGGGACCTATGAGTATAATATCCAAATTCCCAGGGTAGGGTAACTTTGCCCTCTTATTCCTTTAACCACTCCGGAAGTCCTCCAGTCGACCACAGAAGTCGTCTCGGAGATCCGTGTAACATCCCCATAATTCTCTTGATTTTATGCCAATGTTTTCCCGAAATGTTACCCTGCCTAATAGAGTACCTCAAGGCTACTCAACTATTCCCTAGGCCTTATCCTAGGTTTACCAGCAATGTATATTCTAAGTATACGAGACCATACCACCTCTGGTTACCACTTGGTATACCATTTGGGCTAAGGTGGTAAAGATTGTAGCTACCTATCGTAGGGTCGTTACAAATAGTTATCAATTGCTATATTGAACTAAACATCCTGCATTCACACCATGCCATAATCATGTGCCCTCCTTCCAGTCCAACTAGGAGCGCTGGAAGCGGCCTGTGTCTTGTGGCAACTGTTGGGTCAAGGCCATCGCGAACTCTTCGTCATTATTCAATGCGCAGCTCTCCTCTTCCCTGGTGCCAGAATCTTGACACAAGTCAGAGACCTAGAAGTAACTGGGGCTTCATTAATGAAGTTCATGAATCTTGCCAAAGATGATAGCTGTTTTGCCGAGAGCATGTTTGAGGAATGGGAGTATAATTTGTCCTTCAATTTTCGAGTGAATATATATTTTCTAGACGAGAAAGGAGATGGTGGCTATGTTCACAAGCTTACCAACTATTTCCACATTGACGGAATTCCAGTTGCAACACCAGTGGATCTCGCAATAGGAAAGAATACTACATGGGTAGAGCGCGAGCATCACAAGGATTTTACTGGTCTACAATATGCGGTAGGGATATTGATATGGTATAGATTGAACTTTGGAGGATTGGGCCAGCAGTCAAGTGAGCTTCTTGAGGATATTAGAGAGCAACTTAGGGAGTCAGCACAAGGACGGCAGCTAGTACAGCACATCAGCGCGCTTGTATAATTGAGGTGGGTCTTAGATAATGTTTTTGTCGCTTTTGGAAAGTGGGTAACCGTGAGTTGCTGCCTGTAGGTAGTGGGATACTGTGATAGAGAGGTGGGAAAATTGATTTGCGGGTGTCAAGCAAAAAGGGGCTCTGTGTAAAATGCAGGTATGGAAGATCACTTGTGCATTGGATTTGTCTTCCTAGTGTTATTTGCAACATAAATCGAGAAGATAATACTAGTGCACACCATATTTGATTAATATAAGTTGGCTTCCTGTGTATCTGCGGTGGATTCTGCTGTCAAGTAACAACATCGGAACAAAGCAAAAACAATATGAAAAACAACCTCAGCCAATCAGCCAGGTCTAGTAGAGAAACAACTGCTAATCTTAGTCGGGCTACTGCAGAAACACACATTAGCATTGATAATTGTGATCGATGAGAATGAGACCTGACACAGTGTAACGACCCTACAATAGGTAGCTACAATAACTACCACCTTAGCCCAAATGGGATACGGAGTAGTAACCAGAGGTGGTATGGGCTCGTATACTTAGTATACAAATACCTGGTTAACCTAGGACAAGGTCTAGGGAATAGTTGAGTGGCTTTTGGTACTCTACGAGGCAGGGTAACCTTTCGGGAGTAAGTTCGCATGAAGTCAAAGAATTTATGGAAATGTTACACAGAGCTCTGAGACGACTTTTGTGGTCGACTGGAGGACTTCCGGAGCGGTTAAAAGCATAAAAGAACAGAGTAACCCTACCTTGGGAATTTGGCCATTATGCCCATGCATCTCAGTTACCCTACTGGAGTATCCAAGTTACCCTACCTCCACCGGCAAAGTCATCCTAGAACTTAGAGGTCGATTGCCTCACATTTTATAGGCTTTTAGATGTTCATAGGCTGTAACAGGTTTACTCCTGTCTAACGAAAAGGTACAATGGAGGGCTAGCGGTTGACCGGCAAGCGCTAGGTCTAAGGGAAGCTTCAGAGAACTCGAAGGTAAAGAGGGTTAATAGTTAAAGGGCAAGTGGAACTCTGAGATCGCTGTTCAACCAAGTATATTCTTAAAACATGAGTCTGCTGAAGTCTGCCCTTCTCCTGCTAGTCAGGAGATGGGTTTAAATACAAGAGTTCTCCCAAGGCGATAGTAATCAGATATCCTGCAACCACGATCATTACTGGGCAGTGCACCTTGCACTGCATGTCCTGTGATCCCACATGAAGCCTAAGAGTCATAACACTGCCTCAATGCTATTGTCAACTTACATGACCGTTCCTTCACTTGTGTTCCTAAATAAAACAATAAACATGCAAAACTAAACTTAACACACGCTACCGGGCCCTAATATAGCTCAGGGGCTGTGAAACAATCAAACTAATCAAAGTAAGCAAAGTAATCAAACTAAACATAGGAAATCCTGCACTCCGCTCCTGTCTACAGTTACCGGAACATGTATACATGTTACATAGGCGGACATGCATCTGCGCAGGGAGGCCCCACGCCTGAATAAATGAGACCTGAACATTCTATTAAACTTGAGGCAGGTTTTACTAACACCCCCCTCTGGCCCCAGCGTTGGGACAGCGCGTCATAGGCAGACGGCTGCAAAGTTGCTCGTTTGCTAGTAAAAAGAGTTCATTGGAGCGGCTGCCGTAACATCCTATACATCGTCGCCTTCCGTCCGACTGAATGTCGTTCGCAGGATCTATAAGGGGAGTACGGGTAACCGCCCAAATGGGGGTAACCCAGATGTAGACTCTCCGGCACCTAGGAGTCTATCTTAGCCTACGGGTAGTAGGGTAGTCTTCCTACTGGTACTTAGGTAGTTTAAGGAGGGCATGGAGCTTTCAGGACAAATACCTCAGTAACAAGTCGGAACCTTCTCCCCTTGATTTGTAGCATTACTATGGGTTGTCAATGGACTCTAGAGGTATGAGTCTTATCACGGTAGAGTATGTCCCAAGAGGCAGGCTATGGGTAGCGCCCACTTAGCCAACTATAGGCTACACCTCACCCGGGGTCCTTGTATGTCAAATAAATCCCATTTAGTAGTCGCGTAGATTCAATGATGGACTGCATAGCTTGTATAGACGAAACTACCACGGGCCCAGTGAGTCCACCACCTATGTATTGACTCCGGTTGTTGTCATAACAGTTAGCCACTAGTATCACTTTGATAGGAAGAGTTTTTCTACCTGTGGTTGTATTCAAGATGCATTGCAGAAACTCATATCCTATTGACGGAGTTAAGTGTACCCGAGTTGGTCCGATACTTCTGACAGGATAACTCCTGATGGAGTGTAGACCTCGGACAAGCCCTGAGCCGGACAGGGTACTTGTACAAGGTCGGAGTTGTGGTGAATGTCTGTGGCTTAAATCTGATATCTACTTAAGTACAAGGGTTTGACATTCTACTTCAATAACCAACTTTTCCTCGAGAGAATTAATTAAGTGAAGCTTCGAGCTTAACTATCTTAAGTTTTACCGTTTGATTCTTTTTGAATTATTGACCTTACCTTTATCTTTTACTTTGAGTGTTTGGTGCTGTAATGAGCTTAGAGTTCACTTCTCTATAGAGTGCCCCCGTTATACACAGATTGCGATGTGATCGGTTTATAACATAACCTCAGAAGTCAAGCAACACAAAAGAAACTTGTCGCTCAGAGTTATGATTCGCAGAGCATTGCTTACATCTCTCTATGACCTTTTTCTTCCGTTTCTCTTGCTGCCTCTGACACTTGAAAATCAAATGTTCCAACAGCTTTGCATGATGCACCTTGGAAAGAATAATATCCTCCTGGTGGTGCGAGTCTTGAGCGAGATATCTTGATTAATAGTCTCGGTCGTCTTCGTGAATATCGCATGACTCCTCATCCATGTAGCTCTGGCCCCCTCTACATCTTAGGCAGGAGTCTTGATATTCAGGAATGGTTGCTCTGAAAACACGAAATGTAAGTGGCTCAGTCCAAACAAATTTGAACTATTAATTAGTAATACGAAAGGGCACGGCTTGTGGATAGGTGTCATTGGGATGAAATTCAGACTCTATCAACCTAGCATTTAGGCTAGGCCAGACAATAATGGCCAGAAACCTATCTCATAGGCTGTCGTGGATACCGGGTACTGCACATTGAATAGAGTTCAGCCATCGAACCCCAAGACCATGGCCGCCAAAGACAAGAAAGAAAAGATTAAAAAACAGCAGTCCTGAGGTATCACCATCGCCCGCTGTCCCACTCACAGTGGTACACACCAAGAAACATACCAGAACAAAAGATTCCATTCATGTCCATTGACCACAATGGCCAACAACTCCAACAAACTCCCTATTCACTCCTACACACTTGAATTTCTCTCCGCCACGTTTTCCTGCACTATGGGATGGACCACAGTATCTACTATTGCCGAACCGAGCTCAACAACTCAGCATGTGTCCTCTTCACCCTCATTCAACAGAATACCCGAATCCTACCCATGAGCAAATGCGTGGAGCGCCATTTATCAACCAAATACACCGGTTGCTGGAGAAACTGACAACTGGCCCCCTTGAAGAGTATCCTGAAGAAACCATCGTCTCCCCAGCCAAGCAGAAGAAACAAAAGGAAAAGAAAACAAGTTCATTTGTTGATATGTCAACAACAACAACAATAACTAAACATACATCCCTCAGGGACCGCATTCAGTCACTAGAGGAACAGCTTGATAAGCTCTTGACCAAGCCCTTGTGTGCCTCCACTCTACAACAAAATAAAGCACCTTCTCTCCCGACAGTTGCCCAAAGTCAAGTCCTATTGTCTAGACAAGAACAACTAGAGGACACGCGATTTGTGGTAGAGGTAGAATGTGCAGTCCCAGAGAGCTTCAACCCACTCCAACTATGAGAAAGCCTTAACACCCTACTTCCAAAGGGCTGTCCAAGGTTTACTCCAATTTGAAGATCACGGAACGGGAACCTTATATGTTATACTCTCAGTAAGCCGACTTCTAGAATGAAAGCCTTTGATATATAGGCAAGCGCAGTTCCATTTAGGGCAACACGGATCAACGCCAAAGACAAATATGCTTGCCGGATTCTTAACTTAAGCCACCCATGCCCGTCAACTTCAAGCATGGATAGTGAACTGAGGCAAGTTAACCCCGAATTGAAGCTGCCCACTAGTCCACCACTACTTAGTTCTACTGTCGCCCTGCTGCTTTTTCCGAGAGAACAAGAAGCCCCACATCACGTTTTTGCATTTGGGACCTACTGAAGACTAGCAAGCTATCATGTTTGCACTACTGGTGAAGTCGAACAAGCAAACTGGAGGAAGGAGAAGAAGGGAAAGGAAAGGCAAAAGGAAAAGGAAAGGCAAAAGGAAAAGGAAAATTGTATAAAGGAGGGGAGGGAGGCGAAGGAGATTGCAGCTAGTTGGGCAACTCAAATGGAGGAGAGCGAATTGAGGGGACAGGAGAGAAGAGGAAGAAAATGAAATTACAGAAGTCATTATGGAGGAAATATCACAGAATTAGTCAAGATGCAATGCTCCTGTAGGCTTCTGTACTCGGGTATTTGTGCAGAGGCCGGTAGGGCCCATGTGAGGCGGAATATCTAACCAGCAAGTGAATTATTGCTATCCTTTTGTATATTAATCAGCTTCATAGCCCCAGGGCTCTATAAGCTTAATGATATATAATAATAATAATAATAGCATTTAGGCTAATGGGATGCGGCACTTGGATTTTCTTGGTGTCGACCATCAGCTTGTAGGTGTCCTCCATGCTCAGGCTAATATACCAGTGATCATCGAGCCTCTTCAATCCACCAACAGAGCATTGCTCTTTGCGTTCGGCCAATGAAACTAGCCCTGGAATGCTCGCGTCGTCAACCTCCATCCATGCTGTTGTTTGGGCTAACGACTGGCCTATAGATGCTGCTTGTGAGGTTCTTTTAAGGATATCCAGTATCTTTCATAGTAATGTCAGCGAATAGGAAGCAGGAAATCATAAGGGGGTAAGCAATACGTATATATCCTGTATGCACTGGAACTCCCATCCATGTAAGTGCACATTTTCCAACCATGACAAACTGGTGATTGTGGTTGCTTAGAACCTTAAAAACGCTCTCCAGGGAACGAGCTCTGGGTGACCATGCTTGTGCCAGTGCCATCTGAGCTCTCCGCAATACCCGTTGTTGGTGATAATAGCTTTCAGCACTTTGCTGCATATGGGTGATAAGATAGGTTTGGCGTGGTGGGAGTGGCGATACTGGTGCTGAGGTCGTTGGGTGGTCGCAAAAATGAGATGATTTACAATAAAAACCATCGCCCTAGCGGGTTAGGTGGCGGAAATGATTTGGTTACCATGGCAGTCCTTGAGAGACAACAGCACAATTTGGGTTAATCCGAAATGGCGCCAGAGCAGTGTCCGCCTTGCCATCCTGCATCTCCTCACCTTATTTTTGCAATTCCGCCAACTTGCGAAAACAATTCCCGTTTGCGCTTCGGTCATCGGTGGAAAAAATTCAGAGTTTGTGTGACACGTTGGTCCGGATGCTTCCTCTTTTGAATATCTGATCAAATCTAGTAATTTGGATTATTTTTTCATACAGAAACTCTACAAGCAGTTACTAATACTCAATCACCCAGTCCCCCCACTCCTCCATATGCAGATACCAAGAGATACAAATTCTCGAACGATACAATCTAGCGAGCCATTAATCCTACTTACTTCCGTACCCGTGTCGCGATTATGCACCTTACACTTAGCGACGGAACTATGGATTCTATTAGTGATGCAGAGGTGGCCACCACCGAAGGCTCTGGTAAGCTGAGAGTGTTTCGGGTTGGGGGCGACCGGCTCAATGAGGCCTACAATTTTGCTCTCCTCCCTTCGGTTCCCCCACCGACCCCCAAGCGAGCCACTCAAGCCTCTTGGAATGACCCTGCCCCGCCCTCTTCGTATCATGGTAGCCTGGGGCCTCGTTGACAAGCGGAGGGGGTATGAGATTGCAGAAGTACTGCGGTGATGTCGATGAATGTGCAGTGATTGATTCTTCCGATGATGATGAGACTAGTAGTGCCGAGGAAATCATGAGATTAAATTCGCTTTTTAGTGAGGAAGAGGGGTTGAAATGGAGGGCCGCTGCCCTCCGAAATGGTTCCGGCTCCAGACGTAAAAGTAACACCGTAGGAACGGAGGAGACAGTAGAGAAAGTTCCAGGTATCATCAAATTATGATTAGGATTGTGGGCAATTCCCGTCAAGGTGGAAGTATGAAAGAAAGAAAGAAGGTGGAATAGACCCCAGGAAGGGCACTTTTAGCATGTGGAGGACAAGCAAGAGTTTACCGGCTACTATGGAGGAAGAACGTATGTACTCCTCCCTACATTCTAGGGGTGGCTTTAACTTTTCCGGTTGGGAAGGCGGTGAGTGCTAGGTATAGAGTTTACTCCCTCCTGCCCTTGATATCTATTACACAGTCAGGTAGCGTCCCTGAAGCAATACCTCCTAAAACAGATAGAACATCCGGTGTGCATCCTTCTACAAATTTCCACCTATAGTTCCATAACTCTACACCAATGTCCTCGGATACAGAAGTGGGCTTCCACGATCTGCATCATGCGCAACAAATGGAGATGAGCCTCTCTCCTGTCACTTCAACACCCGCAACGCAACGTGTCTTTAGGACAATTCTGCGTGGGAAATATGAGTCGATAATCAAGGAGGTAGAGGAAGGTAATAAGTGGGTGCGAAAGTATATTGTTGCTCTGGATTTGAGTGGGGAGGCCCAACATGCCCTGGAGTGGACAATCGGGACGGTTCTCACAGATGGCGATACACTGATGGGCATATATGCCATCGATCAGGATGCGGTGGAGGATGCTGTAAGATTGTTCCGGATGACAGGATAGCGGGAGAATTGAGCAGCCAGGCTGCCGCTATGGGGACCAGCCTTGCGGTTATGAACATACCTAATACACCCGGAACAGCATCTCCGTTATCCAACATGGAGAATGTTTTGGAGCGGAGTAGGCAGTGCACGGAAGCTGAGGGGGAGTGGTGCGTTGCGGCAGAGGCGATCACTAGGCTAGTAGGAAAGCTTTTGGAGAGACGAGGCTGCAGGTCGGGATCGCTCTAGGGGTAATTCACTATAGGAGTCCGAAGCGCCTTCTCACTGAAATCCTGAGTTTGTAATTTATTTGTCGATATATGATTGTCTAACTAATATGATTTAGGTCGACTTTATAGAACCTACACTCGTGGTCCTGATTCTTGTGGTATTATAGTGGTGCACTAGAGGGATGGGTGCCCTGAATTACACTCTATTAGTTTTACATTATAAACTAACTCATCACCTAGTGTCCTTCTGGGATCATTCTTCAATTACCTGGTCACTAAACCCTCTGTTCCTGTCATTGTTGCCCGGAAAAATCTCAAGCATGCTAAAAAGTTTGCTAAAACAAACGCCCGGCAGCCCAATAACATCACGACAAGCGCTCAGGCAGGCCGGCTTGCCAGTGTAAAGGTGGACTAACTACTATGCCAACTCGTTGAAGGGTTAGTTTTGGGAGGTTTGAGCTCGGGAAAATAGCACATTCTCAATGGATTTCATTTTTTTTTCTCTTTCTTCCCCTTTCCTATACGTCAATTATCATAATCATCATAATAGAGGATAACGAGTCACTAGCTCTCACTCGTGTAAATAAATTATGCCATTGACTGTATTAATGATCTCCTTAACAACGAATGCATGACGATAAAGAAAATAAAAAAAATAAAAAAATAAAAGACAGGATTAATGACCACTCGCACTCCCTCTTGTTGTTCCACCATCTGGTTAAAGGGTTTACAGCCGTATAAATCCATGAGCAGCCGATTAGAGCCCATGACATAGATGGCGTTGTGAATGAAGAAGGAAAAAAGGATGGTGAGAAGTGAGAAAATGAAAAAGAATTCGACAGAGTTCGAACCGGAGACCAGCAGTCTGTCAGGGTGGTGTGATGCCAACTACACCACAAAACCAACTACTTCTTATAGAAGATTTCAGGAAATAAAAGTATAATATGAGATGCAATTGGTTTGTCGGCGGGGCTGTGACCAGTTGATATGGTACTGTATAGACCACCCCCACCCTGAGCAAGGCTCGCAGTCAAGAAGAGCACGTTCAACTAAACCTGTCTGCTGATATTTGCCAAGCCTTAATGAGGGTGTTGCCTTGATTAGGGCATGGGGGGTCTATACCTAGAGGCAAGTGACAGCTATGCCCCATGGCTTGGCAGTGGGTGCACTCTTGGGTAAGGAATGTTTATTCTCACTGCACGTGGAGAAAGGCACCCACACCTGCACCCTCCTACCTGCTTATCACCAGTATGTACAGGAGGACTCTCAACTTCATCATCTCTCTCTTCCCCTTCCCTCCTACTCATTCGGTCAATCAATATATTTGTTTGACCCCACTGTTTTATACCCCCTCTTGCCTCTCTCTCCTTCAACACCTTACATCTTCTGCTTTTCACGCTTCAGAATTAAACCCTGTCATAAATCTTCATGCAGGACAAACACGTTATTCAGGGTGAACTTTAATGACCAGTTTTCCAACCCCTCGCTGTTCGATGGTAATATTTCTGCGATATCCAGCGACCAAACCTTGATGTCAACCGAGATTGGGAGATATGCCAGTGATGATAGAAACAACATTTTACAAGCAATTGGTGGCTTGTCTCAATGCATTGACAATCAGTTAATGGAGATTGTATCTGCCGTCGACAAGCGTTTTAACAAAATGGACAAGGTGTTTCGTACTATCAGCAGTCACTTTAATAATATTGAGGATTCTTTCCAAATATTCAACCATAATATTAATTCTGTCTATAGCGAGCTCCAGCCCATTGGTCACCATTTTGATTAGGTATTTAATATCATCGATGGCCACTCTCACAACCTAGAGAAATCTTTTACCCTTATAGATCATTGTTTCTGTTCTGTGGGTGATCATTTTGAACTACTCAATACTCAGTTGGATAGAATATAAAGACATTTGTGAGAGGTTGAGGTCTATCTCAATCATGTCGACCACAACTTTACCAAATACGAAAACCTCATCAATACTGTTATCAACAACAAGGACACTATGTATGCAGTATATTAATAGAGACATTCAGCCCAGGGGTTGAAAAGCAGTTATGCAGATTTTTCGAGTTGAAAACCCTTTGTGTTTGTAATGCCTTATTGCATACAAAACTAGCAGATGAACTGGAAACTTGGCACTTGAAAAACACTTTTTCAACCCTAGGACTGAATGCCTCTATTGCTCTTTTGGTTCTTATTGGAAAACAGGCAAACTTTTCTATACAGTGAGTTTAATTTGGCGGCGCTTTAGAGAATGCCTTTGCTCACAGTTCGTGATCCCCCCTCCCTCAGCCTAAAACTCCCAACAATCAACCAAATACTGGTTTTCCTACTACCTGGGCATCAATAGACACTTTGGATGGTGAGCTACAAGCACTCCCTGCCTGCTGGCATGCAATTTACTAACTATTCATAAATATGGAACTTGGTGCATTGTTAGGCTCATATAATTTGCCCACCACAAATGATATGACTCTCAACAAACTTCGCTTTGCCTACTACATTGGAATTACCTTCCTGATAATGGCTTAAGAAGATGAGTATTGTTTTTTTTGTATTGTGGTGATTAGCCACTAGGTAACTGCTTGCTAGTTCTGCAACATTTATCTTAAGTTAGTTAGCTATCTATAAAATTCCTATTGAAGGCCAGTCCTAAATGCCTTGGCACAAAATAACCACTAGTTTTCTTGGATCACATAGCCAGGTCGCTTAGAACTTATGTTGATTCATATATCACAGATTACCTGATCACAGATTACATCAGCAAACAAACAGGGTCGCCACTGTGACCCCTGTGGTAGAGTTTTATGTTTTGGGTGATCGAGTGTCAGCCAATTATAATAATAGAAATCCTGTTTCTTATATTTGAAAAACAGATACTAATCTTAATTTCAGTTAAATATGAGCTATTGTTATCATAAACCTATGGACTTTTTACATACCGAAGTTGCAAATTTTGAATACATATTGCTCCACTTCAGTATGTAAAAGGTTGGTCAGTGAGGGCTAAAAATGGCTCAGATTTTACAGAAATTAAGATTAGTATCTTCCTTTTCAGTATAATGTCAGGGATGTTGAGGATTACATGGGGTCAGATACCATTAGACAAAACGTAAAACTCAACGACATGGATCCCCAGGGAGCATTGTGAGAAATCTTGTTTTTGCTGATGTAATGTTTGTATCTGATCACTTGTCTTTGTCACTACCTTGCAGGCAATCAAATTGCTCTTGTGCTATCGCAAACATTTCTTCCTTCTACCTTAGAACAAGCTTTCCTCTCTTTTCATCAAAGCATCTTTGTCACAGATGAAGAGAGTCAATCAAACACACAGTCTTCTGATTGCTCAGCTTGGCTTGATACTTACAACTACACTTACAACAGTCATAATATTGTTGGGGGACAAAAATAACCGCAGTATCAATGGGTGAAAATCTTCGGCAATGAAAATGGCCTCTCCCACCAACCCCACTATCCTGAAAACCCAAAAGAAAATTTAAAAATGTAAATACAGAGTAGAAATTAATATTTAGTATACTATCTATCAGCCTTAATAATTGCCTCTATTGTATCCACCATTGACCCAGCCAAAGTATCAAAAACCTTTGGGTCATGTAACGGGGGCACCCGGTAGAGAGGTGAACTCGAAGGTTGTGACCGGACCAAACACTCAAAGTTGAAGATAAAGATGAGGTAAAATAATTCAGAGGAATCAACCGTAAAACTTAAAATAGTTAAGCTCGAAGCTTCACTCAATTTAGTTCTCTCGAGGAAAGGTTGATTGTCAAAGTAGAATGCCAAACGGTTAAACTTAAGTAGATATCAGATTTAAGCCTTTGACATTCACCAGTACTCCGACCTTGTGCAAGTACCCTGCTCTGCACAGGGCTGTCCGGGGCCTACCCTCCATCAGGAATTATCCTGCCGGAAGTACCCGACCAACTTGGGTATACTTAACTCCGTCAATAGGGTATGAGTTTCTGCAATACATCTCCAATACAACCGCAGGTGGAAAAACTCTTCCCATCGAAGACATACCAGTGGCTAACTGTTATGACAACAACCGGGGTCAATACCTAGGTGGTGGACTCACTGGCTCAGTGGTAGTTTCGTCTATACAAGCTATGCAGTCCATTATTTAATCTACGCGACTATCCAATGTGATAAAATGACATGCGAGCTCCCCCGGTGAGATGTAGCCGATGGTTGGCTAAGTGGGCACTACCCATAGCCATCCTCTTGGGACATACTCTACCGTGATAAGACTCATACCTTTGGAGTCCAATAACAACCCATAGTAATACTACAAATCAAGGGGAGAAGGTCCGGGCTGGTTACTGAGGTATTTGTCTCGAAAGCACCCTGGCCTTCTGAGACTCCCTGAGTGCCACTAGGAAGACTACCCTACTACCCGTAGGTTAGAATAGACTCCTAGGTGCCCGAGAGACCATATATGGGCGACCTCCATTTTGGCGGTTACCTATACTCCCCTTATACTTAAGTTTAAGTGTTTGGCATTCTACTTCGACAAAAAACCTTTCCTCCAGAGAACTAAATTGAGTGAAGCTTCGAGCTTAACTATATTAAGTTTTACCGTTGATTCTTCTGAATTATTTTACCTCATCTTTATCTTCTACTTTGAGTGTTTGATGCGGTCGCAACCTTAGAGTTCACCTCTCTATAGGGTGCCCCGGGTACAGTATATAGTTAAGCGCACTCGCTTAACTCTCTTCTGAGAATTGTTGTTTTAGCCTCCAGTTTGGACATTGTTTGATTACGAGTCGCTTGTCTGGTACAGGAAGCATCGGGTGGAAAGAACAATGTCTTCAACTATGGCTGTGTCGCGCTCTCATTCTGGTCCAGAGCGTATGACTCGTATTGAGCGAGAAATATCTCGAGCCGCTGCAAGAGCAGATCTGAAGAGATTAGGTTGGCGGCCAATCCAGCAACTCCTGACATATGACATTGAGAATGACCCTACCTTTGAGATTGAAATACCTCGCACGGTCAGAGAGATGGAGATTGAAGACCCTTGTGCCTTCC
>Ga0307509_10005389_pt1 | contig 17814 bp, 27 predicted proteins | sample 10_EM_MG_FD_202245 | JGI IMG/M metagenome (GOLD analysis project Ga0307509, IMG submission 202245) | Populus trichocarpa ectomycorrhiza microbial communities from riparian zone in the Pacific Northwest, United States - 10_EM | ecosystem: Host-associated > Plants > Roots > Unclassified | place...
GTCCCCCAAAAAAAAATCTAATTGAGCCCCAAGGGAGTATAGTGTCCTCGATACCTCCCTGACATAGTTGCATTGCCAGGCCGCCCATCGTGCTCGGGTATCGAGATCGTTGGCCGACCCGCGGTCGTAAATTACTCCGAAATATAGAACGTCAAGTCCGAAAGAGCATCCACCTGGCCAAGTCATTTGGAATTTGAACTAAGGTATAACGAATAGCAATCAAAGAGCGTTGGAGTATTAGTACACGCATAGGTGAGACAAGAAATTTAACGGCGTACATAGCAGGATAGTAGGCAAGTGCCTTGCCAGTTTAAATTTGTATCCGTTCAAGGTAAATTAGGGTTCGAGGTAAATGGGCGCGCCGAGATTTTATCCGCGCAGCGGTAACCATCCGTAGATACTGAAAAAAAAAACCTCATTGACCTGTCAGTCTATAATGATTAATGATACTTTTCGCTGAAAAGTGCAGGCTAAATGGAGCGGTATGCCCCGTTTGCGTCATGTTTCGCCGATGTTGAATAATTTAAATCCATGATGGAACAAAATCAGGAGTACGTACTTTTCTGACCATCAAATCGAATTTTCGAGCGGCCACAAATTTCCTGGAAAACTGCAAGAAAGGTTTAAAGCACTTACTTGCTTCTGCTCGCCAAGAAACCCAACGAGATCAGAAGGCAGAATGTGAAGCTGGGCGTGAGTCATAAGGCTGGGTTTTTACTCCCCATAACCCATAAGGAGATGACACTCCTGACAATGAAAGATGGCTCAGTAGATTGACTGAGAGGCGGCTGCGTCCTTTATCACGACCGCTCAACATCTAAGGAACGAAGTTGATTCCAGTATGATGGCGAAAGACAAGAACACCAAAAATCTCATGCGTGACGGACGCCCTACAGCAAACTTTTCCGGTGGATGAATGGTAAGCATACAACCACAGATTGCGTGCACTAAAATTGCTGGTGAAACTCAGAGGGGAGGCCAAATGTTGTGGGGGTTGTGAGAAGAGTGAATCACTCCTTGCAGCCGGTAGACGCAAGGGCTGTCAAAGGTCCTTCAGTCATAAAATGTGCTCACCTGGGTAAGCAGACGTGAATACTTACTACGAAGGACTCGGCCAAGTGTTTCCCAGGCTGTCGGCAAGCCCCACACGATCCCTGTTTATCTTCCCTTTTTTGGTGTTCGCGTCTTTTTCATAAATTTGAAAGGATAGTGAAAATGAATGTCAGAAGCTATTTCATTTAGTGAGTTCTTCTGACGTTGGCAAGTTTGACAGTTTCATCCTGAATGTAATGCACTTAAAGTTCCGTTTCGGATACAGCTCCTGGCAAATAGCCACTGCAGCTATGTAGGCTCGGAATGGTGGAAGAAATGTTGAAGAACGTGCCATTAAATGAGATATCAAGGACCGTCCTATGTTGAATATGTACATGGATTTGTGGAAATTGAATCCCAAATCGTTAGAAACAGATGCCCGAATGACAGGTGAAAAACTCGAACTTTCCATCCACTTCAAGTTGCAACTTCAGAGATCAACGCCTGTTCGTATGTGTCTTCAGTTTATCCATGAGACCTAATACGACTGTTGATGCGCCTTGAACCACGCTAGATTTTACTCCTAAGGGCAAAGTCGTTTGGTTGGCATTGACTGGTTGTGGCTGATGTATTTGGGGTTGGGTAAATGCTGGAGAAGACACCGACCAATTTGTCGGGGGAAAATTCGCACTTGGATTACTATTTGGAGGTGATGATATGCTCGAGTGAGGAGCGTGCGAGCCATATAAACTTGGAGAAGGTCCATTAGGTGACGGAGCCCCGTGCGTAGATTTACCCCAGCTAGAGCCTGAAAAAACCTGAGCTTGAGGGAAGGGCGGCGTAGGTGTGACTGGTGCCCCAGAAGATTGGGCGTTGCCAGTGGAGGGTCGAGGTGAAGGACGAGTAGGAGGAGCGGCAGCATATATTCCTGGATTGTTGATTTGTGATGGAGATGGTTGATTGGGATGAACCATGTGGGGTTGGACGTAGGGAGGAGCAGGAGAGGGATTTCGCCCCGGTCGGTGTAACTTGTGAGTCGGTGGCTTCAGAGTAGACACGGATGATGTGGTTGGACCAGAAACCATAGGTCCTGGAGCCGGAGGGGCGGGTCTAGCAGGTTTTGAGGTTGTAGCTGCTAGTCAGAGGAAGGAGGGCGAACGAGATAGCAATCCATCAACGAAATATCCAGCCGAATAGGACTTTACCACCAACCCTTTTTGTCCTCCTTCTTTTTGGAATCTTTCGGGTTCTTATCCTTCAAATGGCCCTTTGGTTGCAATTCTGGCATGGAGATCTTGCTTAGGTGGACTGTAAGATTCTTGGGAGGAGTGTATTTGTTCTTGGGATCATCATCAAGGTTGATCCTTTTCGGACCCTTCTTGGCTTCTTGCGTGTCATAGAGGACATATTGATGAAGTTCTTCGTCTTCCGACAATCCTACGGAGAGAATTATGAGAGAAATTTTGCAAATCTCTCAGCTGGACGAACCTGCTTTATATCGGATACGTTTGGTTTCTTCGACGACTTGAAGAACCTTAGGGACCTGCTCAGCTTCCGATGACTTGACAGTGATGAAGAGCATAGCATCATCCTGCATATTTTCGGTAAGGTGAGGAAGGAAACGAAATATGCAGTTCTTACTTGTAACAATTTGTTGCAATATTCTGCGTATTCCTGGATATTTCCTTCCGCATTAACAATAATTTCATTGTACTCTCCCTTGATAGCTTGCATCTCAGCGATTCTGTCAATACCTGTTTTTGGCGCAGGTTTTGGGGGTGGCGCTGGAGGGGTTTCTGCCGAGGGAGACTTGGATCCAAGCATCGCGGAGGACGCCCTGCCCAAGGGATTGGTGGAAGAGGAACCGGCCTCTGGGGAGTGGTGTGCTTCATTAGCATCTTGGAATGTCAACAACGCAGTCAATAGGACAATTTCCAACCCTTTGCGATCATCGATATCGAATCTGTAGTGAAATCCTACGTGAGATTTTTGACCATTGTATGACGGCCCAGGACACTGACCGGTTGAGATTGTAATCCAGAATTTGGACGGAAGTGGTCTTCAGGCGTCCAGTGGGTTCTTTTGTGACTGCGATGATCACTGGAGGATCTGGTTTACGAATCATGTAACATTCTTCGCGCTTCCACTCGAATTCATTTCTGTTTGATAGAGTCTCTAGATTGGTATCTACTGGAGGGAGCTGAAGAAGAGTAAGAGTATACGCACCCTTCCCATTTAAATGACCATCGGAAGGTCAGGGTGCCGGTATACTTGAGCTCCACTACAGAGGTAGGATTGCATAATTCAATCGTTTTAACCTTATTCGTAGGTGATGGTGCTGTTGCCGTGGCTAGCAACGATTCCGACATGGGATCTAAAGGACGATAGAAGATGAACGCCCGAACAAAACGAGGAGTTAAGAGGAACAGACCGTAAACCTCTATCTTGTATTCCGGGCCTGGGACCCTCTGTTTTCGATAATGCACTGTGCCGGATGGATCCATAAGGTCAATTACATTTGGGTTATCCTTGTGAGGAGTGAGTAACAGTGTAAAAAGGTTTTTATCCAAACTCATAGTGGTTTCGAATGAGATCGATGAGAACAGGGTATAATAAAGCGTGGCTGCAGATGCAGGGCAAGCTTGAGATGTAGAGCCCCTGCGGCGCAGTCCGTGATGACCGCAAGCCGCAAGCAACTCCCATCGAGTCACAACCTGCGTGACGCTTCCAAGGGGAATTGCAATTTGTTCAATACAACCTCCACTGGACAGTGGACGAACTATCGTTGAAATCGATTTGGCGCTTATATATCATATCCCCGCTATTACAAGTCGGGTGAAATTTTCGGCCTATGCCATCCCATAATGGTTTTAGCCTGACGATCCACAACCATTTCTGGGCGGATCCTCTGTCAAATTACAGGGGATACACCTGACAAAAGCTCATAAACTTTTGTTCAGATCCCTCCATTTCCAAACTATAGGGCCTGACATTCCTCACGTAAGTTCGAGCCACCAATCCTTCCTGTGGCGTGTTGGGTTGTCACTGGGTCTAATTTTTTCATCTTCTTTCAAACACCTTCACTTTTTGTTCCACAGTTTGACGATGTTCCTCGGTGGTCGTTTGCTCTCTTTCGTGAGGTCGTCTTTCGTGAGGTCGATCAAAGTTGCCCTCGACAACAAACAACATTGCCCGATCAACGATTTGCCTCCCGAGATCCTCATTCTAATATTCAAGGAATATTGCATTGCCTGTGGTCCGACGAGTAATGTTCTCCTGCCAGAACTTCGTCTCACCCAAGTTTGTCAATATTGGAGGTCGATTACTCCTCCGGGCCTGTGGACAAAGATAGTGGCATCACCTCGAACTCCATTTCACGTTATTCCTACCTATCTGGAGCGATCTCAAGCACTTTCTTGATGTGAACATCGATCTCCGACACGAGGGTACGAGACGTGAACAAGCCTTTAAAACGTGGAATGTGATCAAACTGAGCGCTTTCCGTTGGCGTCGACTAAACCTACACATCGGACCTCAGGTTGCGATAGCCATCTTAAACGACTCACGGGAGTTAGGGACACCTGTTCTTGAAGAACTTCATTTGTCCTTTAGCACCGTCATTCTCCCAACTAACGGCTCTCCATCTTACATCAAACTGCCTTTCCATTTTCCAGCACCTCTTGACGGCCATGATAAATCTTCAAAAACTCACACTCCAAAATCACATTGGTGAGGGATGGCCTTCCCCCGCAGATATCATTCATTTACCTTCGCTGGAACTGCTCAAACTTTCCGACCGCCGGTGGCCTCTTTTCATCCCACTTCTCTCCTTCTCCGCCCCGATTCTCTGTACACTCCTCTTTCACGACCTTGTAGCCCATGATCTTCCAGAGACTTTTATGGAATCGCGACTCTAACGAAATTACCCTGCCCTCCGTAATGACGTCTTGAAAGGCAAAAACTCCTATATTGACGAATTTGGCTTCGTCCAACTGCCCGTATTTTCCCTGTCCTCGAACATTTTGCACTACTTAGCGTTGATGACTTCTTATGCGTGAGTCTTCCCGGATCATGCACCGGACCACCATCTGGCCCAAACTCCGCACTATCAGCATGATTCCTGTCGTCGCCGAAGATATTTTGTGCAGTTTGGTTTTGGCACGAACGGGACCGACATCCCGGACGCCGTTGAAGACTCTCATCGTTCCAATGCCCGCAAATATCAAGAGAATTTGTCCAAAAGGTTAAAGTCGAAGAGTATGACGATCATCCTTCACCTCCTTCGTCAAGCCGAGAATCTAGCATTCGAGCTCATCACCTATGAACTACATCCTCCTCCAATAAACTCTACATTTGAAAATTGTCCTCGAGCTATTTCTAATTTATCTCTGCTGATTTTATTCCAGGCCAATGGTTCACGGTCAATTTTGCATCATCATACCACACCCTGGACATATCCATAGGCTGAACCGAGACCTTTTATCAAGAGTTCTCAGGATTCTTGCCCTGTCGTGCACTTGTTTTCCGCACACACCATCCTCGACCAATCCTGTTCACTGGGTTGTAGCAACCACGAGCTGTTTTCAAGGTGAACTTGGATTTCTACTGTCACGCTGTAGTACAGTGTACACCACTGATTTTTTTCTTCACCAATCCCTTCACAGATAATCTTCCTCTAGGCTAATAGAGGTACTTATTATTTGGCCTTCCGGGTATGAAGATACGGAATACAGAAGTCGCGATGATTGTAAAATGACTACTCTGGTGCGCTGACCATGGAGAACGGGTAAATGGAGCAAGCGGCCTGGGTTGATAATGAGGGATATACTAGGTCAAGGGCTTCACAAGGGTGATACGCCGTAGTATATCTAGAAACTGGAGCATATTCCTCCCGAGAAGGATCAACATTCAAAATGAACTTTGCTTAATTTTCGATATGACGCCGTCCATAGATCATCAATAAAATTATATTATTGTGTAGATATACATCTCATAGCTTTTTGTGCCAAATTTCAAAGCTTCAAAAGAACTTCATGTTGGGTAACTCACTCCTCAAGGCGAAGTCGTTTTCGCAGCCGGCCCGTAGACTTTAGTTTGCTTTCTTCCCTGGTTAGCTTTTCCTGATCTTTGTTAACCCTGATCTGTAATGCTGTCAAATCTCAGCATCCCCCTCTCCTCTCTTCCATTGGTATTTCGCCATTTTATCAACGAGTTTGCATCCAATTCCTTTATTATTATTTTTGCATAATACGTATTTTTAATACCTTAATGTCCTGAAGGTAAAAGAGTGATTACTATTCAAGAACCCAGATACCATTTTTGGAAATTGTCCAATTTGGGTATCTCAAGACTCAGGCACCAACACTGACCCACCTATGTAATTAGAATCTATCGATGTGGATTAAACAAATTCCCAGAGCCATGAGAGCGCTGTTTACTGGGATCATATAAGTACAGCTCCAGGTCCAGCGCTTCAGCCTCCAGCAGAGGGAAATGGAAAATCAATTGTGCTAGGCCAAGAGTTTATGTAATGAGGTTTGCCTGCAGGTTTAGGCACGGTTTTGTTTTAAAGGATGTTATGTATGGAGAGGTTCTTTGTCCTTAAAATGCTATCTGCTGACAAGTTCTGCCAAGATAAATCACGTTGGTGTTTTTGACTGGCTGACATAAATCGCGCTTAAGTACCTGAGTCACTGAAAGAAACTACCTTTCTACCACCTGAAATTCTCTTCTTTACGCATGCCCGCCATGCCCCCAACACTCCTTCATCTCGTCACCGTCGTTTCCTGTTTCTCCACCGCCTTTTCCCAGACTCTAACCGCCTATGCCAACGATTTTGTGGATCCTGATTACATTTTATCGAAAAACTTTGGAGACTATACATGGCGTTCCAGAGACAGTATCCAAACTTGGGCCAAGACTCTTGCTAGTAAAGGGCCATGGAGTGAGACTCTTTAATTCTCCTGTTATTTCTTTCCGTTCCATGTTGACAAGAATCCTTAAGGCGTTGTGAACAAAGCCGTTACACCACCTTCTGGCAACATGCATGATTACATGAGTTGGGCGCCATAGTGAGACGCGTCGTTCAGTTGCGGGAAACCGGGAGCCTCATTATTTTCCGCGTCATAGCTGGTGGCCTAATTGCTCTGGGGTTGAAAATAAAACCGTACTCACGCCTGAACAGGGTGAGCACTACTCAACTTTGGGCCCCATGGAAGGCTGACTTCTTTCTCTTTCCCCCACAGTCTGGAAGACCTGTCCCTACGAGAGTCGCGATGGGCAGTTCAATGCGGACGTCCGCCAAGTTAATAACGTCGGCGATTTCCAGGATTTTTCAGAGGCTGTATTTTACAACACGATCGCTTGGGCGCTTGACACCCAGGATAAGGCGGCCTATGAAGCAAATGCTGGTATGTGTTTAGTTTCAGTGTACTATTTCGCTAAGAGTGCCTGTTCTACCTAGTCCGATTCATCCGTGCGTGGTTCCTCGATGAGGCCACCGGGATGACACCCAACCTGATCTACGGCCAGATGCAGCGTGGTCCTGACGGTCAGATAGGTAGTCATACCGGTATCCTGTTCGTATTGTGGCCTTCCAATGCCCCGAGGTGGCTGACCTTGCGTTATATTAGTGATCTCAAGGCAATGGCTAAAGTCACCACCGGAATTCTTGTGTTGCGCAAGGGCAAAAGCACACTCTGGACAACTGAGCTAGACAACCAGATGATTTCTTGGGCGAAAGAGTACATCACCTGGCTTGAAACCGCCAAAATCGCCATCGAGGAGCGTGACGCCACCAAGTACGCTCTTTTTCTTATAACCATCTCAATTTTGTTCATTCACATCTTGAAACAGTAATCACGGCAGTTTTTACTTCAACCAAGTTGCCTCCTTGAAGATCTTGGTTAATGACCTGCCAGGCGCGAAGCAAGTCACGAATACCTACTTTGATACCCTTTACATGGCGCAAATCGTGGCCAGTGGCGAACAGGTAAGTTCTTGAATATGAAACTGGCATTCATCCCGCTTACTCGATCCCACCCATTAGCCACTAGAGGCCGCGCGAACCCGCCCTTATCATTATAGAGCATACAATCTCGCCGCTATGATTGTGTGTGCCGTCTAATTCTTCAGGTATTCGACTAACGATTGTATTTTATTTTTAGACCAATGCGCGCCTCGAGAAATACGCCGACCCCTCATCCAATGTCTGGGCCAAGGTCACCAAAGAAGGTGCCACCATTAAGTCTGCGCTCGACTTTGCCTTGACCACCTCCGCTTCCATCACGGGCGAAGGGAAGTACGTTCGGGAGCTCTACCCCAACATCGCTGCTGTCGCCTCGGTTTATGGAGACACGGACGAAAAATACCTCAACTTTATGAAGAAGGCTTATGGAGACTTCATGGCGGAGCCCTTCATCTTTTGGAACCAGCCCTGGGCGCAGAACGAGACGTCGGGGAATGCCCCTGTTATTAGCCCTGTTGTTAGCGCGACGACGGGCAAACTCAGTTCTTCAAAGCCGACATCGACGTCTAAGTTGACCAAGAAGAGTGGGGCACTCTCCAGCAAATCCGGTGTCTTTTCTTTCTTGGCGACACTCTTGTCTTTGGGTCTTTTCGCCATGATATTGTAAATGATACCCTGTATTTTTTCTCCCTGGGATATGATCGAGGGTTTGTTTCTGTGGTGCAATTTCAATTGCGATGATGATCCGAGGCAAAGCTGAGTCGGGGGTTATCTCTTCCCAGTTGTCCCTTGTACTATGTACTTTTAAATGATACTCCTCAGCATCATTTATTCAGAATGTATTCTGCGCAATTGCTTCAATGAAATCGTTTTGAAGAGCATTTCTAATTGCATGACGAGACTGAATAATAATATCGGAAAATTTTCCCATTCTATGAGGGCGAGAGCGAGGATAGGCGGCGATAAGTAATCTAACGTCCTTTTTGACATAATAAACAGTGCTCCAACTAATGTAAAAGAAAAACCTACTATTGACCATGTAAGAAATATAGAACAAATAAAACGCAAAAGACTCACAAGAACTATATCCAGGGTAATTTACTTTCCACCAGTGGTTCCCATTCCCATGGCCGACTTGAATGAGTCGTAAATCCACCATTGGAAGCCAGTGAGAGTACCAATCATCAGAACCCTAGTAGCGAGACCTTTTGTGGCAAGGCTGACGAAGCCGACTTCAGAGGCGATCTGACCGATGGATTTGCCCTTGTTACCTGCCTTTCCAAGTTGAGAGACGAGGGAGTCGGCGGGGTGGGAGACGATGGCACAGACAACACCAGCAAGGTATCCGGAAGCGAAGGTGACCCCGAGTTGAGTTCCCTTGCTATAGGATTCCTTGGGCTCAGTGAAGACGCGGGTATAGAAGAGTTGCACGATCTTCTCGAAAAAGAAGAACTTGGCCATGGTATAGGGAATCTGGTGAGTTGTATGTCAGTCAGTTGTATAGCTAGCTGGTGGGAGAAATTTTACCTGACGTGACCATAGAGGGACGAGGGAACCGAAGGGGAAACGAGTCTCGAGTTTGGTACGTTGCATTTCCCTGATAGCAGCACCGAAGGCAGTGGGGAAGGTACCTGTAGGGCTGGTCTGGATCTTGACCTTGGTCATTTCGAGGGGGCAGAGGGCAATGTCGGCGAATATCTCGGCAGAAGCGGAACCGGCAAGCCAGATGGCAGGCTTGTACTTGTTGGAGAGCTCCTCACCGGCAAGGTTCATGTAGGTATCTTTAAAGATTTCGTAGAGACCATACTTGAACATTCCCTGGAGCGAGTAGCCGACGAGGGTTGGACCAAAGCCCTTCCAGATACCCCTGGAACCCTCCTCAGCGACGAGGGTCTTGATGGCAGGGACGAGGCCAGCGTATTTTACAGGGTTCACCTGGTTAAGGTGAGAAGACGCGTGAAAATGATAAAAGGTCGTCGTACCTGCATGTTACATTTTGCAACATCGAGAGGAGTAATACCTGCGTGGGTGATACCGCAGGCGAGGACACCACCGAGCATGCATTTGGCATAATATGAGGCATCATGGGGAACAGGGCCGAGGTATCTGGAAGAGAAAATTGGTAAATTTGTAGGGTGAGTAAGAGGGAAGAATACCTTGCATCCCATTTGGTCGCTGACATTGTAGAAGAGGCCGATAGACAAATCTAAGAAAGTCTAAGGGAGAAAAAAAAACCTGTCCTTCGGAGTAGGTAGGAAGGAAGAGGAGAGTGACGCCTTGCCAGCTGTTCCCAGAAAACTTTGTATAAATCGACGGCTCTTTCCGGGTCACGCCGAGCCAATCCCGTCGCGCACGTCCTCTCGGCCCGCGCGGCGGAGACAGAACAAGAATAATCATAGTCTTATTTATTACCAGTAACACTACCTTTGATCTGGCGAGGAATTTATATGTATTAGTTGAGTGGTAATGGCTTAATTTCAGGCTGACTACATCTATATGTAGTCACCTGAGTTATTATGTAACAATTCTAGTCAGCCATTACATACCATCCCGAAAGTCATCGTCCCATTTTATATAAAGCTTATTCGGAATTCACCAAATGGCCCCCATCGCCACCATGAACCACACTGCCAATGGCTTCCACAAATCTTCGAACTCATGGCGGCCCACAGCACGCCTGGACGTCCTCAAGCGCACCACATTCACGTTCGACCCAATAGAAGACGCACTTGCCTCCTTTGCTGCCGGTGAATTCCTTGTCGTAATGGACGACGAAAACAGGGAGAACGAAGGGGACCTCATCATTTCCGGATCTCATTGCACGACGGAGAAAATGGCCTGGATGATAAAACACACTAGGTATGTGCTTTCCCCTGCCGACGCTCCATCCCACTTCGTCTTTTACCGGGAAGTATACCGGGAAGTATATCAGATCCGCTGACACGTGAAATCCATTTTTACCCCCTGCCTCTTTTGTAGCGGCTACATCTGCATATCCCTACCGGCCGAGCGACTTGAAGCACTCGAGATACCCATGATGGTCCCAGACAACCAGGATCGGCATCGCACCGCCTATACAGTTACAGTCGACTACAAGCACGGTCCGTACTTAAACCTGGGCTCCTGGCACCTCCACACCCCGCTTTATCCTTAACCACGTTTTGTAATTTCTCAGGTACATCGACCGGTATTTCCGCACACGATCGGGGTCTAACAGCGCGTGCACTCGCCTCTCCCATCTCCCTGCCCAGTGATTTCTCCCGTCCAGGACACATGGTACCACTGCGCGCACGCGAAGGTGGAGTCCTCACACGAAAGGGACACACCGAGAGCGCAGTAGATCTCTGCCTCCTTACCGGTCAACCGCCCGCAGGCGTCTTGTGCGAACTCGTCAACGACGATGAGCAAGGTACCATGGCCCGGCGCGACGATTGCCGGGCGTTCGCGGATCGCTGGGGCTTGAAAATGATCAGCGTGGACATGTTGGCACAATACAGAAGGCTGCATCCATTCCCCAATCAAGCGTAGACCTTTTTCATAGTTACCCCCATCATAAAAACGAAGGATCTACTTAGGTGCCCAGGTTGATTATCACCTGCTATCAGGTGTGGGCGCGAGAGTGTTAGATATTCAAACTCTTACGGATTGGCGGATGTACCAATATATCCTGTATTATATATCTCTGGTAATTTTGCGCCAACCTATTAGCTTTCACAGTTGTGTGTTGTGTCCAACGCATGGAACATAGAGACACAACGGACACAAGAGTCTCCGTCGGTAACGAGAAATCTCGATGCCAAAAAGCGAGGTTAACATGTGTACTCGAGAACTCCCTTGGAAAACACCACAATGATCGTGCTTCCACCAAGAATAAAATATTAGGTTCCCCGTGAATGGATCTCACGCTGAAAGTTGGCACAATCAACCTAGTTCATTGAAAACTTGAGGGTTTACTGCACGGGCAGACCAACATACCGTTAGTATAACTTTCGGGAAAATGCGCATCGAAGGACTTGCGTGCCTATTTACCAGCATGAAAATGTGGGGGAACGAGTTGCGTATCCTCAACATCACTGTTCATAATAGGCCAGTAGAGCCGATGCAGAGGGGAGGCAGAATATGGCAAGGCTTGGAACGCCTCCACCTTGGGTGAAGGTTCGGGGTGTTGAAGTTCTACCCTTTGATACCGGATTATTTGCATTTCGTCCGAAAATCCTGAATGGTATAAGTAGTGCCTCTGCAACGTCAGCTGAGATATACATCATCCATCCACCATTGGAGGCCTTTGGCGATATCGTCGTGGTTTCTCCCTAAGTTTGACTTCTGTTCGAATGCGACTTTCTTCCACGCCAACCATATCAACATCGGACAAGCCGTTCGAAACTATCGACCACGACAGTCTCCGTGACGAAAATGAGGGTAGGAGCAAAGGTGGGGTGATGAGGTGTTACAGATAGAGTGTTCGAGGCATAGCAGAGTGTATGCTGCACCCAGGTGATGTCAGGATAGGAATGTCTGTTCAGAAGAATAATGCTCAAAGTCAATCAGATAACACGTTCATTGCCAGACAACAAACACAGGGAGAACATCCAATGCGTGTAGAGACACTGGTATGTCGAGTTCCACAGCGCGAATTTAACGGGACCGACGACGGAATGCCTTTATCCCCAACCATCGCGTAATTTCCTTCAGTGGGCCGCCAGAAGCCAGTGGCATACCAAATTCCATTTTCCCTCCTTCACCGCTCCTTCGTCATCCTCCGCATTGTCGACCGGAAGCCAGGTTGAACGGCTTTAAAAACTTTCGATGTTAGCTGAGGCTCCAACCGAAGATTGGCAGGCCAAGAATCTCCAGCTTCCTCCTTTCTCTTCATCATCACGTCCATTAACGTGGGCTGCAGCTTGTCCGTGGTTTGTGGTGTGGGACGCGCAATAATTTTTTGGTCGCTGACGTTGAGCAGCTTGCGCGGGACCACGCGAATCAAACGACTTGGGGTGGGTCGCATGGTTGGAACTGTTTCCGGAATACGCCAATTAAAATTTTATCAAAAAAGAGGGATTTGAGAAGACATACTTGCGTTAACTTCAACGATTGACAAGTAAAAGGGTGAGTCTCGGAAAGCTTGACAATCAATAGGTACAAATACATATATCTCTTCTAAAAAAGAAACTCTCTGTCTGGGAGTCGAACCCAGCTTTCGCGCGGCCGTTGACCTGGTACAATGACAGGCGCGTGTACTAACCGATATACTAACAGAGACGGTTAAAATTCGGCACAATGACTCGCATACAACCATATTCTTTTTTGCTATTCTTCTACATATGTGGGAAAAGGGGTTTAAACATTAATATTAGTGATAGATAGAAGTGTTTGAAATATACAAAGGATGGTCCCATAGGTGTTACAATGGCGGTAAAGGTCTACGACATTGAGGACAAATGTTCTTCAACAAATGACCATCAGCTCGTCGTCACCAAAACATTCTAGGAAATTCTTACCTTAATACCGAGCCACTATTTCAAGTAAAGGTGTAAGCATGAAAGTGACTAGGGACAATGATAAATAGAAGATCGAACCTTTTCCAAACATTCTGTATGCTGCAATAACGAGTCTCTGTCAGCTCGAGAGTAGACTGCAAAATCAACCCAACTTACGAATAAATGAGAACAAGGTGCAAGACTATAGTTTTTCCTCGCACTCGTCGCGCCGACGCCCTTCTGCATAGCATTGAACATGCTACCAACGGTCATTCCTGACCGAAGGCCCGGTGAAGTTCCCATTTCATCCCAGTCTTCCCTCGTATCGAAAGACTTTGGGCGGTACATCGATGGGTCGACCAGGATGGTATCCATGCAAATGGCACAGTCACCAAGGGACTTCTCCGGTGACTCAGCGTCGGGAAGCGGCATTGGTGGGTGGTAATCGTAGGCTTTCGCATGGGCGAACTGGAAGAACAAATATTTAAAAGTCGCGACCAAAATTCAACTGGAAAACGAACTTGTGCCGGTAGGAAGAAGGTAGTCCCTAGAATATCTTGTAATATCACCAAACATGCCTGGATAATTACAAATGCAACGAGAGCCCACACCCAAGCTGAAAAAGAGAGGGTCACAACAGTCAGTGATAAAAAAAGGAAATGTTTATGTACGGCGGGGTTCCACTTCCAAAACATTTTTAGGGCATGCCAGGAAATCTGAAGAAAGTGTCAATAAAGCCAAACCGTGAAGGAAGGGGATACTCACAAAGGCAGTTGATGAGTCTACAAATTGTCGTCCCAAATACATATCCCTTTGAAAGTCCACTACCCCGCCCTCTACGAACAGATCTAACAATTTGTGGCAACCAGATGGATGAATAGGTGACAAAAACGAAAAGCATAGAGAGTGTGGGTGAGAGGATCACACGGACGACAAAAGTTAAAAAGATGACAAATAAGAGCCCTACAACAAGGAGTCACACTAAGCAGGTGTAAAGGCGAATGGAAATTGAAATCGCACATAGTCTTGCTTGAGGATCTGTCCGCACATGGTGGATGAAGAATGAGAAGAATGTTGTTGGAGGGTTGGTAGTAGCAGTTTGATTCGTAGCCATAGTTGGGTTGATCAATGGTGTTGTGGTTTGGTTAGGTGCTGGTGAATGGAGAGGTAGAAGAGGTTGATGTGACAGAGTACTTGGAGTTGCGGTCACTGGTGGAAGAGGATTGGGAGGTGGCGAAACATAATCTTCAGGGCCTTGGATTTGAAGAATTAAGGCCGCAAATTGCTAAACGGACGTCAGTCATCCATCTTGCCGAAAAGGCGATGACGATGCTCACTGCTTCGTGGATAAATACAAGGCAAGCCAAGAAAGCCGGGGCAATTAAGGATAGAGAAGGTCTACCTTCAGCGAGAATAGCAAATGTAATATGACCAGCGAAGGACACAGAGTCCATGGTAGATTGGACAAGAAAAGTCCATCGAGAGACTCGAGATATTCCAGAAGGCGTGCGACTTCGTTCGGATTGTCGAGAAAAAAGTATCAATATCGTTAGGTACGAAATAGCCGTCAACCCAGCGTCTAAAAAGTTGTGAGCGATAAAGAATACAGAATGTGCGGAACGACTGACAGGTTGTAACTTTCCGGAAGAACGTGCGTGATCTGCAGAGATCTAAGTCGGATATATGAAAGGAAAGAATATCCTTACCGAAGCCCTTCAGTGTTTTTTACCTCATACAAAATTCCACACTCTTTGCTAAGCAGTAGGCCACTAATTGACAATTTGGGAGTTGGTATGGTCCAAATGCCGGTGGGATTCTGTAATTCACTCTCCAGTTCTTGCATAAGATATTCCGGAATGGCAGTTGCGTGTATCTGGCCAAAAAATGTGAAAGGACAACGTGTTTTTGGCGTTTCATCTGTGAAAGGATTAATGACCATAGTATATGATTTAAGTTCATGAAATACCGTTTCCAGAGGATTCTGTATCAATCACACCATCGTCGATGAGAGTCTTCAATTTGTTGATTCTCGCTTGAAGTTCGGGTTCAATGATCTTAGTCGTGTCATTCCTTAGAAACTCTGGAACAATTGAAGGGAGAAGCCGGATGTCGATGAGTCGTCTGGGAGCCGTCAATCACTAGGGGAAGGAATAACAGAAGATTATACTCACCCAGATGGTTCTGCAAAACCAAATATCGATCCTTGGGAGATAAAATGAATGCCTTCGAAATCAAGTCGCAAATTCTCATCGGAAGAATCTGTCAACTCTATTCTGCCCTGGAGAGAAACAAAGGTTGGATAAGAGGCGAATATGTATCAAATTTCACAAACCCAAACTTACATGCACAAGAGCAATAGGATCCGCTGAGGATGGCAGTTGGCCAGAAGGTTGGGGCCTCTTTTCCACGACACTCAACGCCACCTTTGTGGACGAATTCCAATTCCAAGAGCCTAGCCTTTCGGTCATGTTGGTCATGTTGGCGGTGGCCATAAAGTTCATTGCTTCATGCCTCCAAATGATGGTTTCATTTGATGCGAGGGAGCTTGAGGTGATATTAGTGAATTCTGCATCCCCGTGTATGAAACCAGTAATATTAGAATGGTACGAGTCCAGTGTCGGGTCAAGCAAGCTCCCTTTAATGTTAAATGCGTCCAGTAGCGGAGTCAATGTCACCTCTGTCTCTGGCTATGGCCAACATTTAGTTAAATGGAAGAAGATTGCTCGGAATGAGGTTCTCACCATTGTGAAGTTCGATTCGGTCCCGTTCATCCACGAGGTGTAATTTGATAGTTGGTACCCCAATGATTGCAAAGTATCCTGGTATTGATGTCGCGCAAGAAATTCGTCACCGTTATGACTGGTAAGCATAAAAAGCATAAAGGATATGAGCAAGAGCGACGGAAGTGAGCTGCGAGGTCGCTCAACGCGAGGGTTTCCAGGTAGACCAGCTTCCTCATCGCGCGTATTTAAATCCATGGAAGTAGTAAGGCGATTTTTTGAAGACCAACCTGCAGCGCAGGACCTTTGACCTCGCGATGAATAGAGGTGAGGCCACGCCGTGACTCTTGCTGTGTGCATTTCACCCCGTCACACCTGTTACGCGTCAGGCGTTTGTCGCGATCGTTAAGACGCGCCTCGAATCTCGATGTTCAACAACCAAAATGGCAGTCGCCGTTGGACCCATTTCCACTCGGCACTGCAACTGGCCATCCAGCGGTCATCCCACAAATGGACGTCAGTAACTGGGTTTCTCTTCTCAAATTTGGTGCTCAACCCATATACAGCTTCGAAGACTTCGCAGAATGCTTCCCATTATATGTTGAATCCGATAAAAACGGTTCATCCGCGACTTTCAATAGCATATCAGAATATATAGAGGCTCAGAACTTTGTGAGTAGCATGGAAAGCGTGCGTTTGGCAAGATCTCATGCAAATTTTTACAGCGTGACCTCGATAAGCTATTCAAGGACTACAATATCCAAGAAAGCATCGACATTCTACACAAAGTTGTCAACGACGCTAAGGACAGAAAGGCAAGGGGCGATGCGGGAAATGACACATGGAAAGACAACCTAGAACCGAAAGTCGCGGTATGCGCCAGAACCGTGCCCGTCCTGAATTCCGAGGCTGCCAGACTCCGAGGCCTAATATCTCGGGTGCGAATCTCTTCCGTTCATTCGAAACGTTTCCCTTACAACAATTTTCAGCTCGAGCAGGAAAATCACCAACTTGAACTCGAGTTACAGCAAAAAGTTAACTCAACCGATACCGCGAATGAACGAGTAATGGAAATTTTGGATAAGCTTGATGCGGCAAGTATTGTCGAGAATCTATTTTCCCTTTATTTTTCTAATTCTCTCAATAGGTCTTTCAAACATGGCACGATTTGCCACATGAAGATATAGAAACTTGGACGCTTCAAATGGCCGAGGCTCTTAAACCCAAGCTACGTTCTTGAACTCCCTATGGACAATCCTTCATCTTTGTATTCCTAGGTGAATGTATTTTATATGTGTATTCTTTATGGCATGTCTCTGCAGGTGTTTGGCGGAGCGGAAGCAATTTCACATGACATTTTTTCCAGTACCTTCTCCGTTTTGATTCAGGATGAAGTGGACAGCCAGTCGGTCTCTTCTTCATTGGGCTCCAAAGGATCGTGCTCCCTGTCGCCCTTGGTAATACTCACCGCAAAATTATATTCCCTCTGCCTTTGTCGCCCAAACCTAATCGTTTTGCAACAGGGAAAAGTAGATTTTGACTGCATTTTTGTTCCCATTTTTCATTGTTTGAATGGCTCAAGTGAGTCTAACCCTAGCACTTTTAAATAAATGAAACT
>Ga0307509_10005390_pt1 | contig 17812 bp, 22 predicted proteins | sample 10_EM_MG_FD_202245 | JGI IMG/M metagenome (GOLD analysis project Ga0307509, IMG submission 202245) | Populus trichocarpa ectomycorrhiza microbial communities from riparian zone in the Pacific Northwest, United States - 10_EM | ecosystem: Host-associated > Plants > Roots > Unclassified | place...
GACTTTGCCGGTGAAGGTAGGGTAACTTGGACACCTCAGTAGGGTAACTGGGGTCCATGGGCAAAATGACCAAATTCCCAAGGTAGGGTAACTTTGCCTTCTTATGCCTTTAACCGCTCAGGAAGTCGTCTTGGAGGTCCGTGTAACATTCCCATAATTCTCTTGACTTTATGCGAATGTTCTCCCGAAAGGTTACCCTGCCTAGTAGAGTACCTCAAGGCTACTCAACAGTTGCCTAGGCCTTATACTAGGTTTACCAGCTATTTGTATAAAGTATACGAGACCATACCACCTCTGGTTACCTCTTGGTGTACCATTTGGGCTAAGGTGATAGTGATTGTAGCTACCTATCGTAGGGTCGTTACATACAGTTAGAAGAACTACGCGATTCCGTTCCCAGCAACATGAGGCTACTACAGCTTCCGCAAGTGTGACCAGAGTTCAGGTGCTTGTAACAAGTAGCTCTTCCAGCCACGGGCACAAATGGGTGGTAGACTTAGGTGCCTCACATCATATATGCAATACCAGATCCGCCTTCCGCAATTTGCGACTTCTGCGCCCACCCATTAGCATTCTACTCGGAGATTGTTCGGAGGTATTTGGGATTGGAAAAGGAGAAATTAGTCTGGAGGTAGGCTCGGGACTGGTGCTAGTATTCACGGCACTCTATGCTCCAGCTTTTAGTGTTTCCCTATTATCGATTAGTCAACTTCCTCCAAAGTACTCCATTATTTTTCGAAGCAATACTTGCTTCATTGCTGATCGGAGAACTACGTCTCCCGAGATCAAATTAGCAATACTAGACAATGGCCTCTATCGATTGAGGGTTGAGATAACCTACCTAAATTAGCAGCTGAAACGGAGAGTGGGTGCAGCTCTGACTACAGTCAACTGACTCCCTAGCTATGGCATCAGCGGTTTGGCCATATTGGGGTTCAAAGCCTCCGGCACATCTTGGGTGAATCGATTCCTGCGAGCGCCAACCTGCCATTATGCTCAACCTGTGTACTCGGTAAGCAACACCAAAAGATTATTCGAACACTAGTACCTCCAGTATCTCGCCCTTTCGAGCTAGTGCACTTGGATGTCTGCGGTCCGATCTCAACACTATCGTTCTCGGGCCAGAGATACTTTGTTGTTTATGTTGACGACTATTCAAGACGGGTTTGGGTCTATTTTGTTAGATCGAAGGAGTCTATTGAAATGATGTCAGTATTTCAAGAGTTCTTAGCGTGTATGGAAAAGGCCTATCCAGATTGGCCACATCAGGAAAAAATCTAAATTCTGCATCCTGAAGTAGAGTTTATGTTGGGAAGAGCCTGTGGTACATTGGAAGACATCTGAAGTCTTCCTATGGCATCCACGCGTATCCTGATAACTTGTTCAATTCTTTTTCAGCAAAAATGGACATGTTAATTATGTCCGATAGGGGTCATTTTTTAAATATAGACACTTTGAATAGGATATTATTTAGTCAGCTAACGCGTTTTGGCAAATTATCATTTTTCAATTTTCGTCCCTCATTTCTGTCTCCAGATGCCTTCAGAAGCATAGGGTGTAGTAGTGAGGTTTCGCTGTGATAATGGAAGAGGCGAGTACGATAACCGACTATTTCGTGGAATTCTGAGAGTCTCTGGAATCTCCTTCGAACCCGCTCCGCCATATACTCAACACAAAAATGGTAAAAGTGAGCGAATGATTCAAACTCTTGTCATCAAAGCACGCACAATGCTCATTGACACTAAACTACCTACCGCTATGTGGGCTGAGGCAATATCGATGGCAGTATACCTTCACGAGCGCTCTCCAAGCCGACCACTATACCACAAAACTCGGTACAAAATGCTAAACCAAGGCAAGAAGCCGGTTATCCACCATCTTCGCCGATTCAGCTGCCAAGCATACAAGCTAGTCCCACTACCTCAGCGCAAGCACAGGAAGTTCGGAGAACGCTCCCGGATCTGTACTATGATAGGCTATGTACATGATGCTACAACTATGTGGAGACTTTGGGACACAGTAGAGAAGCGAATGATTATAGCATCGAACGTTATTTTCGATGAGGGGGTGATAGTAGGAGAGGTGGGAGTTGAGGATGTGTTGAAAGCAGTATTACCCGAAGAGGTATATATAGATAAGGAGAGCAAAGAGCTTGAAGAGAGATTACCAAGCCAAAGTCTAGTTGAGAAGAAGTCTCCTAGTGATATACCATCTACGGTGCTAGATGAGGGATTACGAAGTAAAAGTCCAGTCGAGAGGGCGTCTCCTGGTGATATGCCACCCAAGAAGCTAGATGAGGAGATAAGTGCTGAGAGAGCCTTACTGAAAGCCTCAGCTGTGATAGACAGTGAGAAGGAGTCGTCTGAGAGAGTACCAGAGACTCGGTTGCGAAGATCATGCCGCATACAGGCTAAGACTACGATGGTAGCAGAAGAAAGCACCGGTACTAGAACCAATAATCTCCCATGCACGGTAGAGATGTTGCATCACAGTGATGCGGGTGAACCAGAGAGTTACTCTAAGGCTGCATCTGACATCAGATGGCAGGATGCGATGAGAAGCGAGTATGATTCACTGAAAGTGCATGAGACATTTTATCATGTCACAGACGATGACTTAAGACCAATTACCTGCAAGTGGGTTTTTGGACTAAAAACCAATGCGGATGGAAGTCAGCGCTATAAGGCTAGACTAGTAGCAAGGGGTTTTGAGCAGGTTCATGGCGTAGATGATAGTGAGACCTTTGCCCCTGTTGCTCGGCTAACTACTTTTCGCATCTATGCTGCTCTGGCTCTTGAACTACAGGCTACGATCTATCACCTTGACGTGGTAACGGCCTTTCTCAATCCGGTGATAGAAGAACGGACAGCAATCACTATCCCTGAAGGCATCGAGTGGCTTGACCCCCAGCTAGCCCAAAAAGTCACTGCTTCTTCGAAGCTTCGCTTAAATAAGGCACTCTATGGCTTAAGACAGGCACCGCGCTTATGGTATAAGGATATTGGCACTACCCTCACTACCCTAGGCTTTTCCCCTAGCACCTCCGATCCCAACCTCTACCTCTTCAAGCAGAAGCGGGTGATGATTCTACTATTACAGATCTTGGGCCAGCGCAGCAGTACCTAGGAATCGCCATTCGCCAGAGTCCTACTCAAATTGTTCTATCTCAAGCACCCTATGTCTTGACTCTTTTGAAACGATTTGGTCTCCAAGACAGTAATGGACATCATACTCCACTCGAACCAGGTTCTAGAACTAAGATGGAATCCTCCCCCCTACCTTTTGCCGACATAAAGACTTACCAAGCAATTGTAGGAGGTATCATGTACTTGATGCTTGCTACTCAGCCAGATCTGGCATACAGCATATCAGTACTATCAAAGCATGCAGCGAATCCACAAGAGCATCACTTAGGGATGGCAAAACGAGTACTCCGCTACCTCAAGAACACGGCGCTCCTCTCCCTAGTTTACACGAAAGCTCTAACCTTGCCGACAGCACTACAGACTTCTTGTTGGCCAGCCACTGTCGGTTATACTGACTCTGACTGGGCAGGAGATCCTATTGACCGTCACTCTACTGCCGCATTTGTCTTTCTCTGCTCGGAAACTGTAGTGTCTTGGAAGTCGAAAAAGCAATCGCTTATTGCTCTATCAACTACTGAAGCTGAGTACGTGGCAGCCAGTGAGGAATCTAAAGAGGCAGTGTGGCTACGGCGGATCCTTTCTGAGATTCATAGAACCTTCATCTCCGATGAAGGTTCCTCCTCCACTACTCCATCAATTACACTCTACATTGACAACCAAGCTGCTATTAAACTCATCAAAAACCCCCGATTTCATGAACGCATAAAACATATCGAGATCAAGCGTCACTATAAACGAGAAACCTATGAGAATGGTGAGATCCTGCTTCAACATACACCTACGACTGAAAACATTGCGGATGCAATGACCAAGCCACTTTCGTCAGCCACCTTCTGGCTTCACCTTCAGCGGATGGGACTAAAGGAGATGGAGAATTTCAAAACACTGTAGTCTAGTCAATATTTCTTTTCTTTTCTTTTATCCCCTTTTTTCGCTTCCTGTGTAGCACTCTTTTCCCTTACTCAGAAAGCTTTTTTCCCACTGGGTTTTGCTATGAGTTCTGGGTTTTTAACGAGGCTACAAGTACTGTATCTTGTTTCTTTATTTGGTTTCCTTTACTTCTCTGATATGGCAAGAGGAATCATCAAAGTGGGGGTGTGTTGGAAGTATTACTTCAGTGTGATGTGTAGTACAGATATGTTCGGCCAGAGGCCAGGCTACTTGGGACATGGGGAACTAGGAAGTAACTAGAGTCATGTTGATGTATGATGATACTGCGGATGACTATAAGTACCGCAGTCTTAGGTGTGTCTATAGGCGATCAAGCCAGATAGAATCTATCTCTTTCTTTCTCTTATTGTTCAAGTCCTATTACTTTACACTTCATCTCCGACATCTTCAGCGCGACCTCCGACATTCGGACGGCCGTCTAAATACGGTAGATACGATACAATACGATAGTCACGCAACTTTACTGAGAGTGCATCCACCAGCCGCTATATTTCTGGAGCCTTCACTAAACATTCTGCTGTGATGGACCCGGCTTGGCTCCCCCCCGCGGCAGCGTCCGCCGTACTCTACCTTAAGCTGTAATTTGAGGCACCGCGTTAGTTCTTTTACAATGCGGTAACGCACGGTAGCATTCCAACATTTACTGGAAAGAACTGGAATTTTCAGCGTTAGCATACAAGTACTCCAAGGCTCTTTCCATTCTCCATTCGCGTATTACAATTGTCGCGGCGGTGCAGGTTCCAGGCCATAGTATGCACTGTACAGTACAGCACTGTGCTTTACTACGATATCTCTGAGTAATAGTATAGGGTAAAAGGCTCGGGACCGGACATGACGGGAGCGGAGAGAAGCAGCGCGAACTAGACCGAGAGAAGCACGACCAACAACTTAGTATCATAGTATAATCTGGAAACCAAGTATCATAAACCACCAGCCATGCCAGTAGAACACCGCCACCCCTCCCAGATAATTGCGACAACTAACCTACCCCCGCTTAGGGAATCGCCCTGAGGGCAATCACGGAAACTGTAGGCTTCTACTTACGTAGGTACGAGGTCTTTCATGGTCCATGTATTCTTCGCTGGCACAGAGTGCCAGAAGAGGGGGCATCTGGAAGAGTGCCTTTCCAGCTGTAACGCAAGGGAAGCTCTGGAGATGGAGCGGAGGGAGTTCGAGAGGATGAGTGGACAGAGGGGTGAGGTTCTGAGTGGTGGGTGTGTGAGTGAGGGGGGGGGGCATGTAGTGGTGTGGTGAGGTGGAAGATGTGGTCACGAGGGGTCACTCGGAGGGGGGAGCGAGGGAAGTTAGTTTCGTGGTTTGTTTTAATTGCGGCTAGCTGATGCTGCCATACTAGTTGAGTTTGCTATAGACGGTGTTAAACGTAGTGCAGCGGTTGGGAACATGGGTTCTGAGGATTGGTTTGTATTTTTATCGTTTAATAGTTTTATGGTGGGGAAAATTGCGGTGTTGGGGGGGGGATGTTTTGAATTGATTTTTGTTTTTTTTGTTTTCCCCCCCTCTCCGCATTTTGGAGAAAGTACCTCTGAATGGCGGTTTGGTTGTTGTTAAGACCTTGTCATGATCACATATGTGAAGGGAATACTCGACAGGGCGTGCAATTCGATCCTCTTAAATGAAGTTGGTGTAAGAGATAGAGATAGTATGTGGAGCCTTTGGCCCTCTTGAAAGGGTTAGTATGAGGCAAGAGTGAGCGGGGACACACGCCCGCTAGCTAGTTTGTTCTCACCCTATGAGTCAATTGATAGATACGGGGTCGATAAGATGGAAGTTTCACCCCCTGGGACTAACATTGCTTTGTACTCATCGGGTTTCTCGTTACTTTCGCTCGAGAAACTCACTTTGTGGGCTATATCAAGAGTGCCATATATTGTTCCTGGGTTGCCCTTAGGAAGGTTACTCCGCGGGTTTGGTAGGTCAGGTAGAAAGAACGCTATGATGTGGTCAAAGACCACCCACCACCTGACCCATTGATTTTATCATACTAGGGGATACCAGAATCACAGGGTGAGAATCGATGCTGTCGAGTGATAACCGGTGGTGTTGAGCTGAGGTTGCAGTATGTATATGTCGGCAGAGCAAGAGCTGTTCCAGGTGGGAGAGAAGGAGAAAGGGGAAGTCATTTGTATTTTCTGTCGTTGGTATCTGCCAAACTTGGGGACTACGCTGAAGAAGAGATGGAGCTTAGTGAGATAGAGAATTGAAGTGGTGAGTGAGAGAAAGGGACAAACAAAGCCCATGACAAGTATTATAACCATATATATAGCCCCATTTTGTGTTCTGGGTCTGAAATTCCTGCTTCGCAGGGCTTGCCATATATACCCGTCCCCTCCATGTTGTACGGTGATATATAGGTTTAGTGAGCCGGTCATATACATACTGTGGATGCCCATTGAAGTTAGGCGAGGTTCCTGATGATGATGATGAGGAGGAGGAGACCCTAGCAACTTGCAATGGAAGAAGGGGAGAGTCAGGTAGCAGCAGGAGATCGGATATATGGATCAGATGGTGCAGAATGAACTCTTCATGGCTCCCATTCTATGTACTGTACTACACTGGGTCTGACGGCGGCCCTTGCTAAAATCTGACATACTGGAGGGCTTCCTGTAGGACTCTGGAAGGGATTTAGATGTGGTCCTTGTACAATAATGTATCCTCGAGCTAAAATCTAGAAAATCAACTTTTAAATACCCAATTTCCAAAATCTCAACTACACCCTCGGCTGGGAGTAGAAAGGTCACAATTCGTCAACCAACTCTGGGGCCACAAGTCTTGATATCATACATTAATCCTTATTTCTAGGTGCACGGAATAGAGGGCTAACAAGCTACTGTGGGGTGCGATCCTATCCTATGAAAAGGCATTTCTAATTTGTATTTATTGGGCCTCGTATGCGTAATTTCGGTTTACTGCCATGGCCTTAATCTAGAGATTTAGAAATTCGTTTTTCTTCGCGAATAGCCCACCGGTATGATCTAGATTTCTTTGAATTCCTACTGGAAGTCCTCAACTGTATTCGACGGGTACACTCCAACATACATAGTTTTCTAAGAGTTTAGGGTGGAACACGACGGAACTCCATAGATATCATATCACTCACAGAATTATGATCACTTTAATGAGTTTTAAAGTAGTTTTATTAAAGCGATTCTACTACTTGATAGACATGATGATACTCAGCCTATAACCTCTAGAGGCCCAGAGCATAGGCAAGATGAGAGACAAGAAAAGCAGTACGCCGCTTAGTTATAAAAAGAAAAAATGATACAGGCAGCCCTTTGGCCGAAGGTGAATTGAAGACTCAAACACCGGGACAGGCAGGAAGGTATCCATCAACTACTGCCACCACTATGCCACGAAAACGTCAGTGATCTAATCACACAAGTATCGCAATGAGGAAATGGGATAAAGGATTACCATAGAGTACTTGAGAAGATCGTGGACTTGCAAAAGCTCACTTTGTCCCTGGTTGGTATGCACAACATGCGAGCGAGCGCGATCGCATGCGAGGTTGGCATAGTAAACCGGCGGAGCTGTAGATTGTGACTTGGTTAGAACAATATCAATCATACAGGGGGACAAGATAACCAACCGATGCTAACAGAAACAGTAGCACGTCCGTATGCATAGCAAATATTGTTACAAATACGTTGAAAGTCCCCAGCAGTGAGGTTGTTCTCGTCGTGTAGCATCATGTAATGGGTAGGGCGAACGGTTCCCTGAAGGCCAGCGTGCGAAACCATGAAGACATCTTTGCCGTGTCCATTTTCAACTACGGTACCGACAGCAATATTCCCATTCTTATCGCCCTTATCAAGGGGAAAGAAGCGAGTGTGGTGGCGCTTCACACAGACAATCACCGAAACCTTGGCCTTGGTAACTTCTACCAATCTATTAGCCAAAAAGAATCAAATGCAAGGACGAGAAACAACTTACTCTTGAGCTCCGCAAGCTCATGACGAACGACCTTATCAAACTCGCTCTCAGAGAGCCCATCGCGGAAGTAAAGGATAGCAGAAGGATCACGTTTAGCTTGTTCCTGGAAGCGTTTCAACAATTCCTGAGTCATGGCCCCAAAGTCCTGAATAATCTCCTTCCCAGCATCTTGACAGCTTGTAACCGCCGAGTACTTGGCGCAACGGCGGTCATAACTTGCAGAGATCGCAGTAAAGGTTGGTGGTGGGGTATCCATTCTGCGCTGTGCGGGGCTCGGATGTGAGGCATCGCAACCCATAATCATTGTTGGCTGTTTGATGAGAAAGGGATCTTCAATAACCGCATTAGATCCACCAAGCTTAACATTGACCTTGAGGGCAATATTCCCCAAGTACTGAAGCTGACCCTTCGGATTGAAGCATTTCTCCAAAACCATGCACTGCGAAGCAATCCCGAAGGTTGTGTCGCAAATTTTCTTAATAGTGCAATACGGCTCGACTGCAGCATTTGGAAGGATGAAAATCAGGAGATTAGGTCTAACACCATTGCTCGTCTGAAGCTTTGATATCAACTCATGGATCTGACGCTCAAAATCTCCTTGCGGATTGGCCATGGACCACAGAGAGGAGCATCTAGGGTTCGCCGCGAGTCCGTAGTTGGAAAATTGCTGCCCACAGGCCTTGGTAAAAGTGTCAATGCCTCTTTCGTCAACCCGTATACCATGGCCGCCAGGAACGTATAGCAAACCATAACCATTGAGAGTCGCGGGCTACAAAACCAATAAAATTAACAAAACGCTCTAGTTTGGATGATGGGGTTAGCTTGTCTCACTTTATAAAATCTCTTTCCCCTAAGGTTCCAACGGCCATTCTTCGGGCCGGAGTTCTCAGTTCCTTGGCCGAAAACCACCCTCGGGGAAGGTAGGATTTTGGCTTCCAATTCAGCGAATTGTGGCTTAACGGAGACGCCAAATTCCTCGAGTGACTTCATATTGTGCCAGCCTATCTTTTTCAAGCTCTCCTCGATCTGGCTCCGGCGGGCAAATGCTGGAGCCGCAGCAAACTTTATAAACTCTGCGGTCTCAGCTCCCTGAAGGAGCTCTTTCCAGCGTTCGGCCTGTGACTCGATGTCAGAATGTATGCCACAAAAGAACACTAGAGGAGGGGATGGGGGATGATACATCGTCAACAAAGCACAACTCAAGGGGATATTTGTCCCCCTTTCTAGTTTCGACTGTGGGAAGCTTCGGATACCTCAATTTGATGCTGTATTGGCGGGAATAGTACTAGTCTGAATGTCAGTAAGATGGTATCTGGCGTAGAAGAGATAAGAGGCACCTCAGCGATACTGATATCCTCAAGGGTGAATGTCTTATTCCCCTCGTCATCCGTGCTCCAGATTCTAATCTGGAAGGTATCTTCCTCAGCACTCAAACGCGTAAGTCTGAACCCACGCCTGGAAACCTCGCCCTTTGAGCCTTTCTTGAGGTGCTTGACCTTGAATCCGACGCCGCTAAATTTCTTCGCAGCCTCCAAGATTCTTTCACGATTACCGTCAAATCCACGTTCGAGGTCCTCCTGCCGAACCCCGGAAAACCTAGAGATTGCATCAATGAAATTCATCCCAGGCTTAATAAAAGTGGCAGTAGCGGTGTCGACGTTCACTGTAATTTGCCCAAAGCGGGTAGAGGCGGTCTGGTAAAACCCACGCCAGGCCTCGATCACGCCTTGAGTGGAGTTGAGGGCCAAGGAGGTATTACCATCGCGGGATTTATCAAAGAACGTAGTCGACTTGCTGCCTTGACCGCTGATGAACCTCTCGGTACACTCTTTGCGCAAAAGCGAGTTGATGAACTTAAGACAGAGAAGTACTTCTTGGTCCTGCTCATAGTTTGCAAGGGCTTCAATAGTAATCCCCTTCTGTTGCTCCTTTAAAACCCAGTTGGTCAAGGCGTCGCAATTGAACGGACCGTCATACTGAATTCCGATGGTGCATCCGAAGGTTCTTCCAGGACGGGCACCAGGGAGCTCCAAGCCAAACGTGGCGGTATCACCCTCGATTGGGAGTTTCTTGGTAGCCCATCCAATAGAAACACCTAGATTAAGACATGTTAGACAGCCATTCGACAACGAGGGGGTCAATATAATTACCATCAAATACGAAACCATCGCCTAGGATTTCCTTGGCCTGTGGAGTTTGCAAAATACGATTGACCATTGCTGGAGGGCACTGCTTGACTTCTTCACTGGAACCTTCTTTCTTTCCAGCAGCAGTCACGCGAATCTAGAAATCATGAAATTAGCTGAGTAGATCTCGCAGAGGGTAAGGCAGAAAACATACATCGTACATATAAAGTTGCAACTTTGGCAAAGACTGGACCACGAAGTGGTTTGCCCAAACTTTGTATGGCTCTCCGGAGCCCTGGACTTCACGAGCGGGCTATCGGAAATATAATTAGTCAATCATAGCAGCCAAGCGCCAAAAGTTACAACTTACAAGGCGGATCTCTTCCCCACTAACAGGGATCGGAATATTAGTTGGTAGAGGGGGGCCAGAGGGAGCGGTGTATCCGCCTCCATAGCCACCGCGGCCACCACCCCCACCACGATCTGTGCGATTATAGTAAGTAGGCGATTGGTGGAGGCGGAACGAAAGAGAGGATACTCACCACCTCCGTAACCACCGCGACCGCCACGGCCGCCGCGACCTCCATAATCTCCACGACCGCCGCCGTAATCCCGACCGCCGCCGCCATAGCCTCCACCCCCATATCCTCCACCACCACCTCCACCATAATTGTCACGGCCGCGACCTCCACGACCTCCATAATCACTTTGACCGCGGCCATAGTCGGTACCTATAGGTGCTCAATTAACATTTACACCCCAACGAGTGATGGGACATCATGGCATGGATGAAGGGCTAAACCCACCACTACGGCCCTGATCAGAGCCTTGGTCTCGACCATAACCTCCTCCGCCACCGCCGCCTCCGGGTCTGCCGTAGCCAGAATGACCACCATGGGCAGGCTCACGACCGGAGTCACGAGGGGGGGGACGACCATCACGGCTGCCAACAGGGACATCGTTGGTCCCGGTAACACGGCCAGAGTAGCCTCTGCGGTCATCGGCATAACCCGGGCGATCACTATATCTATCCAAAAATTAATGGTGTGCGGAAATTAAAAAAGGGTATTCCCACAGTGCAATCGTAAATTCTGGGTAAACTTGACCAACTGCTATCATCTTGATGGTAGAGACCTAGGATCATGCCTCAAGACATATGATAGTGGGTCGAGTTTGTATAGAATTTACGGTACAAGTGAGAGAATCTTATCAACTTACTGAGGACGGTCATCGCCACGATTGGCACGGCGATCATCTCCATAAGAGTTACCAGAATCTCTCTGGCGGCGGCGGTCGTCACTATAAGCAGACGGGGCATCTCGAGCTCCGCTGAAAAATGAAAAAAAAAAAGTTAGTCAATTGCCAAGATTTATTGAGCCCTGTAAAGCGCTAAAACAAGGGCTATTTGGGGTGGTTAATAGTAAATGGATCAAACGGGGAGGAGGTTTAACAGCATACCGACTATCTCGACCAGAGCTAGCATAGCGATCACGATCATCACGAGAGCTGCCGCGATCGTCAAGTTGATCCCTAGAATAGCCGTAATCTCTCTGACGGGATCTTCTGTGGCCGTCATCTCCCTCTGGGGAACGAGAGCGACGTTTAGACATTTTTAAACCCTGCTATCTTTGGGAGATAATTTATGATTGAGCAATAACTTTGAAGGAGCCGCTCAGGGGTTTCGTTAGATAAGGAGAGATAAAAGTAAGGTGTTATGAAGGGGAGATGTTAAGTAGAAAGGTTTTTAGGAGGGGGGGGGGAGGAGGGGCGGAAGGAAAGGAAGGGAGAGAGGGAACAGGAGAGAGGGAACAGGAGAGAGGGAAACAAGAGGGGGCAAGAGAGGCAAACAAACGAAATGAGTCACGACCCACGAGAAAGGGAGGAACGTGGATTTCGTGCGTAATCCCAGAAATACAGGATGCGTACGCCAGTTAGCAGGGCACAATTCAGGTTTTTGATGGACAGCTGGGTTGCGAGAGAAAGCGAATTGGAAAAGTGGTCTCTCAAAAGAACTGATATCAGGAAGCTATCATGAGAAAGCCGCGACTCCTCAAGACTATATACTTACCGACACAAAGAACGTTGGTCCTCAAGAGTGGAATATTCCCGAAGTCGTGAGAGGGAAATTTCTGTCCTAGGGGAATGCCCAAGGTATGCGCTAGAGAGCGCCCTTTTCTCTGGATATTCACGAGTAATCACTCGACAGACCCAATTTTTTTATCGCTGGCATGGCAATCCTAGCTACGAAATTACAGGACGCTTTATTGTTCTGGATCTTTCGAAAAAGAGAACATTGCCAAATTGTCCCTATTGCACCAAGCTACAACTAAGAACACACGACCGAAAAGTGCGATATAAAAACTTCTACGGTTCTCAAGAAAGGTCTACTATTACCTACAACTTCAATACTCCGCTAAAACCCAGGAACCTTTCTTCGGCGATATCCCAATTGATGATATTCCAGATTCCATTGACATAAGAAGCTTTATCATTGAAGTACTGCTTTCATTAGTCTTGGACACCCTTAGCAGAAGAGCTAATTACCTGAAGATAGTACGCATGCTCCCACATATCAACACCAAAGATAGGTGCGAGATCACCAACGACAGGGTCTTGATCCTATGCTCAAAATCCATTAGTGATCATCAAGATCTACTAAGCATATGGGGGCTAACCTTAGTGGTGATTATGTCGAGTTGCGCGGTCTTCTTGTTTTTCACGAGCCAGCCCCATCTATGCGTTAGGAGGTCAGAACTCTCATCCAACAGATGTTTGTACTAAATTTGAGTTTTTGGGCACGAACCCGCTGCCTTGTAGCCCTAGAAGTACACTCATGAATTCACCCTTAAACTCATCATAGCTTCCATACCTGGCCGAAATCGCTCCTATAAGCTTTGGTGCCGATTCTGGTTGGGCCCGGGAGAGATTGGCCGGTGCAAGATTAGCCCAGAATAGAGAATGGTTGATATGTCCGCCTCCATTAAACTTACTATGCACACAGTTAGTATAGGGAACCTCCCACAAACAAACAGATGGCGCAAGAGGGAGAAATTACATAGCTTGCTGGAGATTGATTTGGGCGCGAACGTCATTTTCCTGAAGAGCCTTGACGTGGTTTGTAGTGGCAGCGTTGAGGTTGTTGACATAAGTTTGGTGATGTTTGGAATGATGAATTTGCATAATTTGGCCGGAAATGTAAGGTTCTAGCGCCTGCAGAGGGCTGTGAGCCACAAGGATTCTTTGACTCCTGCTTTCCAAACCCCAAAAACATTGATAAAACTATTTAAGTTGCGGAAAATCATATCCGTCGACCGCACGATGGAATACAATCACTCAAGCTAGATCCCGCAGGGCCTCGAAAACAAGCCCAGCTTCACGGAGCCATCCGAGAGACCCCCCATCCTCTAGAAAGACCCTATATTAAAATAAAATGAGGGGTGAAGCTCACATCATAAGCATACGGCAATGCCGGAAGAGTAAATATTGCTTTGGCCATATTCTCAGGTAAAATCGACGAACTCGGATTGGCGATAGAGGAGGAGGGGGGAGTGGCAGAGGGATTGGTGAGGTTAAGTAAGTATTGCGGGAGTTGGGTGAATAAGAGCGCTGAGAGTTGCATGACGTATAAGAACACTCCTTCGAGCGTTTGTTAAGACCTTCGCGTGTGTGAGGTAAGAGTTGCTCGGTTTCTTCGGGAGGGCGACGCTAGACTGCAGGAAAAAGGTTCTCGTCCGATTACAAGAGTGAAGATCCGAATGAGGAAAAGGGATGTTAAGGAAAAAAAGGACCAGTTAAGCAGTAGGTTATAGCCATGAACTCCTCAGAAAACATGTTGCAGTATAAGTTACACCCGCTGAAGGTGGCACCTTGGGGGTTGGGCACCCCGCGGGACGGGGCCAAGAGACTGGACGAGTTCTGGGAGCAATCGCCAATCATTGAGGTGGTTGGGCGCATTACCGTACCACCAATCCCGTTTTGGATAGCATTATTGTGTTGTTGGTGCATGTTTGGAGCTACACCTTTCGGCCCAAACAGTCGTTCTAGGCAGAACAATCTCGCTCGTGGGAAATCACCTGCCTAAATGTTACATGAGACTTTGTTTAGCACTGAAATATACCCAACACTGAGGTATAATCTTTCCCGACGTTGTGAGCAAGAAGGGGTATGCCTGATGGTTCATTTGGGTTTAGCAAGGCGAGCGAACTTAGAGATGAATAAACTTCCCGTCTATGAGAGAATAGAGTTTAGTTGAATGGTGTAAAGAGCTGGAAAAGCTAAGCAGATGATGAAGAGAATACATACTTTAGACTTTTGATGTGATGAGAAATGTTCAATTTCTCTTTGCTTGGCCGGGGTACGGTACGGCGTGTCTTCAAAGCCATATTCGACCGAGGCTACGATGTTGTACGGGGGCAGTATTTTTCTTGCAGTCGAGCAATGCTGTAAAAACTCTTTTAAATCACCCCCTCGCATTGCCTAGCGCTCGCAACGTAAATTTATGATAGAAAGACTGTGGAAGGGCAAAATTATCTAGTCCTGTTCTAGCCTCTAGTCTACTTGCGCATTACAAAAGTCTCCGGAAATGTGGAGAATAGGCTTGGCACTTTTTATTAGGCGGTCTCACCTAAGTTTGCGCCAAGCCAAAGTCCCGATTTCCGGAAACTTTTTTCATGCACAAGTATCATACCCCCCCATAAATTCCCGTTAAGGGGCAGACTATCGGTATGTTCGTTTCGGTGTTGCAAAGAAGGCCTTCGATAATCGAGCCCGGGGGGGTTGGAAGGGTTGAAGGGGGAGGAAGGTCTTTTACTGCCTTGGTAAGCAAAGATTTCAGGAACTCCCGTGGGAATTTCTACCTTCAACCGACCAGCTGTGTGCATATTTATTGTGCAAAAACAGGGGAAGTGGAGTGCCAGTGCTAGTTTATTTGCCTCTTCTGCTGCATCTTGCTTCCCTTTCCTATAATTTCATTTGCTTCTTTGCTTCCAACTGCCTTCAAACATCACTGTCTACTGTTTTGTCATAATGGGTTCTACAGGTATCTTATAGTCCCACGGTTCGGCGGGAACGTCAGAAAGTCAGATACGCAAATCCAGACCGTCAAAAGGCAGAGCTTTACTGATGTTTTTTTTAGTCAGAGGAGATCTAGCCAAACAAATTAGGTATGGGTAGAGAACTGCGCATTTTAAGGACTGTTATGGGTATGTACAGTATATTCCCGACATATTGGTAACCTTCGCTGCCGGCATGAATTAGCTGACTGGGCATCCTACCCTTTTCCAGTGAGTTACAAGAATAATGGGCGATGTCTCAGCGGGTGTGGTACAAAGGAACGTCTCAAGGGTTGCTGTTTCTCCTTGCACCAAGATAAAATACAGTGACACTATGGTGCTTGATGATAACTTTACGTCTTCATCAAACCAAACATTTTTGAATGCTCGTTGAAGTGTGATAAGCAACTTCCCAAAGCCTGAGCCTATTTTAAGAACTGCTTGAGCGGTCGATGGACCTAAGGGGCTCAAAGAGTCAAAGGATCTATACTATACATGATTCCGGTAACTTCATTTACCCAGTGTAAATGTGTTGGTGTACCATGAAGTATATTTCTCTATTAAAGCGCTATCTCAGTCGCAGTGTACTATCCTAGAGCTTTGTCCAAAATCTACTCGAAACACCCCTACTGTACTACTTGTATGAAGCGTCCCGCATGACGCATAGTAACTTACGAGGAACTTCACAGTCATGATACATCGTTTCTTTGTAACCAATTTATGGACATTACCGGTATGTGATTAAAAAGAAGCTGTAAGACCCACCAGGGGAAAAGAGAAAAAGAGATGAAGATTATTGAAGACCATACAAGGGGGGGGGGATATCTAGAATGAGCAAGGAAGGGTGCCCGTGACAGGGCCCCCCTTGTTGTCCATAAACTTCATTGTTTTCCTTCTCTACCTTTCTCTTCTCTTCACACATTAATTCTCCGAGCCAGTTCAGGAATGAACCCTTTGACCTGAAATCCAACCACGCCACTCATCCGCTGTTCTCACCCTGGCAAATCCAAATACCCCTGCCCTCAAGGGACTTCATCCATTACCGATATGATAGAATAACAGACAACAATCACAACACCCTTGAGTATCACAACTATTCCCTCCGGTACCAAATACTACCGGTACTGAACAATGCCGGACCCTTGGACTCGGTCACTACTAATCCGTCACCCACTCGCTCATTTATAGCCTACGGTAGAAAAGAAAAAAAAATCGGGATAGGGTTAGAAACACAAGAGTCGATTGGCTTTTTTGAGTCACTTCTCAGTCTACTTGTGATCAGAGCTCCAGAATCCTTTGCCACGTTTTCCGATTCTTCTCAACCGCAAGCTGTAGATAGACTACCGTAACAACTTGAATAATTGAACCGTGTGCTAGAGGGTTGAAATAAGGTATGAGTCAAGCGAACCAAGAAAGAGGTGTCTCAGGTGTATTTTTAATCAAATATAAGACATAAAAAAGGAAAATATTTAATATCACTCATACAAAAAGTCAACCACAACTCATTGTATCGTGACTCTGAATATGATAAAATAAACACAAATGTAATCAGAATTACTCAAACAAAAAGGAAATTAAAGAAATTAAGAGTCGTAAAGTACAGTCATAATTATAGAAGTATGATACAAGTAGAGAATAGTATGATACAATTGATAGCCAAAATATAATAGTAAAGTACAAGCAAAAGACTCGGACACTACATCAGTAAAGTCAAAATGCCACAAAGACGATCAAATCAGCTCTCAGGCCGTGTTCAAGTCCGTCCAAACTTACCTGAACTCCCAGCCGACAAGTTTTATGCGGGCATCAAAAAAAAAGAGGCCCTATGCGAAAACCATTAGCCGAAGTCCTTCAACGTCCAAAGAAAGAAGTTACAAATCCCTACCGCTCTTATACTGTTAGTTACAAACTGCGTGTACTTTCCTATTGGATAGGAACGAAGATTCCATGTGGGCCGACGAAGGCGCGAGGACCAACAAGGGAGGAGGTGGCATACCGATTCAAAGTGCCAGCAGGAAACCTCTCCCAGTGGAAGAAGAAGGAGGAGCAAGGGAAGTTTGAAGCCCAGAGTGCTGGGCAACGGAGGGCAGGAAGAGGCGGAAGAGGAAGGCTATGGGTAGCGATGGAGAAGATGCTGTTCGAGAGGTTTTGGGAGCGACGAGCGATGGGACGGCCAGTGCATCGAAGTTGGTTTCATAGAGTTAGCAAAGAACTTTTTGTGATAAACTATCCGGAGAAAGATCTCACCTTATTTCGCTTCTCCAACGGCTGGTTTCGCAACTTCCTACAATGGCACCAAATTAGCCTTCGCGCTGTCACAAATACCGCCAGTCAGCTACCGACAGACTTTGCTGGAGCGATACTCTCCTGGTTGAAATTTAATCGTCGTAACTCTAGACTTCGTCAGCAAGATCTGGTACCAAGAGAGAGTAGTATGTTACCAAGAGCTGTGGGATTCTATAGGTTGCAAAACATTTGCAATATGGATCAGACACCTGTTCCATTTGAGTATTTAGGGGGCAAAACTTACAATCTTGTTGGGGAAAAAACTGTCTGGCTCCAATCGTCAAAATCAGGTTGGGAT
>Ga0307509_10005391_pt1 | contig 17808 bp, 15 predicted proteins | sample 10_EM_MG_FD_202245 | JGI IMG/M metagenome (GOLD analysis project Ga0307509, IMG submission 202245) | Populus trichocarpa ectomycorrhiza microbial communities from riparian zone in the Pacific Northwest, United States - 10_EM | ecosystem: Host-associated > Plants > Roots > Unclassified | place...
ATGAAGCTCCAAGTTCAGGGGCGGGTCAGGATCGTGAGATTGATGTGTGGTGTTTTACCCACGCTTATACCTTCCCAAATAGGAAGGTGAAAAGCGGGGTAGGAAAATTGAGGGAAGGGAGCTTGAGTCAGTCGGGGGGGGGCTGGTGTTAATATATCATGCTATCATATCCATACTGGCTTACTGGCTCATCGAACTCGGGCTCGGGGTGGTTTTTTTTTTCCTCCCAGCGTTGATATATATCAATGGCTTGGGGCCTAGCTGTTCTATGAGGAGCGAACTAGTTTTGGGGTCTTGGGGACAGGCAGCTGGGCAGTGTGGGCCCAGGAAGAAGAAGAAGGAAGAAGGAAGAGGGTATATTTTGGAGGCAATATGCTGGCACGGGTAGGGGAGGGGGGTTGGTTGGTTGGTTCGCACAAGGAATCGTTTTTCTCCTGATATTATCGTGTTATTGTATATGGCTCTGATGCGCAGTAGGGATATTATTATTATTATTATTATTATAAGTTGGGGATTTAATGGGATCTGGTTCCCTCCTTCCCTCCTTCCTTCCTTCTTTCCTTCGTCTACGACCCACCTGCGGGGAATCCCCGACAGACTGGAATAAAATCAGCTGAATAACTTGGGGAAGTGTGGGGGGGGGAAGGGGGGGGGAAGGGGGGGCAAAGTCCAACATCCAACATCATCGTAAGAATTGCACATAATCCCCCCTCCCCCCAGAGGGAGTTGCCGTAATATTATACCTCTAATAGATGGTGCGAACCAACCTCCCATCATACTTTACAATCCCAGAATTATAGTCTAGATAGTGGCGAGAGAGAGTGTCCACCCCCCCCCCACACACACAAAAACTCCACATATCACGGTAAGTATGATAAATAGATAGAATCCGTAACAACAACCTTCAAATCTACGAAAGAAAAAAAAAGCATCCATCCTCAACAGCCGGTTCTCATAGAGAGTATAATATCTGCTAATAAAAAGACCGATTAAACCACTAGAACTTGAAAAATGGGAGGCTGGATGGGAGGAGTTACATTCTTCCCTCTCTTTCTCCTCATCATCAACCGTAACTCCTCTATCGGTATTTCCCCAATAATTTTCGGCGCTCAATCCCTTCGTTCGAATGATAATAGTTATATATATACATCGTACATAATATCTGCAGTTCATACCATACTAGCAAAGACCATCCAGCTAAAAATCGCGACATGAGTGATCTCTTGTGATAGAAGATATCATAGTATCATAGCTAAGTAAATAAATGCCCCTGATACACAGCATCCAACAACACCTTTTTCAAGAATTATGATACGCAATGATGCGTGGAAAGGAGTTTCAAGCGTTATATAATACTACACAAGCGGAAAGGGGGTATTTGTACATATGTCGATTACTTGCCTCCCACCCTCCCCCCCCCCACACTGTAACCTCACAAGTTCGCATGGGGAACTCCTATGTATAATAGCAAGAGCTTGGGCTTCACTGATGAAGCTATTGAACGGTTCTCGGTGGTTGTTCGTATCTATGATGTCGCCTTCCTCTCTCTTTCCATCGAGAAAGAGAAAGAGAAAAGAGAGCGTCTTTTCAAACGGGCAATGATGAAACCTTGGTTTATTCGTGAACTCCCACCCCCCCCCCCCTCCTCCGAGCAAAACCAGTTCAGTGATTAATACCCCTTTCCAATCACTTTCCCAAGTGAGAAAGAAAAAAAGAGGTAAAGACAAATATTTTATTATTAATTAATCAATTCTAGATCTTTTTCTCTTCGCCCCTTCCTCCCACGCCCACCGCGCCCTTGAGTCAATGTTCCTATTGGACGGGACTCTCTTATTAATTCCCCCACCCTATGGCGGATCCTTCAATGGCAGACGAGGCTTGCCGAGGAGAGGAATTGAACGTACGGGCTCTCGGTAATTGCGTGGGAGTTAATTAGTTCCCGGGGTGTTGACTAACTCTGTTCTATGGTGATGGGGGGAGGGAAGGGAAGTGCTGCCAGAGGTTGCAGTAGTGATAACTATCTTTGGTTGTTATCAAGTGTTGGTGGTGTTGCGATAGGAGTGGAAGATGCGCCCTCAAGAGGAAGAGAAACCATAGATATTGATCGTCGATTGCTGAGAATGAGAATTCCTCTATTCAAAGGAATGATCGGGACAGAAGTGCCAGTGCTGAGGTTTTAAAAGGGGGTTCGGTGGTGAGAGAAGCAAGACATGGTTTAGAAAGGGGTCACTGATTATAGGTGGAAGGCCTAAGGCAGGTGTGCACCATATATTGATGAATGCGTAGCAAGGGGACACTGCACTGTCGGTGGCCTATGAGGATCTCGTTCAGGGCAGCATGTTGGGCTTCGAAATTAGACTTCAGGAGACATAGGGCGCCGTAGGCGGTAGGCTGGGTTGCCCATAGAGTCCACGACAGAGGTAGCCACTCACATAATCACTCGCTCCGCACTTGCTGCTTGGACTAATGGACTGGCTAACCCTATTATAGGCCCATTTCCAGCCAATATTCTCTAATATTAGTATCATACTAAAAAAATAAAGAGGGAGGTAAAGAACTACACCTCCCAAATTGGGATTGTGCCCGAGTCCATTTCACACCAAGCTTTCAATGATGCCCTCACTCCTATGCGCTGATCACCTCCAGGATGCACTGTACATATCTGGTCTGAAAATTCGTTATCCCCGTCATATATGCCCTCTGCGCATCGGTATTACCGATACTATGGTGCACCGTAATTGAGTCCTAAGCTCTGTCTTGGTCCCTTTGACCCAGACTCATTGTGAAGTGGGGTGGATAGGCGGCCAAGCTACCAGCAGCATCCCCTCCCTTAGTTTCACCATCTTGTGCTATTTAGAGCGTTATTCTAGAGAAGGAAATGTCTTCAAGTTCTTTACCAGACTCCCCGGAGGCCACAAAAATCCAAATCCCCCCCGCAGCCTGTGACCTATGTCACACTCTCCCTCCCAACAACCGGAACAACCTCTAAGCTTGGTTCAAGCCTCATCTAGCGCACAGAACCTGTTGATATCTTAACTAATCCAGGGTATTAGGAGGCCAACATACCCAAGAATACAATATACAAATTGATATAGCAAAGACATGAGTGGAATATCGCTCCCAATGAACCTTTTCAGGCAATTCGAGTCGTAGAGTGGCATATATCTGGAGAGGTATCGGGTGTCCGGTGGGTCTCAAAACACATTGCACCTGACAATTTCAACAGAAGAGATAAAAAAATACAATACCTAGGAACAATAGAGAACAATAAAGACATTCAAACACATCCAGACTGGTTAGTAACTAGGAGTAGACTTCTCCAGGGTAAGAGGTATACTTCCGAGTTCACCATTCCTCAAATCTGGTATGGAGGACTGACGGTCCGGATGTGAGCTCCGAGAAATTCCCCCATGTGCAATAGGGGCGGTTATATACCAGCCCACTGCGGCTCGGGCCGCCCCGCACCTGCCTTGAGGGGCTCGAGGTACCCAGGTTATATTTCTCCAGGAGGGGCTGAGCCGAGCCGAGCCCAAGGCTAGCCGCACTCTCAGTTAGCTCGTATCTAGTCAGAGATACGGTGTGCCACTGGGTTGGTCACTCCACTAATACACATTTTTGGCAGCGATTTATCGCCTAATGGTGCTATTATCCGTGCTAGTTTGTTTGTAAACAGCCACCCCGATTTTTAAGTCCATTGCATCCATGAAACTTGCGTCAAAGGCTCAAGAATCCCAAGGCAGGCCTCAGCCGGTTCTGTTGCTAGGGGAGTGGCCCGTGGCATGCACCAGCCAGCAGTTTACAGGTCTGGTCACTTGCCATACCACGCCAAGTTATGTCCAGATACTAAGGCATTCAAAGTTGATTTTTCGTCATAGGTCGAACCCCCATAATATATTTACTACTATGTAGCCCGTGGTCGCAACGACCAAGTATACTTCTCTCCCTCCAACGCCTCGCACAATTCCCGAGCCGAGTGATATTTGTGATTCTCACATAATATCACTCGTTACAGTGCAAACGCGAGCCCGGCGCGCTTAACCTGCGTCCTTCCATCCTAGGCAGGGCATCATACACCACCCGCCGACGGTACATTCCTAAATGGCAACTGAACCTGAGGCCCCTGCTCGCTGCACCGCCACCATAAAAATCCCAGGATCGCTCCCCGCTGGGCATTTAAAGATCTCGGCCTCTATGATAGCCGCTGAGGCCGTGAGAGCCATGTAGTCAAAGACCTATTATAGCCCACCGCATATTTCATAACTCTTCGAGAAACATTTAGGTCTGCTGATACCGTTATTGATTGGCTGAGCAATACCAATAGTACCACTCAGAGTCCTACCCCACCCCCAGGCGAACTGCCGTAGTACCAAAGCGAGGGTACCGAGCCTGTTGATCTCTTTCTTCTCCAGTACTTTTCTCCCCTCCAAGATGCCAGTGCGTGTCGGATCCTTCCCCATTATATTGAGATGGTCCAGGACAGTGCTCCCAGTTATTCCCGGTTCTGTGCTCGAGTAATCCCGTTTTGTGTTTCGCTGCCCCCTTCCCCTGGGGGTTGCAGCGAACCTGAAACAAGATATGATTTGTTGACGCAAGTGGAATTTTCCGACCGTTTGCTAGCTTGCCTGCGTCACCCCTGGATGAGGCATCGGGGCAGATTACCGATATGGCAGCAAGTGAATGTTTGTCCCTTTTTTTTCGCCCTTTGTTTGTATTTATTTGGATTGATTTTATGGTTGGGCGGGTCGCTCGTTCTTACACGGTCGTGGTGCTGCGCCCGTTGCTGTTATAAAGCTGCTCGGTCGGCCTGACCCGGTTCGGGAGTTGGGGTTGAACGGTCCAATGAGACGGATGTGCTTGGAGGAAGGAGCTGGGTGAGTCAGTCGTAAATCCTGAGATTTGACAGAGCAGAGGGTAATTTGTACTACGATTGGTAAGTGTTACCAGAATTTGAAATTGAAATTGGAATTCAGGATGGCAGGAGGATTTTTGCGGCAGTAGACTCACCCCTGATGTTCTCCTTTCCCTCGCCTCCTTCTGCTTCTTCTGCTCCCTCTGTAATCGCTTGCTTCCTTTGGAAATGCTGGGATTTTGTTTAGGCTGCTACAGAATGAACGCCGGAGCTCTCAGTCTCGGTCTTCGCTGTGGCATGCGGCTGAGGTACCAGTAGTTGCAACAACTACCCGAGTACCGGTACGGCAACCTGACAAGCTCTCCAGGCCCGAACAACCCCTCCGAAGGAAGACTCAATCCATAGGGAAAAAATATCCACCATGAAATCGTCAGTCAAAACCGATGGAGAAGCCCGCTCCCGAAGGTTTTAATATCGTAAAATGGAGTGAGTAGAAATTTAAAGTTTGTACGACAGGGCGAACACCTTTGAGTTGTGAATCTGAGTAAGCACAATCCGTGACAAATTTTCAGCCCCACTATATGCCGTATCAAGGTCCCCCGGTCACCGCCCCCCCCCCCCCCCACCAACCTTTGAGAGAGATACACTCGCAGGTGGGAAAAAGAAAAGAAGGACCCTGTGGTTCGGATGATTCCTGGGAGGGGAGATGGCGGAAGCCGCCAGAGGAAGAGATCTGGAAAGGATTGTGGAAGGAGATAAAAAGCATCCTGCAATTCTCACGTCGAATATACACAGCCTTACCATGCGCATATCTATCCCTAATTTGTATACCGGTATACAAGACATGCCCGCTCTCCCTCTTGGTGGCCGCTTACAGCGCCATGCAGTGGCTAGTCTCTGCTCGAAGCCCCGGAAACATCATCATGTCCCAGTTTAAAAGCCTAGTGTAAGACTCGCTTAGATAAAGTATTGGCCTGTGGGGTCTTGAGGGCAGCGTTAGATCTGCAGCTATCTTTGGTTCCAATTAAAATTATGTATATATTTTAGTCTTTAAGCTTCGTTTTTCAGTCGTTTTTCAGCTGGGTGGATTACCTGTTGTCAGTAAGCAACGGCGGCTGAAGACTGCACCAACCATTTGAAAGTCAAGACTGGGCTTCCGCTTGTGCTTGTAAAACCAGTGGCTCCAGGGAAACAAAGTTTCCAGATTCCAGATGTTTCATTTGGAAGGATAGAAACACAAGTACCTTATAATCGCAATTTGGCATATCGATGAATTGATAAGCATCTGCACTGCACAGTACTTGACGATACCTCTCCAGGGGCCAATGCAACACACAGCCCTACAAGTCTTCTACTATAATACCGTATTCGAATAGCTACACCTCCATACTGCGTAGAGTCCGGTAAGAAGCGACGGAACAGCTATTCAAGGTTAACCAGCCAAATATACCCCTATCTATTCCAATTAATAGGTTCGAACTCTCGTACCCGCACTAAAGAGAATTTAGCCCCCGGTGTGACAGGACCTTTGTGCCTGGCCCCATCATAGCTTAGAGGGATTGATTATCAGCATTGCGCTTACACATAGTGCGCTCTATCGTGGAGGAATAGGAGTCGTTTAAGAATATTATCCAACCGGTAACACCTCCGCACGCACATTAGGCATACTTGTACCGTACATATCGGTCAAGTATGGCTTGGCAAGATGGTAAAAACCACATTATTGGGTTAGGCTGAAGAAAAAAAATTGCCCGATCCGCTAGCGTACCGGTAATCGCATTGAAGAAGCGTTAGCTTCAGGATACGGCAGGGTACGGTATACCGGTACGGGTAACCAAGCGTTGAGGAAGGAGGGAGGAGTGGATAGGGTTTTGAAAATGTCTGGTGGAGGAGGTGGAGTCAAAAGAGGAGTGCAGATGTTTAGCTGGAAGTTCTTGCTGTTCGTGCAGTGGACCGGTATTATGTGTGGAGGTGCAAAATTCAGATCGGCCATCTTGTCTATCGATAAGGATTACCGGCACCTCCGCAATTAATAGAGCCAATCACCAGAGATATTTATCGTGCAGGGTTCGTTGTCAATAATACCAAGGGGCTGCTAGATTTAGATAACGGGCACTAAACTTGGAGCGGGGTCTTTGGAAAAGGTTAACGAGCTATACAAAGCTGGAGGATCAAGTATACTAAGCTATATTCCCCAACGATGAATAACAGAGTTTGGGATAACTGGGACTTTCAAAGGTGGTAGGGACAAGAGGAAAGGGGATGAATGGGATGGAGTTACTAAGCGATGTCTATCACAGAGCGCTCAAGCGACAAACTTTGCCCAGGTATTATACCGGTAGTATAGGTTCATTGTGCGAAGTGGCTCTAGCTGAGGTGATCTGGCTGCCCACGATCTCGGACAGCCGGGCTGTAAGTACTTTCTTGCGTCCCCACTTGAGATCCTATATCAGGTTAGTGTTACTAAGGCTGAGTGTGCCACACTATATTCAACCGGTTGAGTGCGATACACCGTAGACTTACGGTACCGGTAACTTTCTTTACTTGTACAAAACTTGGCCCAGCCTTTTTTTTTTCCTTCCAGCTTGGGATCCAGCTGACAGTATCTTCCAAGCGACGATTGATCTTCGACGATTTAGAAGTGCAAAGTGTTTTTCGCGGAGTTTGATAGTCTGCTGCCATGTAAACTAATATTTCCTTTTTCCATTCTTGCTCCATCAAAATCTCCCCGTGGCGGTACGGGAGTCTCTGGTCAGAGCAGTGAGCTTTCTCGATGAAGGCCTGAAGACCAGAGATGCGCTTGCAGGGATAGGTGGCCAGCTCGACAAGTGGGTAAAAATCAAAGCTCACCACTGCTTCACTCGACCACAGAGGGTGCGGCTGAGACGAAGAGAATAAGCACCAAAAAGAAAAAAAAAGAAAAGAAGAAAAGAAAAAGAAAAAGATCAGTAGATGCGCGAGGTGCAGGGAGGTGGACCGTGTCATGACAACAGCAGCAATTCGTTCGTTTTTGGTCAGCAGCCGGAAGGGAAATTGTGGCGCACCCTGCACTGTTCCTTGGCAACGGACAGGTGACTCGGGGATTTTGGGGGGCACCCACTGGGAATAGATCAAGAGCTAGGAGGAATAGGTAAAATGTGTTGAAATATAGTTAGATCAGGAAGGGATTATCAATCATTTGCCTTCGCTTGTTTGAGGGTGCGTGCACGAAAGCTTACCGAGTGGGCCCAACGCAGGTGTGAGCGAGCATTGCCCGATCCAGTAAGCAGGTTGAGGATGGGAGCGGGGTTCACTGCCACAGGCACAAGGATTCCAATGAACCCTTGTTTGTAGCCACAGCACTTTTGGAAGGACCGCAAGGCGCGAGTCCAGAGGGGGAGGAGGGAAAGGAGTAAGCCTGTCCAACGAGAGGCTGCCCATCCCCCGTCCCCCCCTGCAATGCGTGGAAAGAGCAAAATATGCACGAGGAGAGCCCGAAAAGATTTAGTGGGGATTAGGGGAAGGAGGGAAGGAAAAAAAAAAAAAAAGGGTGTTGGCGAGTCCTCCATTCTCTCGTTTCAGAGGAGAAAAAGAAGTCCTTGCGGCACCGCTTTTAACAACTCGTGGGCCTCCTCCTTTTCAGACCTCTCCTTCTTTTCTTCTTCCCCTTCTCCCTTTGCTCTGTCCCCCTCCTAGAGTTGCCCTATCCCTATCCCCCGCTCTACTCAACCCCATTTCATCTCTCTCATATTATTAGCCTCCTGAACGAAAAGAGAGAGAGAGAGAGAGAAAGAGAGACATCTCTTTCTGTTCCATTCCTCGCTTGGTCATAATTAAAGGACCCTCCACCCCCTGAATTCCCGTGCCCCTCCAACCTCCTCTTGGAAGAGGGTAAAATCTCATTAGCCCAGAGAGCTTCAACGGATCCCACGTGAAGTAAAACAGCTTTATTTCTCCTTACAGATCTTGTGCAGCGGGAATCTACACAATGTCATATCAAGGCGGGAATCCCCAACCCGGGCATGGTGATGACCACACCCAGCAATACCCTCCCTCCACATACCATATGCCCCCTCCAAGAGACTACGACTCCGACGACGACCAAGAGCGAGTCCCCCTTAACACCCAACAACAACAACAACCAGGTGGACCTTTCCAAGCACCATTTGACGATCCGATGAGCCGCTCAACCACCCCCGGCGGTTCTCAACGCGCCAACACCGGCTATTCTCTTTCGGAGAGCTACGCCGGGCCTCCAGGAGCTGGTACATACGATGCTGGACCGGGTTATCCTACTGGAGGCGACCCGGGTCAATTCGGTGCTGCCCGCGCCGCCAGCCCTTACTCTAGATCTGATAGTTCTTCTACTGAAGCCTGGCGGCAAAGACAAGCTCCCTCAGGGATGAGGCGTTATGCTACGAGGAAGATCAAACTTCAACAAGGCCAAGTTTTGGCTATTGACTATCCCGTGCCATCTGCAATTCAAAATGCAATCCAATCTAAGTATCGGGCACCCGATATCGAGGGTGGTAGTGAGGAGTTTACTCATATGAGATGTAAGTCACAAAACCCCATAAAAGGGGTATTTATTATCACAACAAACAATTCGGCCAATGCTAAATCATCATGCTAGACACTGCCGCAACTTGTGACCCTGATGATTTTACTCTCCGAAATGGATACAACCTGAGACCGGCTATGTACAACCGACATACCGAGTTGCTTATTGCCATCACCTACTACAACGAGGACAAACAGTTGACTGCTCGTACACTTCATGGTGTCATGCAAAACGTTCGTGACATCGTAAACCTTAAAAAATCAGAGTTCTGGAACAAAGGCGGACCTGCCTGGCAGAAGATTGTCGTTTGTCTCGTCTTCGATGGTATCGACCCTTGCGACAAAGACACCCTCGATGTCCTCGCAACCGTCGGTATCTTCCAGGATGGTGTCATGAAGAGGGATGTTGACGGGAAAGAGACTACTGCACATATTGTATGACCCCCCCCCTTGCGTTTGCAAAAAAATCTAACCATCCTGCAGTTCGAGTATACTACACAATTATCCGTAACAGCCTCACAACAGCTGATTCGTCCTCGTGATGACGATCCATCATGTCTCCCACCTGTCCAGATGATGTTCTGCCTAAAGCAGAAGAACTCCAAGAAAATCAATTCTCACAGGTGGCTGTTCAATGCCTTTGGCCGTCTGTTGAACCCCGAGGTTTGCGTATTGTTGGATGCTGGTACCAAGCCTGGTGCAAAGAGTATTTTGGCTCTGTGGGAGGCTTTCTACAACGACAAGGATTTGGGCGGCGCTTGTGGTGAAATCCACGCCATGTTGGGTAAGGGGGGAAAGAACTTGCTGAATCCGCTTGTGGCTACCCAAAATTTCGAGTACAAGATCTCCAACATTCTTGACAAACCTTTGGAAGCTGCTTTTGGATACGTCTCTGTGTTGGTAAGTTTTACCCAATGGGTTCTCGAGGCCGACACAAATCCTGACTTGCAATTAGCCTGGTGCCTTCTCGGCTTACCGTTTCCGTGCCATTATGGGTCGTCCCTTGGAACAATACTTCCATGGTGATCACACTCTATCTGCTCGCCTTGGAAAGAAGGGTATTGAGGGCATGAATATTTTCAAGAAGAACATGTTCTTGGCCGAGGATCGTATTTTATGCTTCGAGTTGGTTGCCAAAGCTGGATCCAAATGGCATTTGACCTACGTCAAGACCTCGAAGGCCGAAACTGATGTGCCGGAAGGTGCACCCGAGTTTATCTCTCAGCGTCGTCGTTGGTTGAACGGTTCTTTCGCTGCCAGTATTTACTCCTTGATGCATTTCGGGAGAATGTACTCCAGTAGTCACAGCATCATTCGAATGTTCTTCTTCCATGTCCAGCTTGCTTACAATGTCTTCTCTGTCATCATGTCATGGTTCGGTTTGGGTGAATATTCCCGAAGCCCCCCAACTGAAAAGTCAATGCTAACGATTGCTAGCCAATTTCTGGCTTACTACCACCGTCATTATGGACCTCGTTGGTGACCCAAGCCAGTCAGAACGAGATAACGGCAGAAAACCATGGCCTTTCGGTGAAGGAACTCGCATCTTCAACACTATCCTGAAATATCTTTACCTTGGCTTCCTCTTGCTTCAATTCATCTTGGCCTTGGGTAACAGACCAAAGGGGTATGCTGCAATTTTATCATTTATCTCTGTTAGATACTAACTAGGTTTATAGTTCACGTTACACTTATCTTGTCTCCTTCGTTGTTTTCGGCTTGGTCCAGTTCTACATTATCATCCTCTCCTTCTACCTCGTCATCCAGGCATTCTCGAACTCGGCTGGTTGGGACGAACTCAAGTCTGATAGCGTAAGCGGCTTCATCAAGAACTTCTTCACCGCCAACTCTGGTGTCATTATCATCGCTCTTGCGGCAACCTTCGGTCTCTACTTTGTGGCTTCCATCATCTACCTTGATCCTTGGCATATGATTCACAGTTTCCCCCAATACTTGCTCACCGTGTCTTCATACATCAACATCCTCAACGTTTACGCTTTCAGCAATTGGCACGACGTCTCCTGGGGTACCAAGGGTTCTGATAAGGCTGATGTATTGCCATCCGCAAAGACGCAAGTCGCTGAAGATGGTAAAGCAAAGGTCATTGACGAACCAGATAAGCCGCAAGCAGATATTGATCAAGCTTTCGAAACAACTGTTAAGCGTGCTCTGACACCCTTTGTTCCTGTGATTGAAGATGAGAAGAAGACACTGGACGATTCGTACAAGTCTTTCAGAACCAAGCTCGTCAGTTCTTGGATTTTTATGAATGCCGGTCTTGCTGTCATTATCACTTCGGACAATTTTGATTCCTTTGGGTTCTCGGTAAATATCCCACTCTGTGATGATGCTTGAGAAATTTTACTTACTAACGATTACCATAGAAACAAAATGCTGCTGCCACCAGAACTGCCAACTACTTCAAGGGTTTGCTGTGGGCTACCGCCGCGTTGAGTTTCGTTAGGTTCATCGGATGTTGTTACTTCCTTGGACGGGCATCCATTCTCTGCTGCTTTGCAAGACGTTAAAGTGGTTGGGCCGCGGGTACGGACATGGTGGATTTGGCTGGACGGGGAAAATATATGCGATGGATTTATAGTGCATATTTTTTGGAGGGAATCGAATGGGATTGTTAACATTTTGTACATTGAGGGGTTGATGATATCCAAAGGGTGCATGGAAACGGAGGGGGTGATCATCCTATAGCTTTTCATGATTTCAACGTTTTTTTCCTTAATAAAGGTTTATCATTTCTTTTTCTCTATTCACCGCAAACTTCACGGATGGATTCTCTCTATTTCTCTCTCGGTTTTGTACTTCTTAATCCTAATGCGACCCCCACGCGCACTGGATAACTTTGAAAGAGGTTCTTGTAATGATGGTTCCGGGCATATCCACCAGTTCCTTGTGCATTTGTTTTCTCTCTCTACTTGACCTCAACGATGGGTGATGGCTGCTGGAAGTTTTATTTTATGATACTGCATCAGAAAAGGCGGGAGCAAGGGGGGGACATGTCTGAATCATTGTTTATCAGCATTTACACTACCGTATCACAGTAGAACAAGGCACAATGGTTATAGAAGTCGAAATTGTTTATTATTTTTCTCCAACACGATACAAGTTAATATAATACGTATTCACATTCCAGCGACACATCCAATGATATTATATATATCTCGCATTTTTTTATATATTTTCCCAGCAATGATACGATAATTAGAGATTCACAACACAAACCAAGAATTAGACTACAACAGGCACTATATATACCCAATCATAATCATCCCCCCCCCCCTCAGCGAAAGACATTTCTTGACGAACATATACGGTAGATCAATATTTGAGAGACCTGAGACTCGGTTTTAGACAGTGCCATGTGTGGGTTTTCCGAGACTGGAAGAAAAGAAAAAAAGTTTGAAAGGAGGAGTAGTGTACGGTATCATACAGTACCTGATATGCACTTCTTTTTGTTGATATGCTGCAGCTGTACTACTGTCAAGCTGAAGGTCACGTCATTCCCTCCCTCCCTCCCTCCCTCCCTGCAAGAGATTTCCATAGCAGAAAAGTGTAAGATATTGTTTTGTTTTAAAAAAACAAAACAAAACAAAACAAAACAAAACAAACAATCCATTGCGGAAGTGTGAGGATGGATGGAGGGGAGTTGTTGTGCATGTGTATACGAGTATACGGTGACAAATACTCGCATTCGGAAGGAAGGATAGAATTTGGGTGAAAATTGAAAGAATTTTTTTTTTATCATCGAGGCTGCCATCATCATCCTGGCGCAAGTGGCTTATTGGAAAGGGCGAGCGAATCCCTCTCCCAGTCCTTTTTCAGGGGATTATTTCTCGTGATGTTTGTTGTTGGGTTGTTCTCTACGGGTATGATAGCAGGCATAATAATAATAATAGTACTATTATTGTTCGAGGCAGGTGGTGGTAAACAAAGAATGGTGAGCAGGATGGCATGTACTGTACAGTATTATAGATAAGTAACTCAAATCATGCTATCATATAATACCGGTGGCACTTTAAGCTTTCCCATTTAAGATAGTCTGAAGCTGTAATTGAAATATATATATATATATTTGATGTCATAGTGTAGAATTCCCCCAGATACCCCCCTCACTCCCCAAGTACCCGCAGGTTCATTCAAGAATTGTTAGCTACTTTGGGCACTGTGCAGTACGGTACAGTACCTACCATATGCGATATCGCAACCAAGATCGCTCCCAAGACCAACCAACCATAGCTCTCCTCCTGATAGATCCTCGGCCAGTTTTGATGCAGGGTTGTTTGTATAAAGGGTTGGGAAGCAAAATCTGGGGAATTGTTTCGTATATGATACCGTAAGTGAAAGATTTTGCTTACTGGATCTGTATAAGTTAGAAGGAAGGAAGGCCATGAATATGGCTGTTTTTTTTCAGTTGGAAAACGCTTACACTGCTCACTCATTATTATTCTCTGATGACAGCTCCGTACAGTACTTCAGTACTGTATATACACGTTTTGAACTTCTATCGTATTCATGGTGATTGCCGAACTGGGAAGTATCTGTATGAAAGATGTAAAAAAAATTGCAATATCAGCATAATTGTCGTGTGGTTTTTTTCAGCTTTTTATCGCGATAAGCTCTTTATGGGTCATCGCAGGTGCCGGATAGGGAGGGGGGGGGGGGGCATGAGCAGAATTTACCAGGCCTCGTCTGCCCACCGGCACTGTGCTGTACTCCAGTATGATACAGTAAGCAAGTGATTCCAGATCCCCCTCACCGGTTTGAATGGATAATCTAGTAAGAATTCACGATGGGGTTTAACAAAGTGAACTCGGTTTTAAAGTTACCGTGTTGAGCAAAGTCCAAGGACTAACTTACGTATGTGGTAGTGGCGTGGGTGTTCTAGAGAAGGGGGAAGGAGGAGAGGGGAGGCAATAGTAGTAATTCTCTTCGAGGACGGGTACCTGCCGTAATCTGACGAATCCCCCCTCCCTCAGACACAGGCGAGTATATGGCGAAATACTGCTACCTTCAAGGACATGGCCACGCCTACTGGCATTTCCGGTGATCTTCCACAGTCAAGGTCTGGCCCCTGGCACTTCAGCCTCTGCCCTGTATAGGCGTTCGATAGGGCTTGTAACTTTCCCCATACAGCCACTAGATACTGTAACTAACTAGGTCATCCTTAAAAGTTTTGTTCGATGCTATGGTTAAACGGATTTGTTGTCTCTGGGTGTCCAAATGTGGAGCTACCACGATAACTTGAGGTCCTACTCCGGAAGTAGATATAGTAGCAATTGCATCTAGGACAGGAAAGCTTTTAATGCTTATAGGATAGTTATCGGTTGAACCAAATGTAAGCCCTGTGAGCAATCGGTTGCGAATGGGGCGAACAGCATAGTGTTTCTCACTCGCCAATGTGAAATTCATTAGTGTAATAAGGTGATGCGGGTCAAGTTCATTGGCCATATTGACTGAATTCACCCGTCAGGGGCTTGGGTTGGCTGGAGGCGATCTTGTTCTAGAGCCAGATATCTCGAGAATTAGTACCATACGAGTGCATACCAAAGAGAGTGGCGTTTACAACCATACCTTCAGTGACCCCAATTCGGGGTATCTTTCAGGGGGGACCAACTTATACGACAATCCATGTCTCCCTTTAGTTTATCAATCATAACGATGTATAATAGTACCGGTATAGGGTACGTACTCTTCACGACACAGCCACAATGGTAGGAATTGGCCGAGGCATCTGGCCTCGAATAATTCCGACGATAACTTGTTCCCGCCCCAGCCTGCGAATCCCACTCGGTCGCTAGATACTGTAAGTTAGTAGACGGGGACGCATGCCAAATGCAGTACCGGTACCATATCAGCAAGGTTAGTGCACAGCAGTACAGTAAACCGGTATTCCATAAGCACTATTTCCACAATCTACAAGTAGAGCACACAAGCGGATACCGAAATTGCAGTCAAGCCTACCACGGTATGTACCCTACCATCACCCCATCACCACGAAACATAACGCAACCCCCAACCACTCCCGCCCCCCCGAAGGAAGGAAGAGGCATCAGCTAGAACACCGGTGGCTTACTAACGCACAGTTATTGTAAGGTACGAGTACACCAGCTGAAATCATCTGAAACTTCGCGGGGGGGGGCACAGGGGCTCCCCCAAGGTCCGTGCCATTAAGGGGCACGTTTGATAGTCGGGCGCAGAGGATACTTGAAACAGCGATCATGCATCCTCACTCGGTTTTGGATTTCTCGAGGAATGGTTGGTGGTGGTGGAATGTTGGTGTAAGTTTAAGGGTACATATGGTAGGTTTTCGGAACTTGTGCTTGTTGCTGGATGTGATCCTGGAAGCGCTGCGCGGTGCATTGTGTAGATACAAGTACAGTACGGTATGAATCCATGGAATATATATGTAAGGGGGTAGGTATTGTGTGAGAAGTTCTTCGTTCGGTATTATGTTTGACTTTTTTTTCCCCCTCAGTGGACGACGGTGTGATACAAGCACTAATATGAGCATTCTAAGCTGATAATTCGGACTGATGCTTGGTTTTAGCTTAGCTTAGATCCTAGGGCTAGACCAGACCGGATCGGACCGGACCAAGACCCATTCCTCAGCACACACGCACGAAAACCCACTCGATTGTTTATTTTTCTTTTCTTTCCCTTTTTCCTTTCCTGAACTGCTAACGGTCTACTATCTGCACGTTAAACCACGTTTCTGCCCTTTCTTGGGAAACGCGTGGTTCTACCGATAGTCCCTCGAGTATCCTGGAGCACTGGTTCTCTCTCTTCCCCAATTCCCCACACCGGAACAAAGGCCGCTATCATAATCTAAGAATACCACCTCGGCATGCCACCCCCTCATCATCTCCGCGATCAACCCAACGGCCCTCCACGCCTGGGTTTTGTTTCGCTTCACGGAAGCATAGTTTCCGTTTCGCGGGTTGTACTGTAGTAGGTAGGTAGGTAGGTAGGTATTTGTAGTCTCGTGGCTGGTTGATTGAATAACTACCGTGTTTACGCAATGCCTACGATACCAGTAATCGGGTCTTTAGTGATAACGGGGAGGAGTGGTATTCTCTGCGGTGTGCGGGGACCCCCGCCCCTCCGTCTATAAACATAGATGATTGTTTTTTTTGTTTTTTTTTGATCTTTCGTGCTCGGCCGATATCATGAACGGGTTCCGGTATTATTATAATATAGTGCTTGCTTGGGATGTGCTGTCATACTTGCGAATTTCAATGATATTTTGGCATCTTGACGCAAAGGGTCTGTGCTTTTGATGTGCCTTGGCATTCGGGAGTCCGGATACTTAGATTATGAAACTCGCGAGTCCCGTTATCATATCGGGATGTATGCCATGGTTGGGTAAATAACTGGTTCTGAAACCGGGTCTTCGGGTACATGCGACTGATGTGAGTATCATACTATCATATAAGTATCTTAGCATGATTGGTGGGGGGTGTTGGGGTTTCCTCCGCTCCCTCTCTCTCTTGCGAGGTTTAGGGTGGTGGTGGTGGTTCGAGGCTTCGGGGGGGGAGAGGGAAAAGCCCATTATCGAAGAGAATGAAGAAAGGTTGAGAATTGTTCGATTCAGATATTGTACTATACGGGAGCTAATCACGGAAATTACCAAGCGCCGTGCTCTCTTCAGCCTTTTTTCACACCTGCACCATACCGGTGCACTCGAGTGCCTGCAAAAATCCCATCCTCCCCCGCAACGGCACTTTTTTTACCTGCTGAACATTCACAAACGTGTGAAACCAATATGGGCGAAAGATGATGCCACCTTTTCTGTCGCTTCCCTCTTGTGATACTCGTGCTCTATATATCACGAGCAAAATGGTCATCGGTGGAACTTGGGTTTTTCTGCATCTCCCCCGCTCTTGGTCTCTCTTTCAAGAATTGACACCCCTCTATCATACCGAGGCCATTGTATACAAATACCCCACCCCCTGTTAACTTAACTTACATCTCGCCACTTGTGCACCCCGTCATTTCGGCTGTCATGCGAGTTGACGAAGGGTGAGAGATGTGAATGAAAGAATGACGGGAATGAATTGACAGGCGTTAGAGCGTTTTTTTTATTTTAAAAAAAAATGGGAGGGTTCTGGGGTGGGTGCGTGCGTGCGTGCATGGGGAGGATGAATGGGTGGAATTGTTTCAATGTATCATATGTAGGTGAAACGAAACGGCGGGGTACATAGGTATGATATGATAGGATAGTGTGTAGCAGTGGCAAGTATCATGATCAGGGCTGTAAGGTACGGTACTGAATGAGTGCTATGGTGGAAGCCGTCTAGACACAATACCTCGTGGGACGCCAAGGGGGACGCAATGGGGGATGCAACAGGGGACGCCTTGGCAAAATTAGGGCAGAAACAACAGTGTATATAGGTTTAAATCATCTA
>Ga0307509_10005392_pt1 | contig 17806 bp, 23 predicted proteins | sample 10_EM_MG_FD_202245 | JGI IMG/M metagenome (GOLD analysis project Ga0307509, IMG submission 202245) | Populus trichocarpa ectomycorrhiza microbial communities from riparian zone in the Pacific Northwest, United States - 10_EM | ecosystem: Host-associated > Plants > Roots > Unclassified | place...
GAATCCTGGCCTAGAGTTTTGGCTTTCTTTCGTATCGACCATGGTAACTTTTAAGGTGGTGACAGAATGTGACGATCTGTAACTACTTTCTCCGATCAATCGCTTCCATTGTCATGACCCATGTCTGACGAGGTCTGACCCTGAAGCTTGTTGAACTTTGACCGCCCACTACTGAAACTTCTTGACTTGCCGTGATATTTATCGTGTGAAGAATCGTTTTTGGCCATTGTCGCGACTATAAGCTTCTCTGAACGACGACAAACTTTGACAGGCCTGACCTGTCGTCGAGTGACCTCGTCAGTATCAGAAACATCTTGTTCTCTACCAACACAGTCGGCGACATGCAACTTGAAGCCCCTCTCAACGAACGAATCATGCGTTATTTCGACGAAGCTTTCCCAAATTCCAACACCCTTTTCAACCAAGCATTTGATGCCACCGACCCGGTCCCGATTCTGTTGAAACTTCTGAATGACCACCCAACTTACTTTGCGATACGTGACCTCCTCACCTCCTACACCACGGCACTGTTCAAAGACCGTTCTCGTGGACAGCACCTCGCATCCTGCCTTGCCATGGTGTGCAACTCCCCTGATGCAACCGCCTTTGGGACTGAGACACTTGCGTCCCTTGTTGATGAAGAGTTGGCTGATCGACACTTCAAGGTCAACTATGGCCCCTATGAGGTCAAGGCGTATGGTCCTGAAAATACACACCTCTTTGAATCCCTTCTATCCGGATTATCCCTTAAGTATGGATTGACTTCAAGCTCCACCATGTACGCATCCATTGATGCCGGCTTGGATGCTCGACCTGGTTCCGACGATGCACAGATGTTGGTGGTGGGGACCTGCATCCAGTTGCTGCTCCATGGCTCTGAACTCGTCACTGAGGAAGCAGGGACTTACAGAAAAACGGCTGAAAAGGTTGCATCGAAGCTGAAGGATCAGAAGGCGATGGGGACCGTGACCGATCCACATGCGATTGAATTATTGGAGGTATGCAATTCATTTCAAGGTTGGGCAATTTTCTAATCCAATATATTTTTTAGCTGGCAATTCGACACGCTGAGACTGGCTTTAAGCCTGAAGGTGATCGCGATGATGACATATGGGCAATCCTTTTTCCATCCAGTTGTAGAGTAAATATTCGTCCTTGTTTTGAGCGTGGCTCTAATTCTCTAACCGTTCGGTGCTCTTGAAATTGTACAATACTTTCTTTGTATTGAATCATGACTGCGACCTTTTGTTGCCTCCCACTTCACGTCAAAACGCTCATGTTTGTACCAAATATGTTATGTATCCGCCAGCGAGCGTCTCGTCCAACTGTGGGTCATCAGAAACCAGTTTCCACCATCGTCATACGAGAAAAACACTCCGGTAGTAAGACCGTTATCTTGAAGATTATCTTATCTGTGTCTCAATGGGTCTGACCCCTGGGAAAGTCAAGTCACTTGACGCGACCTCTCTGACCCGAGTCAGGCTGACCTCTTGGCTGACCTGTACAACACTGATCGCTTGTGTATCCTCAAGAAAGTACACTTTCGCGCTCTTGTCTGTCGGTCGCAGGTTTGCGGATGAACCCAAGCCCAGTGCTATAGTGGAACATCAGCAACGCTGAGAAACACAGGCGCTGAACAAACACTAACTTGTAGCCTTATATCCTCCACGCCGACAAGCTCTGCACTCTGTTGAGACTCCTTCATGCTTACGAACGATCCATTGTACTCGGATCTCAGCGAATTTGCCAGTTCCGTCGTCCACTAAGGTCCACATCGTACGGTGGCAATTCAGTGTCCTGCAAACCACGATGGTTCGTAACCATTTGATTATACTTCATATTTCTCGATGAGGTATCCAGGATAATAATGGAGCGTCTGATAGATTCTTCTTCCCCAGGTGAATCCGGGTAGAGTAGCGTAGCCAATCTGGGCGCCTAGACATTTTTTGATGTGAGTTTGTTGGATGACGTTTTTGAAGGAAAGACGCACCGACTCTGCGCTCCAACTTGAACAGACTTTTCGAAAACACATAGCTGCAGAATTTGGATACCATTTTCGTCTTGAATACTGACCTGAAAGCCCTTTTGGGGTTAATCCTACCTGTTTTGAATATATACTTTATACATGGCAAAAGTATTGATTATGGTGAATTAATATTGCGAGTCGGAGTGAAGTGATCTCGAAATGATTGCCACCTGAGCCCAATTCAAATGTCTATGATGGACATGCGGACTCGGCGGGTTTCGCTGGGTTTACGGTCCGTCACCAGGTTATAATGTTGCGAGATACATATGTTGGGGGTCAGCTTATTATTTTTTTGACCAAAAACTCCTTTTCTTCTTGAGGCTGCAAGATGACCGCTGAGAGTCCAGAATGGACTGAGTTTTGATCGACCAAGCGAGGGCGAGTGAAATTGATTGATGGACGGATGACGGTCGTCTGCGGAGAAAAGACGGAGGTAGTCGACCTCGGTCAAGCAACTTTCTTCCATCACCACTCATCGTCAAGTCTCAACGACGACGAAGACGACGACGACGACCCCAGACGCACGATGGTCGTCACATCGACATCGCCGTCAACGCCGTCCTCGGGTCCGATACGTAGAATTTCCTTGCCTATATCGAGATCTTCTGCGACGCAGACTTCGCTTGCTGATTCGATGTACGTCGACGAACCTGAACCTCTTCCTTCGTCTTCACCTGGAACCACCGACGGTACTTCAAACGAAATTACGAGCCCAACGCAAGGCGACCTGGATGGCCTATTTGACGATGTCCTCAGCGGGTATGGGCTTTACACTCCCAATTCCTCCAACATCTCCAAAGGCCATGAGGATGGAAATCGTCTCGAAACCGCAACTGAGAACGAGGTCGGAGACATACCGACGCAATCACCAAGATTTCCCGTGCTTGAATCAACATTGCCTTCGCCATCCCTCTCTTCGGGAACAATATCGGGAGGATCCAGAGAAGAGCCCCGGGATGATGGAGACGTGTTGGTTTATGCCGAGTCTTCTCCTTATGTCAATGCGTCTATGGAGGCTGAGCGGCCGCCGGAGTCAACATCACCTACGACAGCAACGACATCGGCGGCAACAGCAGCAACGACGACGACACCTCCTTCTGCTGAATCCTCACCCACAACAGCTGCATACCCGCCAGCTCCTGTTCAATCACCACAGGCTATCACTGGTGCATTACCAGTTTCTAGCCAAGTTCCTCCGGTTCCAACTCCTATGTCATCTGCACAGAGTCAAGGTCAAGTTCCCCCACCGATAGCATCACCAGGACCGCCAGCACCCTCTCAGCCGCAGCAACCACCCCAACTCCAAACTCAAGCGGCTCAGACCCAAGGAAGACGCAGACCATTGCCTCAACCTCCTGGATCTGGTGCTGCAGCCTCGGGATCAGGTTCCATGTCTGGGCCAAGGCTCTCGGGGTCAGGTTCGGCCGTGTCCCCAGGTTCGGTAGCTTCCCCGTCGTCGATGTCGATGTTAGGATCGATGATGTTGGCTGCGAATGTGAATGGATCGATTGTTAGTTCCATGCTAGGTTCGGTTACTGGTAGCCCGATAGGAACTCAGGCGACGGCGACAACTACATCTGCTACTGTTGGTGCTTCGTCTGTACCAACGGTTTCGATACAGGTTCCGCCTCCATCAGCAACGACAACAACCAGCGATACTGTTATACCTAGTTCAAGTCCTTCCGCTACTGCGATGACAACAGAGACCTCTAATACTGCAACTAGTATTAACACTAACCTGGGCACTACAACCACAACTAACTCAACCAACACGCCGACGACGACAGCTACAACCACCCCGCGCCGCCGCCCCCTTTCCCAAAAAGAACGAGACTTTCCCCAACCTATCGTTTTCGCTCCGGAACGAATAAACCCACATGCTGTCCCAATTCCATCCTCATCTTCCACAAACCAGTCAATGACCTCTCCTCAATTCAATACTATCCCTACCCTCAACAACCAAACTGACCCAAACGCAATAAACCCAAACGCAGTTCTCCCAACACATCACCCGCAATCCAATCTCTCCGATCTCCAACGTAACGCAACCGATCTACAGGAAGAGGTGCCTACCGAGCCTGGGTCGGAGTATCCAGACCATGATAATGCTTTTTTGCCGAGGTATATACGAAATGTCGAGCAGGATCCGATTGCGAGTCGGTATTTGGGTGGAGGGCCGGGGCCTGGGCCTGTTGGGGGAGTTGGGCTTGGAGCTGATGTCGTTATGAGAGAGATGAGCAATGGAGAGGAAGAGAGATATTTGAGTTATCATGAGGGTCTTGGAAGTGGAAGTTCGAATGCTTTGCTTGGGATGTCGTTGGGTGGGGAGACCTTCATGAGTACGTTTCTCTTTTTAATCCCCTAAATTTACGCATATATCTATCCATTTATCTAGGTATAACCAACCTCTCTCTCCTTCGTCGTCCTTCCCTCTCTTCCGTGACAAGGCTGCCTTACCTCGAAGAGGAGGCTGAAGAAGAATATCAGGATCAGGATCAGGGGCGCCAAAGCCAAGCCCACAGTGTTAACCCTGATTACACCCTCCCGCCTCAGCACAACCACAGCCACGGCCATCGCTCAAACAGAAGTAGAAGTTCGAGTTCGATTCCTTCGATAATTGATATTAATCCGTCGAGGAATAGTACCGGGGCAGGAACGCCGAATAATGTCAGCAGCTCATCTACAACGACGGCCCCATCATATGAGTATGTTTCTACGGCTTATGGGTCATCGTCCCATTCCCATTCGAATTCGTTTTCGCAACCACACCAAAGTTCTCATCCACACGCACAGTCGAATGGATACCCTAACAGCCCATCTTCACCTCTCGATTGGGACCACGAAGCCCACGATACGGAATCTGTTGTTCGGTTGATTGCGAAGTTCGATTTTGACTCTCGTGGGGGAGGACCTTCGTACCACCATTCCTATTCCAACGGTGCTATCGCAGGCCCTTCACGCTCCGGCGGCGGTGGTCATGCTCACCACTCAGGCATGGGAGGTCCGGGCTCAGCAACGCTCCATGAATTCGATGACATTGACCCTTATTATGCTTCTACCTATGTTTACACGTCTACGAATTCAGAATTGGATGGGAGGAGGTTCATGGATGTTAGCTTACTCTCCAATGTGGCTGTTCAGCTAAAGGATAAAGTTCCGAGGGGGACGCATGTTAAGGGGAGTATACCGTATCCTAGGGCGTTTACGGGACGGGATATCGTCGTGAGTTTCTTTTTTCTTGTTTTGCTTTGCAAAGAAAGACACGATGACACCTTTGGTAATATAGAGCACAATTCACGCCATCATCTCTCGCGAATTGTACATCCAATCAGGTATCCACCCACCTGATAGAAAGCCCGCCATACTCATCGCTCGGTCATTGCAAAGCTTGCTTTTCTTTTATGAGGTCGAGAGTGGTGCGAGAGTTTTGCAAGATGGGGTGGAGGACGTGTATATGTTTTTGGATGATTATGATGTTGCATCTGGATCGGGGTCGGGAGGAGGAGAGGGGAACGATAATGAGAACTCGAATGTGAATGGGGCTGGGGCTGGAGCTGAGAATGCAGGAGGTGAAGGAGGGACTGGTGGATTAGGTCCTTCACCGATTGAGAGAACCGAGTTACCGACGGGGATTATGACGTTTTTGACCAAGTGTTATAGTCCTTTATGTGATGGGACGATGGGGTGTTATGCGAATGATTGTCCGAGGAGGGTAAGTGTTTCTTTTTGGTATTATTATATGAGCTGAAATTGATTTTGTTTTGAACTTGTAATAGGGATTATCACAGTTGCCGAAGGTCATCGAGTCGCCACCCGGTGTTGGGAAGGTGGATTGGTCAAAGACAGTTCCGCAAGAAGTGTTAAGTTCACTTTCGGACAATGAGGTCGCAAGGCAGACGTATGGTTTCGCTCTCCTGCTAATGGGGGATTAAAATGACGTTTTTTTTCTTACAGCATCATCCATAAAATCATCTCCAAAGAAGAACAATACCTCTCTGACCTCGACACGATCCAAACTACCTTCATTGAAGGACTCCGGAACGCTCAACCACCACTAATGACGCCTTTAGTCCTCGAAGACTTCATTGAAGAGATCTTTTCCAACATCCTTGAGGTGCGCGAATGTCACAAGAGGCTATTGGAGGTGATGTACGTAAGGCAGAGGGAGGAACATCCCGTTATACAGAGCGTGGGTGATATCTTTTTGGATGCTGCTACGGAGTTTAGGAGAGTTTATCCGGGGTATGTCGGGAGGTTTCCGATGGCGGAGAAGAGGCTTAAGGAGGAAATGGAGCAGAATCCAGAGTTTAGGTTGTTTCTTGAGGTGCGCAGCTAGTTGTTGTTTCTACTAATAACTCCAATCTTTTTTTTTCTCTCTAGAAATGCTCACGAACACTAACGACTAACCCCGTCGCGTGCCCGTTCTCCGCCACAAACGGCAACGGGACCAATGCCGGCTCTCCGACCTACCCACCCCCAATCGTCCGTCCAGACCTCAAACACTACCTCACCCGACCCTCCGATCACCTCCAAAAGTACCCTGTCCTCCTCGACGCTGTCTATCGCGAAACACATCCTTCCAACCCTGATGGCGATTACCTCGCTGCTGCCATCGCTGCCATACAAAACTTGCAGGAGGTGGCTAGGTTGAGAACTTTTCAGAGTGCGATGGGTAAAGGGCCGACAGGGAAGTGGGAGTGGCATGACCTTGTTTCAAGTGAACAGCGAGCAGGGATTTCCCAGGATGAATGTAGAAGACAGTCGTGGGTTTTTTGCGTTGTGTTTGCTTTTCTATTTTGAGGATTTATTTTCGACTCTTTTTAGAGTTATTTTTGAGTTGATCAAGGGTGAGATGGCGTACGTCCGAGATCTGGAGAATACCGAAACGGTTTGTCGTCCCAAAAAAAAGTTGAATCAAATCTTTACTTCCCCCCCCTTTCCCACAGATGTACATCCGCCCCCTTCGCAACGCCGAACCCCCCATCATACCCCACGACCGTCTAGACCAATTCCTAACAGACGTGTTCCACAACTACAATGAACTGCATGCTCACCACCGGCGACTCGTCGATACGCTGCATGAAATACAAAGGGAGGAGCATCCAAGGATACGGAGTATCACTGCTGCCGTGTATGATGCTGTCCTGAATTTTCGAGAGGCGTATATGGAGTATATACCTAATTATCCGATCGCGTCGCACAGGATTGATGAGGAGCTCCAGGGGAATAAGCCTTTCAGGGCTTTTGTTGACGTGCGTGGTCTTTAATTGTGTTTGGTTGCAGGAATATTCGCATAACCCATATGAATTGGATATAGAACTCGATCCGACATCCAGATGCGCATCGACTTGATCTCAAGAACTTCATCTACCGTCCCATACCTCGGCTACTGCGGTACGAGCTTCTGCTGAAGCAGATTTTGGCAGAGACCCCGGGCTTTCACGACGACCGACATGCGATTCCTCCTGTTATTGAGCAAATCAAGTCACTTGGGAAGGATACGGAGCCTGGTGTTGCTAGTGCGAAGCAGAAGGTGGAACTTTGGAGGTTTAATTCGGGGTTGGTGTTTAAGAGTGGGGAGTACGTGGTATGTCTATTTTTCTTTTATATCTGACATTAGATTTGCTGTGAGATCGATGTGTTCTGATTGCAACTTTGTAGGACATGGATCTCTTGAATGAGCAGCGGTCGTTGATACATACTGGTAAGCTGTTTAGACCGCCCGAGGGCGGTTTGGAGTGGAGTGGCTGGACAGAAATGTTTGTTATGCTTTTTGATAACTATCGTGAGTTTCTTTCCCATTTCGTTAAATCATTTTCTCATCTTACTCTTTTCTGAAGTGGTCATGACGAAACCACGGGAAAGGGATGGCGTGACAAAGTATCATGTTCATCGGAGAGTGAGTCCAATAACTCTGGAATATATCTGATTTACTTAATATCCTCACTTTGAAAGCCCGTACCACTCGACCTTCTTGCCATGGTCAACTTCGCCGACCCCGCGATACAACGATCAAACAGTATACTCCGTTCCCTGCGCAGTGGTGATACAAGTTCAAATAGCCTTCGCGGCCTCCGAAATGCCGATATTGGCGCCAGCACCACCACACTTCCTTCAGTCCGTAACTTGGAATTGTCTTCATCCACCGCCTCCGCCCCCGCCTCTTCCAGCAGTAGCATCCAAACGGGCACATCGCAAACCACCACTACGCCGGGCCCCAGCGCCACTCCATCTTCAGGAGCTGTGAATGATAACAGGACGGTCTATCCAAGCACGATTCACCATAACGGCCGACTAGGTGGTACATACACACTCTATGCTGAGAGCAGCGCTATACGTGACGAGTGGAAGACGAAATTGGAGGAAGCGTTAGGGTTGAGAAAGGTTGTTCAGGAACTGAACAAGGTGTTCGCGATTGAAAGTTTGAGTGTGGATACATTTTTGGTGCCGAGTATGAATACGGCCCCGAATTCTGCGGTTTTGCACGATGGCACTTTCTTCACAGGAAAAGTTACATGTTCGGTGCCGTTTAGTGAGTTTTGTGCGCTTTGGAGTGGTTTCATTGCGTGGCTTATGGGATGTTTCTTTCTGTGTGACAGAGACGCCGGATGGAAGAGGACTCGTAGCGATTGGATGTGCCGAAGGCGTTTGGATTGGGTACCGATATGACTCGAGATGTAAGCCTGTGGTCAGTTTCTTTTGGTTTTACACCCCTAAGATATTGTAGCTCTACGCCGCGTCCTCCATCTCAAAATGGTCACACAGTGCGCTGTACTAGAGGATTTTGGCCTTTTCATCGTTCTGGCAGATAAGGTCTTGTACGCATACCATCTGGAAGCGTTGGTGCCCACCGTACCTGGGAGTCTCCACGCCACACATGCTCCTCAACGGATCAACCCAAAGGACGTCCAGTTCTTTAGTGTTGGTGTTCTGCACGGGAGGACGATGATCATTTACATGAAAAAAAGAGGGGTAAGGGGCTGGTGTTTTGTTTTAATTTATTATTCACTTTCTTTCTGATAGAACAACGATAGCGTGTTCCATGCCGTTGAGCCCGTCATTGACAAAATCAACGAACGACCAAGAACCTCGGGTGGACTGCTCCAAAGCATCAAAAAGAACAAAACGGATTGGTTCAGGCATTACAAGGAATTTACCTTTACTGATGCGCATGACCTCATTTTCTTGAAAGCAAGGATCGCCGTGCTTTGTGCAAAGGGTTTCATGATTATGGATCTCGCTGAGTAAGAATTCTAACCTGTTTTATTCGTATCGACTTATCTCCCTACCCTTTCGTGAAAAGCTATAAGAGCGTAACGATACCACAACGAGATCACCCTAATTTCCCTTACTTGGCTAAGCGGTGTGAGTCTTGTCGGCCGTTGGGCATGTTCCGGCCCAGTGAAGAGGAGTTCTTACTCTGTTATGACGGTGAACATGACTTGTTTTTTTTGACCCCTTTCTGATTTTTTGTTATTTCTTTCCCCCAGAATTCGGTCTATTTGTCGACAGGCAAGGCAACCCCAGTCGTCCAACGGGTACCATCGAATGGGAAGGGACAGCGGAACGCGTGGCCATGCATGCACCATACGTCCTTCTCTTTGATAGCCGGTTCATTGAGGTCCGACATGTAGAAACAGGCCGTCTGGTCCAAATCATACCAGGAAACCATATCCGATGTGTCTGGGACGGCCGGTCACTTGATGGAGGTGCAGCAGCCGTTCCTCTTGAAGGGACAGAGGAGGCGATGAGCCAAGAACCTCGCGTGCATGCTGTGATGAATCTACCGGATCCTCCCATTCAACCTGGAACGCGGCCTGTACGAGGAACCCTGCAACATGTGTTTGAACTGTTTCCAACAATACCGTTATATCTACCAGGCTCGTTGTCGTCCCCTGCAACGGCTCCCTACTTCCCCGTTTCGTTTTCGCCACCTCGTTCTCCACCTCTGAGAGCGAACCACGTGTAATACAACCTTTCTAGTTAGGAGACATATCTCTTCTCTTGGTTTGTTGTAGACTTTTGTTACTGGGTCTTGACCATGACATGTTTTTCCTGTGATCTCATCCCAAAATTTTTTGAGGATTCAAATCCTTCATCTAGCACATAATATTAATACTAATACTAGTAATAGAGAACTGACAAGTTTTGGTCACATGTTTTGTCTCAGCAGATGGTCCGTGCACTCTTTGAGGACCTATATAAGGCTGGGCGTCTGTGGAGTTCGATTTCTTTCATCTCTTGTGCTCGGGCATGTACTGTTGCCAGTGAGGTTTCTACCGAGGCGCAGTTTTTTGCTGATTGCAAATTACACATCCGAACCCGTCTGTTAGCTTCGGCTTTCAGCAATTTTTGGAAACCCTTTACCCACACTTCCAATTCACTTATGACGGCGCTTGACGTGGAGTGCTTGAAGGAATTGGGAAACGAACGATTTTGTAGGTGTAGAATTGGATGTCAAGTTTAATATACTTTGTATAAAGTTTCACTCCTTGTCTAAGTCTGTTATCATAACAAGCTCTCAATGATCAAGTACCGAACGAGTAAATTTCATGATATATAGAAAAAATCCCTTGTCGGAAGGTAACGTCCTCGTTACCCTCGTCGCGTTGTTGCATTTGTCGTTGGCATGCTGTCTGAATCTCACGAGACATTCGCCACCTTTTTGTCTCGGCAATGTGCATGGTATTACCTTCCTTTTTTTTCTTACTTGGACAAGGCCCGTTGTTTTCAACGACTTCCAACATTCACGACGACCACCCACGTAGGCCTCTCCAATCGACAGGCTGCCATTGATAGGAGCACAACGATAGGTGTGTCCACTCGGGTCTTAAGGAATGGGCACCTGACCTCTCACCATTTTTCGATCAATGCCGCCTCTAACCACAGTGCTAGTCGCTGATGCGTTGGAGTTGTTACCAAACTCGCTTCAGTTGAAATTTGAGTCCGCAAGCTCAGGTTTGGGTTGAGACGATAGCTTCTATATAATACATTTTATTATCGAAAGCACAAGGATAACGATGGTCTACAGAAAGCAGTATGACGTAGTGATACAGGTAAACCTGCAAATAGCAAAAATTGATGAAAGTTGATCGAAAGGTTATACAATTCTATGAAGGAAGGAACCAATCACAGGTGACTGGAGCGAAAATCAGCTTGTTCTCCTTGCGAACAAACCTCGGATGCTAAGTGAAGACGAAGACTTCTTGACTGAAGATTTGGATTTGCGTGAATTCCGCCTTGTCATTGAAGAAGATGGACTGGAAGAACTGGTCGTTGAAAAAAATGTCGTTGATGAGGAAGGCGGTGGTGTAAAGGAATCATCAATAAACTCTTTACGTAGGTGCACCATCTCGAGATGCAAGGCACCTAGAGGTGATGCTGCAGGACCAATGTGATGGGGGCCATTTGGGTGTGTGGATGATAACGCGGGTTTTAGGGGGGCAGGGCGACGACGAGCAGCGCCTTTGGGTTTCACGCGGCGAACGCTCCCATCAGAAGACAGCAGTCTCGGCGAAGTGTATGGCTCGGAATTCTTTACGAAGGCTTGCACGTCTTCGAGGGAAATCGACTGCAAGAGGTGAGGCGCCTGGCGAGAAGGACGTAGAGGAAGTGATAGCGAACTCATTCCTTCTCCACCTATGCGGAGGGAAGCAAGTACACGGTCGTTCGGAGTTCCAGATGTGAACGTTGGATACGTTTCTGATTCAGGAGGTGGAAGGAGGAATTTTGGGTCCAGGTCGGAGTCCACAGATGAGCCAGAGCTAAGGCGCCTATCACTGCCAGAGGGATCGACGGAATTGTTGGCAGAAGATGAAGGACGCCCAGGGTGAGTTGAAAGTCGGGAGAAGTCCTCCCAAAGTGCCTTTTCTGCATCGCCTTCCGCCTTGATTCTGTCGAGGCCGTCGAGCAAGTGGGCGTACTCCAGTTCCTCATCCTCGTCCCACCAAATGCCGCCGTGTTCGTCCCTGTATACATCTGCCACTCCGACGTTCGCCCCTCCTGACCCACCCGCCGCCTTTGCTTGAGCCTCCATGACACGCTTAATATGCGAATCCAAGCTTCCTCCGTCTGCAAACTGCATCATTGCCAACTCGTTTGCAAGAGGTGGAGGTCGGAAGTGGCCATATTTAGAGCGTTTGCGTTTTGCAATGGTAGTGGCAGAGAGCTGTGGTTTGGCCCGAGAGGAACCCCTCGCGTAGTGGAAGCGTTTCGTCACTTTCAATCTAAGTGAGATCACGGCCCTAAAGGGATTTGATGGATGAGGGGTGGACGGTCTATCGCTGTTTTGGGGGACAATGGATACCGATCGCATGCGCCTCATAGCAAGTGCTGATCGGTATAATTCTGAGCCAATTGAAATTTATGATAACAAGCAACATACCGGTGGACCAAAGGTAACAGCGGACGGGGAGGGCCCAGGAGGACGTCCTGAATTGCAGGGGAAATAGCAACGAGCAGACGGTGCCCCCAGCCGACTAACCAAAGGACGACAAGGACTACAGATAGCGGTCGAGTGCGGTTTATATGACATTCCAATGGGACAGATCCTTTCGGCTTTGCGGAACTCTTGGTATTCCTATAAAGAGGAATATAGGAAAAGATGATCTGATGTAACCGTGATTGAGGGCGCAGCGTGGAAGAAAATTCAGGCGGAACCCTTCTCAGAGAACAAAGGCCTTGTTCCAATCGGAAGTAAGTTTTAGTAACCTTCGGCGGGACGAGGTTCTTTTGCCATAATCATCATAATAATCAGGAACCAGAACTATCCAGCAGATTCTATCTTAGAAAATATGGTTCATTCCAGACATTGGAAGGCCGAAGTTCCAGTGGGTGAACGAGTGAAAGGCATGAAGCTCAAGTCTACTGGTGATTTGTTCGATTTGGGGTAAGTACTGGCCTGACGAAAAAGGTAATTGTTGTTTTTGGTCGGACAGCTGAGTTACAAATGACGGCCTCCCATTGGTTTCCACGACTCAACCTTACGTTGACGGCTTTAAGGGCTGGCATGCACACCATTCCTTTTTGAGTACTTTCTTTATTCTGTGCAGACCATAAGTAGCGGCAATCGTCAGGCTTTACCGTGACCTTGAAGTCGAAACGAATGCAGAGATTGCATAAGTACCTCATCCTTTAAAGACGCCAAGTTCCATGGACTATCTGAGGATGTCGTTGTTGCCATGCATGGGTGTGTTTTCATGGGCGCCATAATGATGTTTGTTGTCTTTAATATATCAACCCACAAACCTATAAAACGTCTTCCATCATTTTTTTTTGACATTTAGACTCTACAACATGGATCTCCCGTCAACATTCAACGTAACTCCCATACTATCGGTTGCTATTTGGACAGTGTTCATGCGCAGGGCGCATCGAATTCTCTGTCCTGCTTCAACATCATTTTCTGGACTTCTGCAGAGAAGGTGCCAGCTGCGAACGTGTCACTTCCGCTTTCGTGATGGATGGAAGTTGATGGGAGTTTAACTACACTTATACGGCCAGATTCCACGTTACCAGGAGGCTATACACTGAGCTGGCACTTCAAGCTTCAACCATTGTGCCTGGAGCTACTCATTTCTATGCCAGCAAATGCGAGTCCACCCCTGCTTGACTTCCGTTTGAGAGATTGTCGGCCTTCTTAAATGAATATTTTGTATCTATACTTTCGGACTGAACACCCGCAAGTCACCAAGATGTTCACGTTCGAGACCCGTTTGACAAGGTTGACTACTAGTACCTATCATCCGGGGAAAATAACCTGGCGGGCCTCAGTTACGAGGGATGGCGATGGGCAATTGTATTTGATGTCTTCAGGTAGAGTTTCCGTTGGGTACTAGGTTGCGACGAGTTATCTGAAAACGATATTTGAACTTGGCCAATCACTAAAAATATTTGGTACTCCTGGCTGGCGCCTCCGCGATTTGCGCGACAAGTTTGGATTCCATCGACCTTTTTCTATATTGTGCCACTTGATTACGCGGATACATGGAGTCGAGGGGGATAGCAAAGACATCTGTGGACCCAGGAAAACCCTTAAGTTGATCTCTTGCTCTGGATTTCTGGCCTATTCACAGGGACAGCCTTAGCATGAGTCTCGAAGTTTCTATGGTGAACGCAACAATGTCAGACGATTTGTAAGTTACAGTGCCTGTTCTTATTGGGGCTATGGTGCAGAGTTGGACGAACTCAGTCCATTAAGTATTACCACGCGTACTTGGAGTGATGTGGAAGCGCTCTACCTTGATTTACCAGTGCGCTGATGCCACCCAATCCCTGAACGGAGTCGTAAGTAAACATTTCTCCTGAATCAATTCCCCAGAGCAATTTACGCGGGGTTGTACCTGGAGAAAAGGACCGAAGGCTTTCTTTACAACTCCTGGTGCTAAAAAATGCAAGCACTATAAAATATTACTAAATGCATTTTGATCTGGGGCAGACATATGGTAGCTGCAGTAAAACCGCAGTAATGTAACACTCAGAACACAGAAAACGAATTCATCTCCTGGATTTTCTGTAAGCAAGCAACGGCGCTCTGCTGGATGTCCCGCTGGACTTGATTTTTATTGTAACGGTTGCAGTTTTGACAGGGTTGGCGCAGTTCAGCATCCTTCCCCAATTGTCTTTGGAAATCTGATACATTGCCTATGGCCTCCCATTCCAAAATGCGAATCAGAACAGACGATAACTGGGGGGTCTCCGTCAAGACGATTGACTGTCGCTTTAATGCCAGTCTTTCGGAATACTTCGTTCCATGCTTCATGGTATCGACACTGGAAGGTTTAGGTATATTACTACATTAATTATTTGAAAACAAAAACTTACGAAGGCTAAATAATACTGAGGAGGCAACCTTTCCAGAACCTCTACCAGTGGTCGGCGAGCAAGAAATGGGAGGGCTCCGTTGACAAGCGACGGATAGTGGTGCTTGATACCATGAGCAAGAATTTCGGCTGCATGAGTTGGTATGACTTGTCTAACCAAGCGTGGTGAATCTAGGTAGCAACTGTCGCAAAAAAATTAATCACCTACTTGAGTCGCATTTCGCAAATTTTCATACCGGCGAAAACTTGATATTTCTCGACAGCCTCCGCTACTTGGATGACAGTCTCAAATTCCATCTTTTCGATATCTGCTTGCTATACATGAAATCGAAGACGATGGCCAGGATATCATGGGATTCCGTAAGGTCGATCACTTCTTTCTGATTCACAGGAATATCGGGACCCGGAAAGGCGTCGGCGTGCGTTTCGAGATTCCTACGGTGGAGAGAGAAGTGTATCTTGTCAGATGACTTAGGTAACATCTGTGCTTTCGGAAGGTTGGACTGTGGAGAAAAATTGAGACGCAAGGTCTGAATGTAAGTAATATGGCTCACACTTCAGATGGTACAACTGCGGACTGGGTGGAGGCCTGTACGGGTATCCGCCGAGCTGGAGGTAGGAGTTGGAGTTGGAATGGAGTCGCTAGACATATTGGTATGGCGTGTGGTCGTCTTGAGAGGCAAGACTCAAGAGGGGTGCCTTTCGTATCGGTTTATATCTTGAACCTTATCGGGATGCGGAAAGGTCGATGTCGTTCTAAAAAGTTGTAGGAACAGGTAGGAACTTGGACATGGAAGGTCAGTAAAAAGTCGTTTTTTCATCTAAGACAAGGCGAGTTGATTTGGAAGATGGGATAGAACCACGTATGAAGCCTGCAGATACTTACTCGTGATAACGCTGGCCCAGTTATTACGTCGCCTCGATGGCAGACGGGGAAAAACGAGAACTGTAGATAGACTGTTCCAGAAAAAGGCGAGCAGTCCGACAAGGGATGTCGGCGAAGGCGAAGCGTACAGCGCTGAATGAGTTGAACGTTCAAGAGTCGGACCCACGGCGTACAGTGCTATATGGGTGATGAAAGCCCCCCACGACCCGTGCTTAAGCAGAGTCTTCTTCAATAACAGAAGCGCCTAATCTGAGATCCAGGTAAATGCCAATATTATTTCATCGAAAAACACACAACGCATCATCAGCCATGTCTATATTTCTAATTTGAACTCGTTATGTCTTTCATACAAACAAAAACTCAACAAAATCGACCCTGCAACAAAAAAAAATAATTTTGGTTTCTTGAGGATATATCTGTAGGTAGTTCGAGATGCAGAGACGAGTAAGAGGTGATTCGAATTCCTCGAACTTAAAAAATAAGGCTGCAACAATAATATATCGGCCTGATTTGTAGCATTGGAAAGCGCCTGGGAGATGCTTTCCCTCAGAACCTGACGGATTGTGAGTATCGTTCAGGTTATCCATTCTATACAAGAAGACAACGAACATGACCCGAGTGGAGACAATGGGCCCACGATTTCCCGTTACCAGCGATCAAGGACATTTATATTGAGAGATTTCGGAATCGGAGGTGTGACGATGAGCCTACCCTGCTCCACAAACTGCATCAATTCTTTCGAGCCAGAAAGAAAAGAATGAATGATATTTAGGGGTATTGCTCTGGTGTCACCGGTGTCACCTCTGAGGGTGGATACTTCACTAAGGCGGAGGTCGACTTGGATGGACACAGCGGAGGAGAAGTCGAATGCAGATAAAGTTGATAGAAGATGGACGAGAGCGGTACAAATGACCTCCGAAAGCGAAGACCAAGGAAGAGATTTGGTTTGAACCAAATCTTGACTTGTGATAATGTAACGGAAGTCGAGGATAAGGTGTCTCAGAGATAATGTATTGCTTGAGAACAGTTGTTTTATCGCTGGAATGGGGGAGTAGAATCCGCCCCGCCCAATGCTCGATTTGGTATTGTAGTGAAGGATGGCACGGATAGTGAGCTGCTCGAGATGGGGGAAAGTGGACAGTGTAACTGGAATGTTCTCGGCTGCGTCGTGGATAATAGGACAAATGTTGAAGTTATAGAAACCTGCGAAAGGTAAGAATGTGTGATATCAATTGCAGGTGTCAACAAAGGACATACGTGCTCTTGCTGATCCAAGGTCGAGGACAAGGCTGGTCAAGGAATTTGAACTGTTGGCGAGAAGGCTTGGAAGTGAATCATAACACCGATCATCGAAAGAGAAAAACTCCAACGAGCGAAGCTGTGATCTGCACGTTGCAAACCACGAGACAAATCCCTCCATGTCGTGTATCACTGAGATATGGAGGCAGAGTGAAAGACCCTGATTCACTAAGGGACCATCCAAATCCAAATTATTTATTTGACTTGGACCACGCACAGTCAAACTCCTGATAGATTTGCATTCGTCGTTTAGTGCTGACCTATATGGGAAGCGGAGAATATGTTTAAGGCACACGACCTGCATAGACTGCAAGCGAAGGCAGTCCAGAAAAGCCAGACGGAAGCTCTCAGGCAGTGCCTCCCAGTCAAGATCAAGCCAACCTGAAGGGTGATCGAGCGTTATCTCCCTCAATGCCGAAAGATTGGGTAAGATGGTAGATACTTCCTCCAGTTGGGTTTCTGTATCGCGGTCATCCCTGACAGAAATTTCAAGGCTGCGAATATAATGGACGATGTATGGGCGTTTGAAAAGGAGCCCAATGAGATTGGCAGGTTGGGAACTTTCGTCTGATGCAAGGGGGTGTCAGGGTAAAAAAAAAAGACATGACGTCGGATTTTTTTTTAAGACTCAAGTTGTGTCCCCCCCCGGGGGGGCACGTGATATATTTCCTAATATAGTAATGTCATTACCGCTGTCCACGGCGTTTACTATCTCGCGACTCGCTACCTTGACATGACTCGCAAACCCAGTTTCTAACGGCTGTGTTCAACTTA
>Ga0307509_10005393_pt1 | contig 17802 bp, 23 predicted proteins | sample 10_EM_MG_FD_202245 | JGI IMG/M metagenome (GOLD analysis project Ga0307509, IMG submission 202245) | Populus trichocarpa ectomycorrhiza microbial communities from riparian zone in the Pacific Northwest, United States - 10_EM | ecosystem: Host-associated > Plants > Roots > Unclassified | place...
TTTCCGAACTTCCCCCTACATCAACTGGCCAATCCTCTACTCACCGTCCATTTAATGAGGCACCTACACAACAACCGCGTTTCCCAACCCCGAGGATCCAGGCTCCCATTATGGAACGGAGACTAGCTCTAGAGCGCCGGAATTCAGACACTTTGCAAACCAAAGTCTTGGATGACACCAGATTGCCCGCCCAGAGTGTCTATAGTACGATTACGAACAGCGACGATGAAATGGGTTATCAGCAAGAAGAGGCCCGGGAGCATGCAGGGATCGTCAACACAAACGAGATTTCTGACTTCCGGCCTTACTGGCGAAAATTACACACCCCATCCTCTGGATTATCACCCATTTTCGAAAGGAAAGCAGCCTTAAACCATTCATCTTCTCAAAGTAAAACCTCTTCCGAATCTAGTACTTTCGTCCACGATGTCCACAGTCGGATTGCTGAATGCGACAGCGGAACGGAACAAGACAGGCTTTACAAGACAGTCCAAAGTCAGGATTCTTCTGAATACCACTTTTTCGAGGTATTACCAAACCGTCTATCTGACGCTGCCCACCCTTCCAATTCCACACTATCCCCATATTCGAGTGCTGAAATTGGAATCCCCGGTTTCGAAGGGGAGATAGTGTCAAACTCAGGCGAACCCTCTTCCTTTTTGCATTCCTTTGCAATGCAGCCACTTCAAGGCATGACAATTGCTGAAGGCAATAACTATGCGACTATGGATCCATCAAAGGATGAAGTTCTCGAGGACGTTCGGAGAAACCAGCAAACAACTTTGCTCGACCCTATGGTGAATGTGAGCGACTTTGTGAAGAAGCTTTTCAAGTTTGTCTGCATTGTTTTGTACCCGTGGGCTCAATCCTACCGATCAACTCTATTCTTAGTTCCCTGGAGGATTCAAACCTCCAATCGGTAATGTGTTGGGGCCCGCTCGGTGACTGCTTTTGGATCACGGTGAGCACAATCCTGTTCATTCCTTTGACTATCCTCTTAATTCCATCTCAAACCTCGAAGAATGTCAATGAATGCACCAATACCCTCTTACCGCGGCTATATAAGCATTCCAATTTTGCAAGCTTTGTCCGACAGCTCAATAAATACGGCTTTCGCAAGGTCAGGAATACTAGCGATGACGAAGCCGGAGCGCAAGTATGTTCAGTTTTGCCTCCTTGACAATCTCAGAAATCTTATCCAATGCGCTTCCCATAGACTTGGTGTTTCCGACATCCAAAGTTTCACGCTCGCAGGCCTGAAGACTTGGAACAGGTAAAGCCCATTGTTGCTCAGAGGAACGTCAGCCAACCGCAACACGACACCGATCAGGAATCCTCCTCCAGTTCCTTCCCTTCCAACTCCAACGAGTCGAGTTTGCCACCACACAGGCGCCGCTTCTCTTTTTCCTCTCGCGACAACAGCGGCCCGTACATTCAGAGCTCCAGGTCGAGCCCCAACAGCAACAGTAGTGGATACGTGCACCAAATCACCGAAGGCCGCCAGCGTCCCGCATCGCCGTCGCGGGTGGAAATGTATGCGGATATCAAAAGCCTGCAGCGAGAATCAGATGACGCCAAAGTGAGGCTGCGGTCGCTAGACCGGACCTCGGAGAGCCTGCGCCTGAAGATAGATGATGCGCAAACGCTACTCACGGAACACAATGGCGTCTTGCAGAAGATGATGGCGTACTGCGATACGAAGCCGCCACTGTGAGAATAAGTACAACGGGTCGGGAGTTTCTGTTTTCTTATCCACACCAAAAATTTTGCTATCGATGACTGACCAGTGTTTTGTGATCGTTTTCGAAATTCAACCATGCCCTCCTTGCAATTTTCCTTTCTTTGTGTTCAAGTTCGTTATGCTTCAGTCCTTGTCATGTTCACTATGCCAATATCTCCTCCAATTACTCTGTGTTATATTTCAATTTGCCTGTATCCATCAAACTGTGTATCTTACTGTGAAATTACCAAAAACACGCCGTATTAATATTGATGCTCCCGGTCCGGCTTGTGTTAGTGATATTTTCCTGATCCCGGTGCACTTCAAATTCCATCGCCATATGCATCATCTTTTCCGAAATCATCACAACCATAAAAGGTCTTTCTCTGCCCAAATAAGGTGTCAACCATGAAGCGCGGTTTTTGAACAACTCTAAACCCAAGCAAAAATTGGAGGCCAAGACCTCGAGTCAGTCGTCGAACGTGACGGCGACAACAGATCAAAGTGAGCTTGCTATCGAATAGGTATTTGAGATTTCATAATGAACTTTTGCCTTTTCTGCGACAGAAAATGCGCTCCAGCCTCAGGTCACCAAGGTAGAAATTGTGAAAAAGGCAGGAAATATAGTCCCAGCATCAATAGGCGCTAGACCCAAGACTCCACCTCCACGTCCTGGAGTATTTACTATAACACAGTTCCTACAAGAAGGGGTTAGTCCTTTATTCAATACCATCGAAATCGCGACCGTCCCTCCCCGACACAAAGATGCCGCCTCTGATTTCGTAGTAGAGGACACCGACCCAGACGGCCACACTGAATTTATATCCCACATCAAGACGCCTATCCCAAAGCACCTCACCAAACCCAATGTACAACTGGCACCCGTACCTAAAACTCCACAAAAGAACTACATCATAAAAAACACTCCGGACATGGGCAAGGGAATATTTGCAACGCGTGATATCAAAGCCTACGATCTCGTATTCGCTGAACGTCCCATTCTTATCACGCATAACGGAATCAGCTTACAAGGAAACCTTGTTCGGGTTCTTTTCATACCACCAAAGGTTCCTGCGAAATCCGTTCGTAACAGAAAAAGCACTTGATCCCATTTACCGATTCAAAGCATCTTCAATCAAGGCAGGAGTGGACACTTACAACGCAGATAAGATCATCCTTGAAACCCTGGAAACGATAAGCGAGAGAAAGGGGGAAGGGAAAGAGGTGCTTAGGTTGAGAGAAGAGAAGGGTCGTCTCCTCAAAGTATATCTCGACCATAAAATGCACTCATAACTGAATCAGGTCCTTCCTTGCTACATATACAAATGTTTAGAACTCAGGAGAATCTCTGCGAAACAATAATCAGAATTACGTTCCCAAATTATCGTTTAAAATACTTACTCGCAGTCAGGGAAACCGAGCGATCCCCAACCACTCCAGCTAGGATGGCAAACACGGAAATGGTGCGCTGGATTAAAGTTTTGCAACTCCTGGATTTCTTCAGGTGCAAGATCGATGACTTTCAAATTCGCTACAAAAAAGAATGTTGTCAGTGATATTGAGTTCCAAGGCGGTGGTCATAGGCTGGACTGACAAAGGATATGAGAATCGGTGACCGATTTTGAAAGAACTGTGAATAGTTTGGATAATAGTTTGTAACCAAGTTGCTGAAGTATAGAAAATCAATATTGATACATACCGCTAACACCCGGCTTATTAGCCTGTAAGGATATAAGAATGTTTGCAGGGTGCACGCTGTGTTTGTCGGCAATCTTCTTGACAGTAGTATTTGTCAGGAGAGGAGAACCGTCCGAGCCAAGTGGGGAGTACGCTGTGAGGATGATACCTCTCTCCCTGCAAAAGTCAACGAGTTCCTTTTGCGGGCAAGCACTACGTTGTCAATTAAACCGTGTTAGTTCGGGCATCTGTCCAATTCACATACGGGTGGAGTTCGATCTGATTAACGGCGGGGACTACCTCGGAGGAGTTGGCCAAGAGGCGAGTGAGGAACTTAATAGAGAAGTTTGATACACCTAAATTCGGTAAGTATGTACATGCGCATTTCGGTAGTCAGTTCGCCCACGCTTACCGATAGCCTTGATTTTCTCAGGATGCGCCTGGTACACCCTCACCATTTTCTTCCAGGTATCGAGCCAGTCAATCTACGGAATGCCAAACTTGATGAAAAGCATGTACCCATGCCTCAGCTAGGAGAAATAACATACGGATCGGTCTGCTCCATCGAGTTCTTGAGTCATTGGTGCAGGCCAATGCATGAGCCCTAGAAGAATTGCATTTCGGTTTCAATTTCCATATCGTTGGAATTATCAAACAGCCAAGAACCGCTCACAGAGATCGAGGTAGTCTGTCTTCAGCGCCTTCAACGAGAACTCAAGGGCCTCTTCGACCTTGAGATGGTCATTGTTCTTGAGCTTCGTGGTGAGAAAGAGCGAGCTGCGCGGGACACCAGACGCCTGGATGCCAGCGCCAACTTCGGCCTCATTCTCATATGCGGTTGCGGTATCGATGTGGGTGTAGCCATTTTTCAACGCGTATTCGACTGCGTGTGCGACTTCGCCAGTACCGGACTTCCATGTTCCTGTGCATATCATGAAATTCCACTCTTCAACTGTCGAGAAATCGCTCACCGAGCCCAAGAGTGGGCATCTCAGCACCAGTGTTAAGCTTGATGGTCTTGCTTGCAGGCATTTCGGGGGTGTTTGTGAGTGATGGCAATTGATAAGAGCCTTGGAATTCTTTATATACCGTGGGGACAGGAATCGCATGTGTGTGGAGAATACGGGAGACAAAGGCGGCCCGGCAGCTGGCCCCACTCAAATGGTTTGCGAATCGCGATGTATGGGACACACAGATGATGGGAAACAGAATCCCGGGGATAAGAATCGCGTGACATTGAGAATAAAATACATGTAATGGGAACTTATTCAACGGTACTAGTATCATGGTGAGTGCTGGATTTGCCTTGATTGAAGAATGGGCTTTGGGAACAGAGAAGACTCACCAAAGCCGGTCGCATCAACCAAACAGAGGATGTTCACGCGAAGTGAATAAACAACGAAAAATTTTTCACGACAGACGAAGAGTAGTCTGAATCGAGTTGCAATTAGGCTCTTTCCAAATAAAAGAACCACTAAATGCGCTGCGAAGTGAACTGAAGGATAGTCGTGCCCAACCGACTCTGCCCCGGGAAGAGGAAAGATCGGTCCAATGCCTCGCCACCCGATCATTACAGCGAGTTCCAAGACCACACTACGCCATTCCCTCCTGCCAACCACGAAGATGGGCAATCTTTGGGCTTCCTCGAAAGGATAGACGTGCGGGGTCGGATTTCTGATACGCCGTTGCAGCCGATTACAGCTGGATCCTGCTAGGAGCGATCGTGAATGATTAGAATGCTCAGACCTTAGCCCGCTCGCGAATGTAGACGATGGTCGAAACCTTGTCCTGTATGGGGCGAGCCTCGCAGCTTTTCATCTGTCGTGGGGGATAAGGAAATTCAAGAAAAGAAGTCTGGCTCTATTTGCGTGTAATTGGGCCCGCTTGTTATTAACATGCGAGACAAATAAAGCCCCAAAAAGGACACCTATAAGAAGAATTTCGCCATGGCCAAAGCAAAGTTATCTCCGGGTCTGTCCTGATCCCCCACAACTCATCGTTATTTCCTTGTTCTGTGCACCAGAAATGGCTTCCTCATCGTTGACTCTCCCGGATCTTCACCAGGAAATGGATGAAGAAAGCGAACTTGAGGATGAAGAACTTGAGGATGAAGACCTTGTAGAATACAGGAAGGCGATGTCGGCAAGTATCAAAACTCTGATAGTCAGCTTGACATGTTGAACAAGGAATAAAATTTGAAGGCTATCAGCCAAAAATTCACGCCCGATCCTCTCACTGGTGAAGTGGAATTCACTGATATCATCCGGTAAAGATATATGCATTCAAAATAATACTCACAGCTGACGTCAAGCCCCCCAACAGCTATATTGACACCCATGTCGATGATCCTGATGTGCAACGCTTCTTCAGGATGTCTGAAAAGCATAGCGAACGCAAGAAACAAGGGCGCATCCAGGCCCTAGAGGACTTTGATATCAACAAGCTTCACATTGTCCCAGGCACATCGTGGTGTATCTCACTCGAATACGCGGGGTTGACGACGGACGAACGTCATGACGCCAAATGGGATGCATTCAAGGCCGAAAATGAGGTGGATCACAAGGGAGAACCCCAACCGCGATTCCAGTTGTTCTGTTACATCCGCGAAGGACCTGGTGCTGATGGAGGAGATAATTCGAGGCATGTGGATGAATTCATCGGGTTGCCCACGTCAAAGCAAATCGAAGAGTGGGTCGATCCTGCAGAATAATAAAATTCGATCCAGTCTCGCTCATCAATCACTTTTTTGCTTTCAGTTTCGTGAAGATTTCCATGGCCTGTCCTACGGAATGCTACCAACCAAGCATCCCTTCACTTCTCGGCTTCAGTCACAACCTAACTCAACACGAAAGCTCCCTCCGGCCCTTCCTTGATTCGCTTCCATGGGGCTGCCGCTGTATCTTCGAACCCACTGAGCTCAAAAATCGACTGAGCGACGAGCGCTATGAAATTGGCATGCAGGGTTTCCGCCAATACATCAAGCACGCTACAGCTATTAAAGACGCCGGGAACGCTGCCTACGCCCGTGACGACCCCGCTGAAGCTATAACCCAATATGCCCAGGCCATCGAAGTCCTGGAAAGGCTTCTCCTGAAATCGATCTCTGAAGAGCCAGAAAGAGACCGTGAGACTAGGGCCCTTATCGCTGTATGCTGGGCCAACAGCTCTGCTGCGAAGATGTTGGAGGTTCCGGAAAATGAGACGAACCTAAAGGACGCAAGATTGTATGCGGAAAAGGCTATTGCCTCCAATCCAGAATACGCGAAGGGGTACATCGAATCTCTTTCCGGTTGCAGTAGCAGCATGCTGATAGTTCGACAGATACATTCGTTTATGCCATGCCCACGAACGTCTGGGTAACGTCTCTACGGCCAAAGATGTGCTTGTTCAAGGCCTGCGCCTGAAATCTCTCGAGAACCACTTTGGTCTTGCGGACTATCTCATTTCCATGCAGACAGAGAAGAAAGGTCTCCCTCAAAGCAAAGATGAATTCCAACTGTGGCTGAAGAACGTCCTTGTAGATGATCAGGAAAGTGCCAAGAGAATGCGAGATCTAGGTGGCGCTTGGAAAACGCGGTGTCGCACACATGGAAAGAGTGTTGGCGTTGACTTGTAAATGTAAGATATGGACATGATTTGTGGTTCCTTTCGTGAATTTACGGTAACGCACGGTAGGCCCAACGCAATCTGTAGGCAATTGAGCTCCAACTGCGACGGTTTTCCGGTCTCGGATAAAGTCACGGGCCAGGACGTTATACCGAATTGCAAGCGAATTGAGGCGAATTGCCTCTCGTGTGCACTGACTAGGAACCATGGCGTCATCGTCCTCGACTGGCCGCGAACAAGAAATGGAGAGTGTTGAATTGGAGATGGCGATGCTCGTACGTCCTTGTCTTTCCTTGACTTTATTTGCAATTGAAAACACCGTACCTCGACTATTCTCTGAAGGGAATTGGAATGGCTCTTAGGCCAGATCCACTATCTCGCAGACTCGAATTCACAGATATCATCCAGTAAGTGACTCGCTTATATGCAAAGTCTATAAGGGCTTCAATAAATCACATTCCTATAACCAGCTACATCAAGAATCACCCCGACGATCCCAACGTCCAGCGCTTTTTCAGTTTATCCTTGAAACACGATGCTCGTGACGAAGAACGTCGTGCAGAGGCTCTGGCCAATTTCAATGCTAAAAAACTTCGTTTGATTCCTGGAACATCATGGTATTTCGAGCTTGAGTTCTCAGGGATGACAACCGATGAACGGGATGACGACAAATTGGCTATCCCTAAACCACAAAGAAAGGTGCCTGAAGGACCGCCACAGCAGACGTTTCAGATTTTCTGTTATATCCGTGAAGGACCTGGCACTCCAACTCATGGAGGAGAGAATTCGAGGTACGCAGAAGAATTTATTGGGCAGCCAACAGCGAAGCAGATTGAAGAGTGAGTGTTCCTAGAAGAAAAAAGTCGCACTTATTCATTTAATGACATCCTTCCAGCTACCTGAAAAAGTGCATGGCCTGTCCGCTGGAATCTTATCCACCACAAATCCCAGAAAATGTGTGCTTCAGCTATAATTTAATGCAATATCAAGCAGCGCTCCAACCCTTCCTTTCTACCCTCCCAATGCGATATGTCTTCGAGCCCCTTGAGCTGAGGAATCTGTTTCTTGAGGAAGGTTATGCAGAAGGAGCGCAGTTGTTCCGAAGGTCCATCGAGATTGTCACTTCTGTCAAAGAGCAGGGGAACGAAGCGTTTGCAGCTAACGATCGCATCGCGGCTGTGATCTTGTACGAAGCTGCCGTCGAAGACGTGGAAAAGCTCCTTTTAAAGGGAATGTCGCACGAGGAAGACAGACAACGCGAAGCAAAGGCACTTTTGGCTGTGTGTTTGGCAAACTGCGCTGCCGCGAGGATGTTGGAGATTCCAGGACATGAGCGAGATTTGGAGGGAGCGAAAGCTAATGCAGAAAGTGCTATAGCCGCCGATCCAGGATATGCGAAGGGGTACGTCATAACTAAAGCCTGTGCCATGCTCGTATATCTGTGACAACTGGTCAGGTACACCCGCTTATCTCGTGCTCATGAGCTTTTGGGAAATATGTCCGCGGCGAAAGATGCGCTTGCGCGTGGTCTTCGTCAGAATGGCCTCAAGAACAACTTTGGGCTTGCCGATCATCTGATATTGCTACAAACAGACAAAAAAGGTCTTCCACCCGAAAAGGACGAGTTCCAGAGGTGGTGGGAAAATATCCAATTGGAAGACCTGGAGCGCGCTGAGCAAATGCGAGATTTAGGTGGAGCTTGGAAGATGCGGTGCCGAATGCATGGGATAAAAATTGGCATTGCCATATAAGATTTCGGGGAGATGAGGTATTGTCTGTAGTTCGCAATCAAAATGCTTACCCACCACGCTTACCCATGCACGTGGCTGATTGTCGAGCCATGCATAGGTAAATCCCCAGTAGTTCGGGTTTTGCACATTGCTGTTTGTTGAATCGATTGAAAAAAATGAAGCAGGAAGGGTTCAGCGAGCTCCCCATACGTCGACGAGGTGAAATCGAAAATAAGCGCCCGGTTTGTTAAACTAGATTCCTTTTTGAGAAACGGCCCGCCTTTCCGCTTCATCCATCGATAGAATCAACCGACGTTTTGCCCTTTCATGGCTACCTACATGCATTACTGTATTCCCCTCGGCAGATCCATTCTCCTCTTCTTTCCAGAATGTCCAGTCCCTGAAGGTGATAATAAGCATACCCTTAATACCCGTGGATATGTTGTCCAAGTTACGGTTAAACATGCCCAGTGAGTTTCAACTGCAGATATGTGACGAACTAGTTCACCAACAGCTCTCCAAGGAAATCCGTCGGCAAAGAGTTAACAGGATTTTTCTTGGCACAACATGAAATTACTGTGAGTACTCACTTGGGAGCTTGGACTCCAAGGTTAACGGAGTTGCATTCCAGAAAGCCATCGAGAGTCTTGTATTCGCGCATATATTCACGACCTTACCGGAAGAGGTTCGTGTGAGGGGCCCTGGTTATGTTCTGACGGGGAGTGAGTGGATAAACTCTCCGATTTACAAACAGTTACGTTAATTGTGAACTATAGGACGCAAGCCTTGGGGATTTGGGAAAACAATTTTGCTCAACTGGGGGGAAAACGTGATCCGACCATGCGAAGACAAGTGGAAATTCGTGTTTGAAGTGGAGGAAATACAAAGTTCAGGCGGGATATCAAGTACATGATATTAGTGATTTCTCTCCTTCAAACGAACCCCTGGATTGGCAGGGATTATTGTTATTCCGGGTATCCATCGGAGCATGTGGCTCATCTTCTCCTCCATGGTTTTGCCTTCAAGCAGTGCAGGGACGAGAACCTCCCATCTTCGAATAAGAAGGGCGAGGACGCAAACTGTCTCTGAAAGCGCAAACCGTTGACCGATGCAATTTCGGGGACCCAATGAAAACCCAGCGACTAGAAAGGTTTATTGAGAGAAAAAATCAAAATAAATGACAACACATACACGCTTCACGAGGCCAGCGATAACCCTCGGTGTCGATGAATCTCTCCGGTTTAAATTCCTCGACATCATCTCCCCAAATGAGGGCTTTGTAGAGAAGGAAAGAGCTTATAAAACAGAGTCAATGTCATAGAGAGATAACCTACGGTTCGTATGAAGTCCGAGAATGTCCAGCACGACATCACTTCCTGCTTTAATCGGGACATCCACTTCTCGTAGTACCTTCAAGGAATGATTGTCAAATATTTTTGTCTTTACACAGGTATCTGTGGTGACGTGTTTTCCAAGGCGCATGGCGGGCGGAAACAGGCGAATGACTTCGTGAATTACAGCGGCTGTGTATTCCTAAACAAAAGCATCCATGAGAATTTACAACAATGGAACGGACTTCTCTTGACTCTTCCTCACCAATTTCGTAATCGATTCTTTAAATGTCTACGCCAAACGTACGTCAAGATCAGTCAGGAAATAGAAAATAAAAGAGGAATCTACCGTGAAGGAATCCAATGTTGGAGCGCCGTTAGGCCAAAGGTTGGTTACTTCTTGCAAAACCTTATTTTGTATATCTGGATAGAGTGCGAGAAGCAACACGGCAAAACACAAAGTGTGGGCTGAAGTCTCTATTGGGAATGTTTGAATAGTCCTCAGTTCAAGTATCCACCACATACCATGCCCGGCGAGGAAGAAAACCTAAAGCAAATCGATTAACTGTAGATTTATTTACTGAAAGGCTTTTAAGACATACAAATGTGTCGCTCAGCAGCTCCTCATCACTTAGCGTTCGTCTCTTCTCGTTGGTAACATTATCGTCGCCATAGACCATATTTGCCTCCACCAAGTTCGCCAGAAGACCAGATTTTATTCCATTCTGTTTCTTTCCTTGCGAGGCTGGATATGCAATACTTGGCTTCCCTCCTGGGGTTCCCACTGCGGCCCGGGCATCAGAGACGATTTCGAGCATGTGCTTACGCAGTGACTCAAAGGCGTTTCTCGTGTTATTTAGCGCCGGAGTCAGCCAAGGGATGTAGATCTTCTCAGAAAGAGTATAGATGCGCGGTGGTGTGAATGCCTTTAAAAAAAGGCAAGAGATAGTGGTTTTTATAGCCTTTTTAAAATTCATCGAATGAAAAGAAACTGATTCAATGTCACTCGAGGCAGAAGTCCAAGTGGTGCGCCTGCCAAATGCTGCGGATGCTATGACCAATAGAGTGACGTTGGTGAAAGCCGATAAGAGGTTGACCTCCTTGCCATCTGTTTTGCCAGCCAGTTCAACATAAAACCATTCATTCACGACCCGAATGCTCTCCTCCCAGACAACGCTAGCATTTGTCTGGTCAATATGTATTCTTTTAACTTTTGTTGTAATTCGAGTAGGAGAATCTTCACCTCATTGAAGGCAGAGCGAGCGACGTCTCGATGCCGTTTCCATTCTACCCCTTCCGTTCCAACAATGTTATGACCGTATATGTTGAGATCCTCATACTAGAAAATAGGGGTAAAAAAACCACTCTCAGAGGGGTGAAACTATCTTACGGCTTCAATGTCTTTGATGAAAGTTGGACGTTCGAAAGACGCGACTCGAAACACGTCCGGATCTGCCGTCCAGACGATGGACCTTGAGTCCCACAAAACAACTGAAGACAAGCATGTACTTCCATACTTCCGATACTCTGCAAAAGAAAAATTGTTCAATTATTAGGATCCAATGAGCGTACTACCATACGTGAAAATTTGCCAAAATAATACCCTATCATCCCTTTGAACGGAAAGATGGGTGCAGCAAGAATGGCTGCACTCCGGAAGGGATGTACAAGCAGGATTCCCTTTCCAGGACAATCCCTTTTGTGAAATCTCGTCTTCAGCTTCTCCAATGCGAGATGATAAGTAAACTCACCCTAGAGATTTCAAGGCAGACCTCAAAGAACCAGACTTCGCGATGAGCAAGGCTATAATCCAAGCAGCACTCAGCCCCGCCACCAGCTGAACCATGGATATTTGCACGACCATAGATTTTATGAGTAGAACGGGGAAGACAAGGGAGGAAGGAAGGAGTTGTAAGTCGGCCGAATAAGCTCCCAAGACCAAAACATCATCTTTTGTTGCCACGCCTGCCAGGCTGGCCCCAAGTTTTCAATCACATCAAGTTAACTCCTACACAACTTTTTACAATCAGCTGTTGTTCCCACATTCAGCGACCAGAAGATGGAGACAGGCATATGACAGTGACATATTTCGACCTCACGGAACCACGGAGCACTGGAGGAAACATGGATTATTGTCTCAAGCCTCACATCCTTCCAAAGCTTTGCGCGACTGGGTTTATGTCGGCTCACAGGGCTCAGTAATCCATTTCCCTCCAATCCACCAGGGTCAGGTTTCCTGGTTCTGAGAGAGCAGTAGAAAAATAGAAAGTCGCTCCAAATCCACCCCCAATTTTTTGAGTTTCCGCAGTGACTCAGAAAAGCATCTTTCCCCTCCAATACATAATAGCAATAAATGTTATCTTTCGGAATCAGGTCTGAAGCCGTCACTGCCACGCTGATGCTATCGCCCATCAACGGTGTAGCCTTGCTAGTGCTCCTTGAATCTTTTGTATGGTACTTACCTCAAGTATTAGAACATTCAAGACAGTGCCTTGCTCGATGGGACAAACTGTTCTTTCGAGATCCTGAATTGGAGGGGAATTGACCACCAAACCTGATTTCTTATTTTACTGCTGGAAATGCAATGGTTGGGAAGGTGGTACGAATCCCATCGGTGCGGCCCTAATACCAAACATCCACCCGCGTTTGTATTTGCGCCAACTATCCAAGAGGGTACATTTCCCACCACCCCAACTTGGAGTACCTCCGTGTGCCGAAGTGTTAGTAAAGATATGCGTAGTACAATTGGAACTGACCGAGGCGTATTCATCTTGAACGCAGGCGGAAAATAACATCCAAAAGGTTTGTTGCTGAGCTCATCCCTAGGAGGTATAGAAATGTGAGGGGCTTCAACTGAGGGGAAGTGTGTTGATCACTATTTCCAGCTTCCAAAGATAGGTATCATGCAAGAAGTGAACCGTAAAAGTGTGGGCATCCGGGGTCCATGTAACTTGTCGTATACTATATACGTCATGAGTTTTACAAGTGCTAAAATGTAAGATAAGTAAAAGAATTGACATCCTGTCCAGCTCGTTCATCGTGCGAGAGCGTACTATGAGCGACCACTTGCCGGCCTCCTCAGCGCCCTTGAATGGAAAGGGATATTCCTGGTCATAAATGATTTAATTCAGAAGGAAGAAACTAAATCAGAGGCGATCCATACGTGTTTACACACATGAGGTATTACCCTCCGAATTCTCTAAAGACCCGGACAGAGCCATGCGTATTTCAATCGCCAGCTTCTTGCTCGAGAATCTCCCTCTCAAGGCGCTCGCGTTCAGCTTGTCGCATACGCATGAGGGTAAGAGACTCGTAGTCTATACCAGGAGCAGCAGGTTTCGGGGGTGCCCCGGACGTTTGCAATGTATCGGGCTACATTTTCATAATATGTTAGCAATATAATAGATGGCAGGGAAGAAACTTACGAAAGACGAAGGGAAAGAGGAGAAAGGTGTTGAAGATGAATCTCGGGTTTGTTTCTGTGGCAGTCCGGCCTTGATACCAGCATCCATGGGCGAAGGCGAAACTGGCGACTTTTGGGTTCCAGACCCAGCTCCTATGCCACCCAATTTTCCCATTTTGTGCAGCCAACCGAGAATGGCAGGCTCTTTCCCGTTGACCCAGGTAACCTTCACACCATCCATACCCAGCTCTTTCCGTTCACTTGCACAAACAGCAGCAAATGCATCCCCAATCTGTTTAAATGGCACGAGAGCACTGCCTGTTTTCGGTGGCTTGTCTGCGTTGGATGGGGTTTTATTTTTTAGGGAGAGGGAAAGAACAATGGATGGTTCGTCGGTAGCACCAAATCGCGAAAGGAAGGTAGATATAGCTGCGGGTGTCGTGAGGTTCGGGTACGCTTTCAATGGGTACTTTAATCGTATCGTTGTGTCCAGTGGGTCTACAATCGAATGAGAATTGGATAGAATGATTTGGCAAGAAAAAGCGCACCCATAGCCAGAGGTGCTTCTTCGTCCTCTTCTCGTTCTTTTGCGACCTCCCTTTCTTCCTGGTTCTTCATCATCATTTGCTGTAACTCCTTCTCCTTTTGTTCCCTCATAAATTTACCCTGTTCTTTTATCCTTTCGGTTTCTCGCCATGTTTCGACCTCCTCCTTCTGCTTGTCCATGCGAGCTTTTTTGAAAGCACGTTCTCTTTCTTCTAGCTCCTCAACGAGGTTCTTCCGCTTGTTGTCGTAGGATTTGAAGCGCTCAGCTCGGGCCAGTTTAACACGCAACTTGGCATCGAGTGCAAGGCGCCGCAGCGGATCAAGCAAAAGCTCATACGCTTGATTCAATTCATGGAATTTACGCGCTGCACAGACAAGGTTAGATTCGAGTACGAAGTTGAACAGTAAGCTTAGATGTGCTTGCCTGCATCTGGGTTGTTCGGATTCTAGATCTGTGATTCAGAATAAATACTTTGTTAATAGGGAGAAAGCTATTCGCACCCTGTCTGGATGGACTTTTAATGACCTTTGTCTGTATGCAGTTCTGATTTCTTGCTCAGTCGACTCTGTCTTGACATCGAGTAGTTCGTAAGGGTTCGTATCTTCTTCTGTGCTTGCCATCGAGAATACGGTGGGTGGTCTTCAGTGCGAATTCGAAGGAACAAGTTCAAGAATCAAACTTCAAAGCTTCACGGCTGAAAAGGTCACGTGAATGCAAATTCCTGCACATTGAATTTGCTTGATTTTAACTCGTCTCCCTGACCATGTCATTCGCAAACGTCCTTCGTAGACTGTCTATACCGATGCGAACGCAAATAATATTCAGGAGTTATGCAACCGAACCCGCTTCTTCCTCGTCTTCAACCCCAACAACAAAACCTGGAAAGAAAAATGGTGACTAAACAACCCGCCACCTCTGCAGATACAGCTCATTTCATTTCGATTATAGTGTCCGATTCCTCGCCACAAACGATCAAACCACGTTCTTCATGTCCCGCCAACACCATCCTCACTGGAGCCAACTACTTGAAAGGTCAGCCCCCAGTCGTCGCGATGGAAGACGACGCGTACCCAGAATGGCTATGGGATACCTTAAAGCCTAAGGTCTATGAAGACGATGGCCCAGGGGGGAAGAAAGATAGGGTGGAGAGGAGAAGGGCGATTCAGCAGGCCATCAAAGACCGGAATTTCATGCAGACGCAATAGTGTTTTATTTGCTCTGACGGCAGAGGAGGTGCTGCAATATTCATATTTAGGTGAGCTGAATTGGCTTGGCCTGGAATATATTATTCTGATTTCTGATCCGGCCATCTTTAGCAAGAGTATAATCAATGAAACAGAAGCCCATGTGGGGCGCCCGACTTCAGCGTGACCCACTCTGCAAGTAATTGGCGAAACTTGAGTTCTTTTCATCTTCCAATGATATGCGTACCTGTGGTCCACAGTAAAATCTGGTATTCCATTATACCGCAATTTGTTAATATTGATATCATCTATATGGGTCCAGCTCGACAACGACAGCGTTAATGTTTGCAAAATGGTACAGAACTTGTACGCTTAGCTTGCTGTTTATCGACAATGATTCATCCTTCCTTGGTTCTTGATGTACCAACTCGCATAGCTCTGGTCGTCCCCAATAACAACGTCCAATAATACTATTAATAGTGATCACCCAACAAAATCACACGCACGGAACAAGTTATCCCGCCCCAGGATCTCAGATAATTGGCCGATTGTTGTAGGTACATATCATGAGAGGATTATGTAAATTAGGACATCACAAAAAAATCGTTGGAGGAAGTGCAATGTTCTCTCCAAGTCAGAAATATTTGTTGACATCTAAACATCATCCAGTTTTCCGCTTCCCTTCCATCTGCTTTTTATATGTGCGGCCTTGATTACTTGTCAATTGAACTCTGGGAAGTGTGGAAGTGGTAGAGATGCCGACGAAAACTAAGCTGATTCGGCCCGACCGATCTATTCATCATCCGAAATTCCTTCCGACGATCTATTCCTCGAGGAAGAAGTAGTTTCCCGCAGCTAGGTACAAATGAAAACAATATGAGATCTTAGACCACGAAACACTGATGACAGCGGGAAAAAAAAAAGCGACACAACGTACCTTTCTGCTCCCGATCCTTGATACTGTTCAGCTTGTTCACGCGCGGTCGGAAATTGGTGGGGTCGCGACGGAAGGTAATTTCGAGAGAGGCTAGGAAACGGTTCATGCCCGACAGAAGCGACTGCGGTCTACGGAAGGGAAAAAGGCAGGTTAGAACCGATCCTGAAAAACAAAAATTGCTCCTCCGTACGGTGTAGCTGTAGCGGCAATCGCTGGTTGGCCTTCAAATACGATAACCCGGTCGGCAAGGTACGTTGCCATGATAAAATCGTGCTCGATTACGAAGGCGGTCTTCTTTGCGTGAAGGATGAAACTGTTGGTAAAACATTCGCTCACCCAGTGATCGGCATGAGAAAAGGGGGCCGACTTACCGCTTAATGACTTTGCTGGCGATAATACGCTGTTCGGAATCCAGGAAACTGGGAACGTGAGTTAGGATGGGACAATTAATAGTGAAGGAACACAGGGCGTACGAGCTGGGTTCATCAAGGAGATAAACAGCTACATTCGGTTTGCCTGAAAATATCAATCAGCCCCCTGAAGGTTATTCCGACAATCGCATCCGATCAATGGAACTGTCGGCAGACCGAGCTCGGACTCACCAAGCGCAAGCACAATAGCCACCCTCTGCAGCTCTCCTCCCGAAAGAGTCTTCACTTCCTGATCCATAATATTTTCTAAACTCATCGGCTTTAGCACGTCTGTCTGGAACTGCGGGTGCATAAACGCTGCTTTGATCTGTTTGAGCAGCAACATCCTGACCGACCCAGGGAACTTTGGCGAGATCGTCTGTGGCTTCAAGCTAACTGCCAGCGTTTGCTTATCTGTCTCCTCATCTGGAGTATCGCCTGCAAGAAGACGGACGAACGTCGTTTTGCCTGTGCCGTTCTCACCCAACATGACGATGATCTCGGAGTCGGTGAAGGAGCCGGCTTCGACGGTCAACTTGAAATTTCCGAGGGTTTTGGTCATGGCTGGGTAGGAGTAGTGTCTGGTTTTGTCGACAAGAATTTCTTCCGCTGTTTCGACCATTTTGAAAGAAAGAGATTCTTCTCGGAAGCGCAGATTCTCGGTTGGGATGAAACCGTCGAGGAAGATATTGATACCTGTAAAAAAACGAGAGGTCAACTTTCTGTTGCACAAAAATACGTCTTTTGTTATGTTAGGACGGAACTAACCTTCTCGGACGGATGAGGGCATCGTAACGACACCGTACATGGAGGGTTTGCCATACAAACAACAAATAAAATCCGAAAGATAATCCAGCACAGATAAATCGTGCTCGACGGCAACAACATAGCAATCTGGCGTCAACAAGGAGCGGATGACTTCAGCTGCCCTAAGACGCTGCTTGATATCAAGATAACTTGAAGGCTCGTCGAACATGTACCTGCAACATCTCTGTCACAAGGGAACCCAGACGAATTCGACACAACTCACACGTCGGCCCTTTGGATACAAGACATGGCAATGGCGAACCGTTGGAGCTCCCCACCAGACAGATGTGAGATTTCTCGATCAAGGACGTGGTTCAGCTCGAGATCATCACACATCTTCTGCTTATTGTCCAGCTCGAGTTTTGAATCGAGCATTTGAGAGACGGTCATGGATCCCTTTATGGCCTTCGGTATATGGTCAACGTATTGGGGCTTGATCAATGCCTTCAG
>Ga0307509_10005394_pt1 | contig 17801 bp, 21 predicted proteins | sample 10_EM_MG_FD_202245 | JGI IMG/M metagenome (GOLD analysis project Ga0307509, IMG submission 202245) | Populus trichocarpa ectomycorrhiza microbial communities from riparian zone in the Pacific Northwest, United States - 10_EM | ecosystem: Host-associated > Plants > Roots > Unclassified | place...
CCCCCCCCGATAAGGTTGAAATTAATTTTACTGGCAACAAAACGCTAATTTACCTGCCTACGTCTTCTATGAACAAGGGAAAGATATCAATGAGATTACAGAGATAACTTACCTGAAATTCGGTTGTGCACCCCACCGCTCTATCACTTGAAGGCCGATCATTGCATTCATGACTCTCACCAACTCGCTGCTCTACCAGGCAATTTCGGTGGGGCTTATGAAATCTGGTTTCATCGTACTATATAAGTGCACCACTGGGTTGTTAAAATCACGGCTTGACTAACATTTCATTTCGTTTCAGCCGTTTCCTATTTCTCCGAGAAATAGTGCGGAAGCCGTTGTTCATCTACTCATAAAAACGTGTTGTCACCACCTGCTTACTACTCGTACCACTTTGGGAGGTCTCCTCAGGCGGTGCAAGTAGAACTCGAGGCGACCAAACGCATCATATGAGAAGAAGCTCCTTCACTTGCTTACCCGGTCAACGGGACAGCTCACGTCCCAAGTTTTGGAGAGTTTGCTCCTTAACTCGGCAATTCATCGGATGTATACTTTCAACAGACCGTCCACGTCGAAATCGCAGTGGGAGCGACATTTGGATTGATTCCGCGACAAAGACCTGGACTTGACCGCTCTGCAACCCAGCAAACGGACTCCCTTTGAGGGCGACCTCGCGAAGAAGGATCTGGGTCTCTCAGAGTGTGTTTACAAAGCTTCGCTAACACACCCTCTTATTAATTTCTTCATTCTAACTCTTCACATACTACTAGTTGAGGGACTCGACAAGAGTTATCATTCATGCCTATTGGAGACTAGACGTCAACCTTTCGCTACAATCTTTTGAGCCAAGCATTCGGGTCTCGAGAAACCTGGAACTTGATAAAGTTTGGTGGGAGGACATCCACCGGGAAATGGAAAAGGCGGCATCAAAAAACGGCGATCATAGGCGGCGGAACTGCGGCTAGGTCATTAACGGTCAGGTGGCCTGCACATTAGCACTTGTAAAGGCTCACAAAAAGAGCACCGTGAGGAAACTGGTTTCGAGTATAGGGTAGGGGCAATGTTTAAATTAAAACTATAGTGATATTATGGCCATTTATTAGTTTTGCACATTATTCAAATTGCATGAAGGGGCCAAAGCGAGTCATCTACTAGTAATTTTCATGATATATTTATTCAACAATCAACCACCCCAGTCAAAAGCATGTGCTCGCGCATCATCTACTGCATAGCTTTCAGGACACGGGCTTACCAATGTCAAGAGATGGGATGCTCATGCCACTTATATTTCCCTTCCGAACAACTTTCGAAATGATCTCTCGATGCCAGATTCATTTTTGGGTCAAATTTTATTAAATATTCATTTATTTTAACGTTAGCCACTGTATTATAAACTATGCCAAGGCCGATTGTTCTTTGTGTTGAGCGGTGTGCTCAATGCCCAGTTATAAAGCTGGAGGGGATGAGACGCGCCGGCATGATCACATTGCACATTAAGGCGCACGTGTATCGCGGGTTGGACGGCGGCAAGTTCCGCCTTAGACTCGAAACCAGTCTCTATAGCACGAGTGTTCTGCAATACTTCTTCAGACGGCCGGACGGTGATTTTTCTGAAAACGGATAGGGATTCGGAGGCAATAGTTCGGTATTGTACCGTTATACCGAACTATTGCCTCCGAATATCCCTCCGAATATATCCATACATACCAGAGAGGCTGGGTCGAGACTAGTTCCGCCTTTCCATGCCAGCCGCCTTTTCCAATTTCTGGACAGTATGGCAAGAGTGTGATGCCTAATTATAGAACACTACTTAACGTGAGTACTTACCCACCCAAAGTGATGTATCTAGAGATCCTAAAAATAGCAAAAGGGGCAATATTGGTGCCCGGCTGAGTTTTAACACCCCAATTCATAGAACAATCCTTCTTCACTCTCTCACTCGTTCAAAAATTAGTAAGTTATAAATCAGAGGGACAGTGTATATGCATACAAGATAGCTAATTTTTAATTTTATTAGTTAATTCTAAAAACAAGATAAATGTTTTTTTCCTCCTCAATGTCATTATGTTCACCATGGGCCTCGTGAACAGCCCTCGCTTTTTTTTTTTTACAAAGACTGTTAAATCACAGAATAAAGTTATAATAATTGGACCAATATATTATCACTGTCATGGCTCTCGAATACACATGCCGACTCAAATAACGACTCAACAATGAATGAAATCGAACAATACAATGTATATGAAAAAGAAACTCCCAATTTACCGATACACCAAGTTGTCTTCCTGAGTTGTGAATCCGGCTTGAATCTCTTCCACTAATTTGTAGGAATTGGAAGTCGGAGATTCGAGGTTGAATAAGGACCCTGATCTACTCTGCTTGAACCTGTTGAATAGTGCCGTGATCCGCCAACCATAACTTTGGGCACAATTGATTTTTCAACGTGTACAAAGAATTTAAAGCCAAATCAGGTCCGAACGCAAACCGAACATGAGGTCAACCCGAACAAGGGGGTCATAGTTGGACAGTAAGTAGGGTTTTGATGTCCTCCGTTGTTCTGCTACAGCGGGTCTAAGTTTCGGTTAGCAGCTGTCCGATTGCCGCTTGAGCGTCTTCGTCGGCCAGCTTCTCTACTTTTCTGGCGGCAAATTTAAAAGCCATGGCTCAGCTGAGCAAAGCCGAGCACCGGCAATGCGCACTAGTCTAAATTTGAAGCATCACTGACCCTATTTGAGAGATTGCGGCTGTATTAAATCTGGATGAAGAAGGTATCATCCCGTCAATCGGAACTGATGCCAGCATTTTCACTGTCGGGGCCTCTAAAAATCTGTATTAATTCTGTCGACTTAGCTTGTCCACGACTCGCATCCGTTTTGTTCAATATGTCGCTTTACTCAAAATCGTTCGTGAACCCTCCCCTCGACGGCACCATCACTCTCCCCGATACCATTGAATTTCACTGGCAACACAACGTCAATTTACCCCCCTATGTCTTTCATCAACCGGGAAAAGATACTAACGACATTGCTGAGATAACCTACCTGGAGTTCGGTCGTGCATCCCACCGTGTTGCCAATTTCATGAGAGATAAATTCCCCTCTGTCACTGGAAGGCCGGTCGTTGCGTTCATGGCTCTCACCGACTCGCTCCTCTACCAAGCAATTTTAGTCGGGCTGATGAAATCTGGTTTCATCGTAAGTGTACCACCTTCAAGTTGTTAACCTGTTAAAATCACGAGCTGACTAACATTTCATTGCGTTTCAGCCATTTCCCATTTCTCCAAGAAATACTGCAGGAGCCGTTGTTCATCTTCTGACGAAAACATCTTGCCACCACCTTCTTACCACCCGTACCACTTTGAGGGATCTCCTCGATGCGGTAAAAGTAGAACTCGAGGCGACGAACACAACACACGAGTTGGCTATAGAAGAAGTACCCTCACTTGGTGATATATTCCCCAAGCTTGGTGTAGAAACCAAAGACGATTCGTTCACCCCTTTCGAGACCGACTACAAGCCGAAAATTGACGAAATAGCAATGTATCTTCATTCTTCCGGAAGCACCGGTTTGCCTAAGGCGATTCCCCAAACACATCGGATACTCCTGCACTGGATGTCAATCTGTGAGTGGTATCACATAATTCGTCTCAAATAAAACTGACTAAATACTCGTCTTAGCGGCAGCTATCGTTTTTAGGGACCATACACCACGGTTGCGGATGGCGGCCATGCACCTGCCTCCTTTCCATGCGATGGGTTTTCAAGCTCAGATTATCCTCCCGCTGTTAGGTTGCACGACTGTCGCTCTCTATCCACCTGTAGTGGAAAGCCCGGGATCTCTTCCGACTTTACCGACCCCCGACAATATCCTCGACAATATCCAGAGAACAAAGTCAAATGCCCTTGTCACGACTCCCACCTTTCTACAAATATGGAGCCAAGACCAGAATGCCGTCGACATTCTCAGCGCTTTGCAGTTGGTGGTGTGTTTCGACGCCGTTTCATTTGATCATTAGAGAAAATCTGATCATTTTTAGACTTATGCTGGGGGCGGGGTGGCTCAGAAGATCGGTGAATTTTTGGTCGCCTCTGGTGTAAGGTTGAGGGCACATTATGGGGGGACTGAATTTGGGGCGCCGACTCTCCCATTCGAGAAAAAAGGTGACGAAGAGGATTGGGCATACATGGAATTTAGCAACAGAGTCAACGTCCGATGGGTATCGCAAGGAGACGGGACATATGAATGCCAATTCTTGGTGAGCGGATACCGCGATCGAAAAATCGTTGACTGAATCTGGAAACCGAAGACGACAGATGCACATCAGTTGTGCATTGAGAATCTTGAAGATATTAAAGGCTATGCTACCTCAGATATCTTTGAACGACACCCGACGAAAGACTATCTGTGGAAAATGTACGTTCCTATCACCGTTATTATCCACCATCGGTCTTACGATGCTCTGTAGAGTTGGTCGTGTGGACGATGTCATCATTCACTCTTCTGGAGAGAAAACGGTGCCAGGACCAATGGAAGATATCATCATGAGCAGCCCTCAGTGCGCCCTTTTCTAAGCACGAATATAGATATTCGACTCTGAAATGGCGAGTGAAGCCTTGCAGGTGCCATCATATTCGGAAGAACGCATGATCAACCAGGGTTACTCGTTGAACCCAACCCTGCCTATGCGATAAACGTGAAAAATGAAACCGAGGTTGCCCAGTTCCGCAATCTAATATGGTCTTTCACTATTCATCTTTTTCGTTTCTCAAAAAAATACCGATTGAATATTTACAGGCCTATCATTGAAAATGCCAATAAAGTGGCACCGACGTTTAGCAAGCTCTTCAAAGAGATGATCCTCATAACATCTCAAGAAAAACCACTTCTCCGGTCGGGAAAAGGGACGGTGATGAGGAAGCTGTCGTTGCAGATATACAACAATGAGATTGAAGCCTTGTAAGAGCAACTTGCACTGAACGCTACCATGCTTGCTCTGAGCTCTATTGATTAGATATGCGACGGTGGAGTCTACGGAAGCGACAGAGAGCATCGAGCCACCGAAATTCTGGGACGTCGAGAACGTTACCTGGTGGTTATTTAGTCAGATTGAAGACCTAAACCCAGGGAAGAAGATCATGGTCACTGACGATCTATTTGAGCACGGATTTGATAGGTGTGTGATCATCCTTTGGGTGGTAACCGACGCCTAAATGTCTGGATTGGTACTTTAGTTTGACCGCCACGATTCTTCGACGCCGAATCACCGGAGCCTTACAACCTCTCAAAACATCAGCAATAAAAGCTGTTAATCACAATACACTGTATCTATACCCAACGGTTGAACTCCTCACGGCTTTCTTGGTTAACGTCGCTTTGCATCCTAATGGGACCCGAATTGCTGGCAATCCCGATCCCGTTGCGGCCATCGAAGAAATGATCCAAAAATACGGCTTCACAGGTCAGTTAGACAGTAATTCGTCTACGACCACCGTCGATGGTGGGCGCGGAACAGCTGACCGAAATATCGTGGTACTGCTCACTGGGTCAACGGGATGCCTCGGGTCGCAAGTTTTGGAGAATTTGCTCCTCAACTCGGGGATTGGTCGGGTGTATACCTTCAACAGACGGTCATCGTCGTCGAGATCGCAGCTGGAGCGACATCTGGATCGATTCCGTGACAAGGGTTTAGACTTAAGCGCTCTACAATCGAACAAATGGACTCCCCTTGAGGGCGACCTCGCGAAGAAGGAGTTGGGTCTCTCGGAGAGCGTTTACAAGGAGGTATGCTTCCTGTTACACCCTCTCAATGATTTCCTCACTTTTGATTTTTATACTAGTTGAGAGACTCGATCACGGTTATCATCCACATCTCTTGGAGGCTCGACTTTAACCTCTCGCTACAATCTTTCGAGTCATGCATTCGAGGAACCCGGAACTTAATAGAACTTGGTCATACTAGTGGTCGAGGTTCAACGATGAAATTCATATTCACGTCTTCTATCGCTTCAGCCTTTTCATGGGACCAGTCTAGAGGACCTTACCCGGAAGAAGTAGTATTGGATGCTAGATACGCCGTGGGTGACGGGTACGGAGAGAGTAAATATGTTGCCGAACGCGTAAGTGCGCCTCCATATGTTTGAATTCCACCTCTGAAATTCGCCATCGGAATCGGTTCTATCAGATTTTGCATACAGGTAACCTAAATGCTACTTCTCTACGGATTGGCCAAATTTCAGGCGGTCCTCCCAACGGCGCCTGGGCTACCACAGACTGGTTCCCGATCATGATCAAATCAGGCCTTGAACTTGGCGCGTTGCCAGCTGCGCATGGAGTGAGTGACATTTAAAGCCGGTCGTTGCTGCAGTAGAGCTCTGCTTACCTACCTGTTTAGGTCGTTTCGTGGACTCCCATGGACTCCGTCGCTAACTCCATTGTCGATTTAGTGTTCAACGTCGATCGGCTTCCTCCTGCGATCAACATTGTTCACTCCCATCCTGTTAAGTGGAACACAGTAATCCAGGATGTGGGCGATGCGATGGTCCAGGAACTCCACCTCTCCAAACCATTACCATTGGTTTCATTCCAGGAGTGGTTTTCACTGCTCGAGAAACGCGGTGGTTCCTTGGATGGGGCCAACCAAATAAAAATTGTGAGCCGTTTCTTTTTCAGAATAGTAAGATTACTCACTTCCCCTGGATTCAGCCCGCCTTGAAATTGCGAAATTTCTTCAATAGTTTGGCCCAGGCTGATCTGGCTATATCGACTCGGCCGAACGCGCAAAGTGCGGAAGCAGGAGGGATAACACATTTTGCAATTGCACAAGCAGAGGCTATGAGTCCGACACGACGTGGATTGCAAACTCTGTCAAAGCAGGACGCGGTGCGCTGGGTGGCATACTGGAGAGGTTTGGGTCTTTTCGAATGAGGCCTTTTTTTTTCTTCTTTTTTTTTCAGGGTCATTGCTTCTAAGGGAAAGAAGCAAGGGATTGGCGTCGAAGCGATATTTCACGTCGCATGTTTGGAAGAGAATTATATAATAACTACATAATGGGTTCATATAGTCGCGTCTCAATGGAATGTGTCAAGGGCAGAAGTGAAAAGTTACTGTAATATCGCAAACTATTCCTTGATCGGGTAGAGGTAGGAGTGCGGAAGGCCTGCTTGATTTGCTCCTCCATCCAATGATACGGTGACAAGTAGGAGACATCAATAGACTCAGTACTGCCAGGGAGCAGACCAATAGTACGACCCATCAATGGACCCCCGAATCCCCTGGGGCAGAGAAAGGCCGTCCTCATAGTTGTAGGAGTAGCTGGAAATTTCCATCGACGTCGACTTGAGTCCGTCGTCGTCATATACTCGAACGAGGGAGTCCTCGTACAACGATAAGGTACTTCTCCTCATTTTTGTGGAGCAAGGTCGGGCTGTGTATTTCACCCTCCCCTCAGCTTCCAGAAGCCGTCAACCTGATATCCGAAGGAGGCACGGCCCTCAGGGTGAGTGTGCGTCTTGAGGACGAATTAGGCGACCTGATTCCTGAGTAACATAGGTTGAAATACACCAAGATACATAACGTTGTCCTTGAAATTATCCCAATTGGACTTGTCGAGTTAAATTCGATCCAATATCTAATCTTCAATAAATTGCTTGGGGCCAGTACTGACGGAAAGAGGAGGTGCGTAGACGACGTGACGGAGCATGCGCAGCTTCTCCGCGGTCCAGTTCTTTGACGATGTCAGTGTGGAACGCATCTACGAACCTCACGGTTTTCTCCGCCTCCTCCAGCTGCCTCTGATACTTCTGGCGCGTCTCGGCTATCCTGTCGTCCTCGCCCAACGCAGCAAGCTCCCTCCTTTACTTATTGACACGGATAAGCTCGTGCCTGATCTTGGCTGTCACTTCCCTGAGGGCATCGTTTTACGCTTGGTTGTGGACCTGCTGACAAGGAGTTCCGTTCTTCATGTGCTCAAAGAGCTTGTTGTGGTGTACCCTTTGTGGGATGACGACGTCTCGGGCGGCCAGGAGGAAGACCCCTTCGCTTTGGCCGCAGGAATATTTCGTAGAGCAATCTGAACACTGGGAGCGCAAGTGAAGGGGTTACTTAGGTCGACAGTCCTTGGAGTCGACGCGTTGAGAAGCTGTGGGCCAACGGACCGGGTGAAGAGAGTCTCCCTGAAAGTGATCTCGATGTCAGGGAACTGAGCGGCGGCGGTCTTAGCGTCTTCGGGGGAGATATACCCAGGATTGGCGCCATCCCAGAGATATAGGGCACCGGGATCCACCCCTTTCTCGGCAAAGTGAACAGGATCAGTGGTGGACCACAAGACTCCAAGCGAAAACACCTCTTCACCTAGACCTGACCTCCCTCAGCATGCGTTGTGCTGGGGCACTGGCCACTCATCGCCTATACTGTAGACGGAGATGCGGAAAGAAGAGAAACCGTAGAGGTCATAGAAAGCCCTGGGGTAAGAGTCAGAAATCAGCTGTAACTGAGAGGGGGGCTTTTGGAGGTCTTGGTGAAATGGAAATAGTCAACGGCGGTGGCCGTGGGACGACCACGCGATCTCCTCCCGAGCCGCGTCAATGCACAAGCTGAAGAATTCATTATCAAAACTCACCGGAGAAAGAGAAAGTAAGTACGCGAAGATAGTACTAACAAACTTGTGAACAAAAGATCTTACGCTTGGGCACGGCTCTCGTGGATTAAGAAAAACTGAGTTATTTAAAACTCTGAAATACAACTGAAATATGAGGTCTAGACTTGAAAAGCTTGAAATTCGACCCTGCTCTCGTCGTGCAAGTCTTTAGCCCCTTCATCCAGAACAGTCTAGAACGTCCATGGCCTCTTGGAGATAAGATAAGATTATAAATAACCTCCTTTTTATCTGCGACAGTCTGAGTCCCACACATGCCTGCAGCTTGACGTATGCTCTCTCTCTTCTACAACAACCCAATATCAACCTTTTTCGCCGCCTCTTTAATTTTCTTCCAACCTTCAGGAATTCTCCGAAATCCCTTTCACACTTCCAACAAGATGACAACTAACACAGGTGCCCCCAGCCTTCTAAATTCCTGGCTACGTGCGCATCTAGGAGCGATCTATGGGGCTTCAAAACTAGAAGAAGAGGAGTTCAGAACTCGCTTCTCCGATATATTCACCGAAAGCGCCATCATCCACTATAATCACGAGCTCATTTCCCAAGAATCATTTCTACAGCGGCTCATGGCCGCTAATTTTGCCTCCACCGATGTTACAACTACGTGGCCCAAACTCATGGAAATACCTTCCAAAGACGAAGGTGGGGACAGTGAGGTGTGTTTTAGATGCGTTATTGCCGTTGAGCAGGGCTAACATTTACCTAGGGAGGAATAATTGCCGGCTCTTTCACTGTTGCTCGCTCACTCAAATACCGGATTCGAGCAGGCCCGGCCGAAAGAGAGAGTCGGAACACTTTCAGCGCAAAGTAAGAAATGTTTTCTTACTTTATTCCCAAGAAAATAATTCACAATTATCAATAGGGTTGAAGATCTGGGAACGCAAGGCAATGGGGAAAAGAAACTGCGTATCTCAGAGCTCTTCATGACGTCTGTCGAGAAGGCCGTTCCTGTGCATCTGTACGGCATTCCAGCACCTTCCTGAACCGAAAATGCGACTGTGGTTTGAGAAATTTTATAACTTGTATATTCAAATCGTCGAGATAATATGTAACCAAAACGGAAATGGGATGTATCCAAAAGTTCTGAAATTACCGTGACTTTACATGAAATCCAGTAGAAAATATATGAAATCCGAAGAGGTGAAGGTAAGAATACGGCTACAGCCGAGAGCAGAAAGAATGTAAACTTGACTCTGTATTATATGGGGACGCAGAGTTATATGAACGAAGGATGGTTGTTGCTTGGTGTTGATGATTGTGTCAGTGTAGGGTATTTATCGTGAAGCGTAATGCTGAGTTGAGGGTGTTACAAATGCTGAGGTCGTGAGCGATGATTGGGTTGAAATGGAGGTTGCGATAGATACTGATAGAGGAGTAAGCAATCAGACAGTGGAAAAGACTAGGAAGAAACCTTACATGATAAATGAGGTTTCGCATTTTAGGGGTCCTTGCTTTCAAGCAATTACGCAATACGCGTTTCCTCCACCGCCGGCCCTCTCCTGGTCGACTACCTCGATGGGCAGGTCTGATGTTGAGTTTGAGGTAGAGGGCGAAGCAGGGATGACAGAGCTGGAGGTAAATAGAGCGAAGAAAGCGTCCATGTCTGTGAGCTCAGGTTGGGGGTGTCGCTTGGGTAGTGGCAGGGAGAGCGAAGGACGCGATCTGGAGGACGCAAGTGGTACTTTGCTGGAAAGAAAAGTCGCAATACCTCGAAGTATTTATCTACTTCCAACGGTGATGGAGAAGCCACGCTTAGCGTCGCAAGACGCGATGTAACAATTAGTGAAGCGACAATGTGCCTGTGGGTCGGGGAATACCTCGGCCCTCTTATTGTCTGGGATCACACATCGGATGAGGTGATAATGAGACGGTGGACATTGGACTTACACCTCGGAACTTTAATTCGGCATCGTGGACGAGATCCGGAATGCCTTATTGTGTCTAAAAGTACCTTGAGCTGCTTCGGGGGAGATTCCATATCTAGACAGGCGAGTGGTGTGCACATCATTCCATTACACCGGCAGCGCACATGGTGGCTGTTCCTAAAACAAAAGGACAATGGCGTTCGCCAAGACGCACTTGGATTGCGGAACAGTGCCTGCTATTAGAGAGACAAAAGACGATCAAACCCAGTAGCAAGTATTCTCTTGAAGTCAGGTCATTCTAAACAATGCGCGTTCCTGGTGTTGTTGGCAGTTCATGAGTTCATGGAAGTTATGGGGAGCCCAGAAAAAGTTGAGGACGATGTTTGACAGTGACAACGGAGGTGACAATTAGATTGATGAGGATCGCCTAGATCGCTTAGATTATTTAGATTAGATAGAGCGGCACAACCGTGGGATCGTGACTCCATCCTCGTTCCGCCCGTACCCTTTAAAATAATACGAAATTGTTACGGGTTTCTAACCCCGAAAATGCTCTGAAAGGTCCCACAGTTGCAGAAGATCGGCACACAAGCGAGAAAACAAAAGAAATTGTATAGCATACCGGTACCGCGGAAGAAAATTCAAGGAATTACATAAAGAACAATACATATGAGGACGGTGACATAAAATCAAAATTCCTCAGGGAAAAACTGGTAGTTGTTGGTTGACATCTTCATCCAATCTTCATCGAGGAAGTGTCAGATTCAAATTCGGACTCTTCATCGCTCGTCTCTGCGGCGCACATATACCAATCCTTTTACTACCCGACGACGAGGTGTCGGAACCGAAAAGATGAACTTCTGCTTCATGTCGTTCGCGAAAGCATGATCGTATGTGACGCAGATGATATCAATACCCCCAAGTCCTAAGAAAATCCTCATCGCAAAGAAAAGAAAAATGACAGACGTCGTCGCCTCTCTCCAGGGCACTAACAATATTACCAGCATTGATGGGTCTTCCGTCGCCTTGACAGAATTTATTTCCTCGTTGATGAGAGCTTCTTCCTTGTCTTTTTCCTCGAGGGAAATGCAAACTAAACACCAGCCCTGGGCATCGCAGGGTTCAACCCAAATTTTAAGAATACAGCACCCCGTTCAATAGCCCTAGGGAATGCCTGTCTTCCCGAAAAAATTGTCCGAATTGTTGGTCTGTCTCCCTTCCATACGCGGCTCCTAGGAAAGCGCGGGGAATTTCAGTTTTCACTGGGCAAGGACATGTGATAAAAGCTCTTGCTTTGCCAGAAGGGAGGTATTTACGTACCACCAGAGGCATAGAAGGCGTATCGAGAAAGTGGAGTTTATGTTGTATTGAATGTAGTGTATCGAGCAATCACTTATCATGGGCGGGGCGTTAGGGTTGTTGAGAATGTAAGCTTCAAGTAACTTGAGATCTGCCTTCGGGCGAAAGTCAGATATATTGGATAATATATTATCAACGATGGAGAAATACCCTTGACGAAGGACGAGATGGGCTTGCCACAGAACCGGATTTCCGAAGAGGATGTTCCAAAACCATAGTCCTCCAAAGTACCGAAGGCGCGGGTGCCTGATTTCCTGGCTTCGCCGTCTGGTCAGGAATCCGCTACGTTTAAGTCGATGCTGCAGCATGAAGAATGGTTGGTCTGCTTCCTCTAGGGTCAAAAGGTAGGCCAAGGCAACCACATCAACGAAAGTCATATGCGTGCCTCATCATGAGTTTAGGAGTTGGCGTTTTGACTAACAGCTGGAATCGTTGAAATACAGGGGCGGCCCATGTTGCAGGGGGACAATCATAGGTTGGGGTCGAGGAATAACGCTGTGGCCAACGTTTGCCATTGGCGTAGGGTCCGGCAGAGCATTCGCTGCCGGCTATTAGAGGAGGAAAATTGATGGATATTTCTATTAGCACTGGAAGCCTGGGTCTATCGTTCGAAGGAGAGTCCGAAGGACTAGCAGACAAGTTATAAGGTTACGGCTCGAAAGTTTGCAGAACGCGAGGAGCCAGCATTGGTGGCGTTGAGAGGATCAGTCGAGGTGGGCTCAACGTCCATATGCATGGAGTACGCAGGTTCTGCTCCTTGAAAGGGCGTTGAGGAACCAATGAATATTAAGGCGATGGTGTAATACCTTGTGCTGTGATGGAGCTTCTGTTCTGTCCGATTCGCTCGACAACGAAGTTATATGAAGAGGGCAAGGTGGTATGTTTTCCGTGACATTGACGCGAGGTGTAGAATCGGGCGGGTAGTACTCATCAAATCACTACCATTCTCCATCTTGGGGGGTAATTAGACAGGTAATGACGCGAGCGGAAGGAAATGTACCTCGACGGCCAGATCGCGCTTTAAATTTGTCAATTTTTAGACGCGAAATGGAGAAGGGATGTTTTCGAATGGAGGGGTGGCCGTTGACACGTCAAAGATCCTGGGACAAATTTCGTGAAGAGTTATAGATGATTTCCAGATTGATGCTGAAGAACAAACACACCTCCAGTTAGCTAATCTCAAGGACATGCACCCCAGGTAACCATTCAGCCGCTTTTACCCTCGTCTCCGAATCCTCTACGTTGACAGATCTTAGCTCGCCGAGCTCGCGTTTGGTCTGGGGTAGTTCATCATCCACCCGCGTGCAACCTTTGATCTTTTTCGAGGTCAGTTCAGCATCGTTGATTCTCTGCTCGAAGCCAACCATGAACCTTGGCGAACTCGAGCAGAGATGTCCTCAACACGGCGATTTCCCACAAGCTTGAGCCAAATTGTAGAGATTTGGGGAAGTACGAAGGTCGTTATCCGTGATATCGCCCACGTTGGAATTTGGTGACCGTGTCAATTCCGAAGCCATGGAAAAGAGGGAGTTTGGTGAACTTCCAACTGCCAGCGCGCGTGACGTTCCTTCTACAGCACGGCGCCCGAGATATCGGGTGGCAGATGTATGAACAAAGGCCCAAAAAAGGGTGCAGGTTTCTTGGATTAGATATGTTTCGGTTCATCCAGACCAAAGTTGGAGGCGTTGTAATTATAAGGACAATGGCACTGTGTGTCTACAAACCCGAATATCAGAAGGCGAATCCAAAGGCGTTGAAAACAACTCACCCGTTAACCAGACTTGCGGTTATCCTTGTTGATCGATATTTGCATAGCCGGGACGGCGTATACAAGTCAAGTTGAAGAGTATGTTTTTCATGATGGAGGTGAATTGAACGAAGCTTGGCTGATCATCGATCATTGCTGTTGTTCCCTTAGATTAGATTAGATACCATCAACGCACTGCGTTCGAAGGGAAAGCACTTCATATATTTCGTACATTTTACAATAAAACAAGAATAGTAAACATCATAATACATAGTATGAAATCTTTTACAATTACACCACGAAACCAAAAATGGGGCCAGGAAACGAACACGGTAGAAATCAAAACAAAATTCCGCACCTGAATGTACGCTAACCCAGGGGAGAATCCAAAAGTTGTTGGGCTTTAATCCTCGATCGTAATGTTGCACGCCTCGTCCTGGAGCGCAACCTGCGGTCGGGAGGTGTCCAGAAGGGAGTCTGAGGCTCAGATACTTCCTCCGATTCCCAGTTGCTTCCACCCGTGTCGGACTCTCGTTCACTCGTCCTGCGGCGCAACCTGCGGTCGGATAGTACCGTCCACAGGGGAGTCTGAGGTTCAGATTCTGAATCTTCCTCCGAGTCCCGGTTGCTTCCACCCGTGTCGGACTCTTGTTCACTCATCCTGGGGCGCAAACTGCGGTCGGATGGTACCGTCTGCAAGGGAGTCTGAGGCTCAGATTCTGAATCTTCCTCCGAGTCCCGGTTGTTTTCATCCGTGTCAGACTCTCCTTTACTCGTCCTGGGTCGCAACTTGCGGTCGGATGGTACCATCGACAAGGTAGTCCGAGGCTCAAATTCTGAATCCTCCTCCGAGTCCCTGTCGCTTCCACCCATATCAAACTCTTCTTCATCAAAAATATCTTGTTTTCTTCGTGAAGTATTGTTCGGCAACAATACAGGAAAATCCCATGATTTCGGGACCACTGCTGCTGAAGAAGACGTACTTGTAACAGCGGTTTTCTTACCCGATGACAAGGGCTCGGATGTAGCGGAGGCAGAGGCGAGAGAAGCCTTGTAGTCAATAAATTTCCGGCTCATATCCCTCGCGAAAGCATAGTCGTATTTGATGCAGATCATACGGATGATATCGATTCTCTGAAACCATATGAAAAGCCGTATGGGGAAGAAAATGAAAAAAGAGACGGACCTCGTCACCTCTTTCCAGAGCACGAATGATATCACCAGCGTCAACGGGTCTTCCGTTGTTCGCTTTGACAGATTCAATTTCTTTCTCGATGACAGTTTTTTCCTTCTTTTTGTCCTCGAGCGGAATACATCCATGCTTCCGCAGGGCGATCCGCGCGCGCATGGAAACATAAACCTCAAATTGCTTCACCCCCAATAGCGCTTTCGCCCACTCGCGCTTGACCTTCACGAACAGAATAAAAACAGAGTCAGAGATCCAAGAAAAAATGGTGTGAAATATAAACAGCTACTCGCCGACCTCGCCAAACCAATAAACTCCGCCCCAGTCATCTTCCCCACCAACTCGCACTCGTAATCACCCAAATACAGCCACACCGCCTTTCCCGAACCCGACGACCCTTTTCTGAACACAGTCCAGGGCGGGTGCTCCAAGATCTCATGCCGCGAAGCAAATATCAGCCCTGGGTGCCCAGGGGCACTGGGCATCGCGGGGTTCAGGCCAAACTGTGGAAATACCACACGCCGCTCGATAGCACCTTTGGGATTTTTGTCCTTCCGGAATATTTGCAACCATTGTCGGACGGCCCCTCCATATGCGGATATTAGGAAGGCGCGAGGGACTTCAGTTGTGCGTGGAAAAATGGGGAGAATTTTAGCGTTAGAACCAGGGAGATATTGTTGTACCATGGAGGCGACAGGCGGAGGCATGGTCGATGTATCGAGAAAGCGGGCGGGAATTATAGGTCGACGTAATGCAGAAAATGAGGCAAGTGTAGGTCGACGGGTTGCAGAAAAAAAGGCAAGTGTAGGTCGACGGGTTGGAGGAGAAAATAAGCGACTAGCACAGGTGGGGCTGCAAGGATCAGTTCTAGTGGCTTCAACATCCATGGAGTCAGTCTCCTGGAAAGGTATATTATTCTTAAGGAGCTAATTAGAGTTGAGGTGATGGTAATACCCTGTGATGTAATGGAGCTTCTGTCCTGTCCGAGTCGCTCGACAATGAAGTCACAGGATGAATACAAGGTGGGACATCGCTGGATAGGTTTGATGTGTCATTGGCGCATGGTGCGGTATCGGACGCCGGGCGGTTACTCTCGAAATCGCCGCCATTCTGCATCTTGGAATTAATTAGACAAAGAATGATGTGAGCAGGAAGAAATGTACCTCGACATCCATTAGCCCGTCGTCCGTTCCCACTTTTCTGCGCTTTGCAGATACCAGTGGGGATTCTTTCACATTTGAGGTAGGTGGTGGGGTCGGTAGGCAGGAAGCCTGCGATTCGGAGCGCCTTGGTCTTGGTGGGAAAATGGCGTTGCACATAGAATAAAGGCTACTCGCAGATTCAAGAGACTGGTATATTGGAGAATTAGCCCCCTACTGAGTCCTGGAATTGGATCCTGTTTGACCTTTTTTGCTGAAACGCTTGTCACTCCCACAGGGGACGAATTAGATGACTCAATTACCTCCAAGGATGGAGATCGTGCCTTCACTTTGTCAATTTGAGATGCAATATAGAGAAGGACATCCATACCCGTTTTTTGTTCGAGGATGTAACTGCTGACGCGTCGATTCGCGTCAAAGGTCCAGGAACAGGGTTTTGGGCAGCCTAGGTGAAAAGGTAGTGTTGAAGATAATTTCCACATCAGGGTGAAGAATAAACATACCTCGAGTTTGTTAATCTTGAGGACATACTCCCCAAGTAACCGTTCTGCTGCTTTTGACCTCGTCTCCGCACTCTCCAACCGTTGTTCCATGTCCGCTCTGCCAGACTTCAGCTCGCCGAACTCGCATTTAGTGTGCTGTAGCTCATCTTCCACTGCGTGCAGCTTTTCTTTGCATGTATTTAACTCGCGTCGATCTTTCTCCCGTTCGAGATCTTGCAATTTCCGCTCGAGCTCGCTGATTTCGTGTTTGGTTTCGAGGACCCTGAGAGATTCCCTCAACCGGATGACTTCCCTCAAACTCGAGGCAAATTGGGCGTGGAGAGTCGCGGAAGCACGAAGGTCGTTATCTGTGAGTTCATCTACGTCGACCTTTGGTGGCTGCGGCACTTCGGAAGCCATAAAAAAGAGAGAGCAAACTTGGTTCGTGTCGAGCTCCAAACATTACGTAACCTGAGATCCAGGAAAAATAGGGGCTGAATAAAAGAAGAGTTTATCCCGTGCACCGTCAGTGAAAAATCCATTGGTCCAATTTGTGGTAGATGCCATCTGCCTTCAAACTCGGGTCCATGTCAAAACATGTCCGATTCGCGTTCTGACCAAACAAGAACCCATATAAGAAGGCGAATCCAAAGAACAATGGGGCGGTGAGTTCAAAAGACAATTAGATTGATGAGGATCGCCTAGATCGCTTAGATTACTTAGATTAGATAGAGTGGCACAACCGTGGGGTCGCAACGGGATCGTGACACCATCCCCGTTCCGCCCGTGCCCTTTCAAAAACTCGCGAAATGATACGAAATTGTTACGGGTTTCTAAGGCTCCCCGAAAATGCTCTGAAGGGTCCCACAGTTGCAGAAGATCTGCAGACTGATAGGCAATTTTTATACTTCATATGTTTACAGCGAGAAAACAAACGAAATTGTATAGAACTAAGAATACCGGTACCGCGAAAAAAAAATTCAAGGAATTGCATAAAGAACAATACATATGAGCATGGTTACATAAAATTGAAATTCCTCACCGGCAGAGGCTATTGCAGGGGAAAAACTGTTAGTCGTTGGTTATGGCTGTTGAACTGCACAAATATTATTTCTGGTACATATGTTCTGTATTTCGCGCGTTCCCACAGACTAATACACCTAAATTTCGACTTCACCAAGTGCAAAACACCCATTCCCGGAGATTTGAGGTGTATTCCCAGATACATAAGCTGCATCTCTCATTGCTTACCAGGTAAGTAAAAGACTTATTACCTTGCCAAACTAGACCAATTCAATATTTATCAGAGCAATTCCTGGGTACTGATCATCTATTCCCAGAGATAT
>Ga0307509_10005395_pt1 | contig 17799 bp, 14 predicted proteins | sample 10_EM_MG_FD_202245 | JGI IMG/M metagenome (GOLD analysis project Ga0307509, IMG submission 202245) | Populus trichocarpa ectomycorrhiza microbial communities from riparian zone in the Pacific Northwest, United States - 10_EM | ecosystem: Host-associated > Plants > Roots > Unclassified | place...
GCTTAAATCTGATATCTACTTAAGTTTAAGCGTTTGGCATTCTACTTCGATAACCAACTTTCCTCGAGAGAACTTATTGAGTGAAGCTTTCAGCTTAACGATATTAAGTTTAACCGTTTTTATTCTTGGTGAATTATTTACTCTATCTTTATCTTCTACTTTGAGTTTTGGTGCGGTAGCAACCATAGAGTTCACCTCTCTATAGGGTGCCCCCGTTACATGCAGTCTAGTGTCAAAATGGCTAAAGCAGCTCAACGGCAGACTTGCCTCAAAAATGCAGAGAAAAAAGATGTCTGGACGTTACATCCATTCACGAAGAAAAGGTTAGATGACATGGTGCCAGGTGGACATGCTCCCACCAGTGCATCGTCGCTTAACGAATCAATCATGCAACACTTCCTCCTGCCTAACCCTAGCCCAGTAGCACTACAGCCACCAGCGTTCATTAGGCTCAAATAGAAAGACAACGTCAATGCATTGGAGGTCTCACGGGCTCTGCAGAAATGCACCAACAGCTCTTTTCCAGGACTAGATCAGGTAACATATGGAGTCTGCACGGGAATACCTACTGTCAACCACCATGTTATCCCTAAACTCATTAACCACCTACTCTCCTGGTGAATGAACCCACCGTTGCTCAAAGACTCGCTAGGCATTCTCCTCCCCAAACCTGTCAACGGGGACTACAATGCGTTTGCGAGTTATCGGGTAATAGCTCTCATGCAAACCTTTTTGAAGATAGCCGAAAGGATTATCAACTAGAGGCTAATTAAATTTGCTAAACTCAACGGCCTCTACTCGCTAAGACAGACAGGTAGCCTACCGCGGAGAGCGACCTTCGATGCTGGCATTTCACTAAAACATTGGGTACAAGAGGCACAAGCTGCTGGCCTCAAAGCCAGCACTATGTTCCTACATATCAAAGGTGGATTTGACAACGTCGACCATTCCACCCTACTGCAGAGGCTACATACCAAGGACATGCCCGAGTATATGGTGAAGTGGATATCCAACATTATCTTCTACAGACAATGCGCTATAATGTTCCCGGGCTCCCCTTGGGTGATGAGAGGCATCAACACTGGAATACCACAGGGCTCGCCCCTTTCTCCCATGCTCTTTGTGATCTATGTCAAACCCCTTCACGGCTGCATGGGTCCTGGCAGAGAATTGATTTCATCCTATGTTGACGATATACAAATTATGGTCAGCTTCAATTCCTGATGGATGAACTCTAAACTCTTGGAAGAAGTGTTCATGAAAGTCAAAAATATGGCGACCTCCCTCAGATTGGAATTTTCGACACACAAAAGAGACCTGATATACTGGTGGACCCCTAGAGAGAGAGTAGCTAGGAGTGAACATGCGATAGTTGTGGACGGCGCATGCATACAACCAGCCCCCAGAGCGGTCAAGTGGCTAGGCTTTCACTTTGGGAATAACCATGGCACGTAGACCCATTTCACAAACAGACTTACCCATGCGCAAGCGGCCTTTGACCGGATTAAGAGACTATCCTCCCTGGGCGGCAGGCTTACACCATATAGGGCGCCAAGGATGGCAAAAGCAATTATAATACCTACACTCCTCTATGACGCGGAGTTGCTTGATCCGAGCGCCACTATGAAATACAAGATAGAAGTTCTACTGAACTGAGTTAAGTGCTGGGTCACTAACTGCTTCTACTCCACAAATACCAATGTCCCGTCTGCTGAGGCCTGCTTAATGCCAGTGGACCTCTATCTTGAACAGATACGCGACATGGCTGTCATATGATGGTCGACTGTGCTACCTGACAATAACATTGCAACAGCCCTTTTTCCACTGTGCTTCCCTCTACAGCGCAGCTTCTGCCTTCCCTCCAATCGGAGGGCTCCTTTCTCGAAGGCCGGCAGCATGAAACCAAAGACGTGGGACTCAACCTCCTACATGTGAATCCAGAGGATCCTCCCCACAGATGACGTGACCAGGAGTGCGAGGCTGCTCTTTTCCAAATGGCCTGTCCCCTGAAAACCCAACATATGGTCTCCACCAGACCCTGACGAGTGCAAATATTATGACGACACTCTGAAAGAGGTTCGCGAACACATACACCGAAAGTGGAAACTTCTCAACTACCCTGAATACTATGGCTTATGGCCCGCGTTCAGGATGTGCTGGCATTTCATGATGATCAATAAGTATGCCGCCTCCCATCTACATCAGATGAGGGCTGGCAAGAGCTACCTGAAGGCACAGAAGGACTGGAGAAATCCGGAAGTGAGCGTGCTGTGTCCAAGATGTGAAAACAAACCCAAAACCTTCAAACACATTATAGCCGCTGGTCTGGCCCTCGCTGGTGCCAGGGTTGGACAACCTGACGAAATCTTTGATATTTCACCTGTGTCTTTGATCTGGGCTGAGAATAAGAAAGGATGGGATTTGATGAAATGTTTGGTTTCTTTTATTTCATTGAATAAGTTAAATTTTCCTAGTAATATGAATGTGTTTCCTTTTACGAGAGCTTCACAGATACAGTCCTGATTAAAGGAGGACAATACTCAAAGAACCCTGATTACAGGGAATGCTCACATTGATTTCATACCGTTAGGTATTTTTGGTTTTGTTTATGATATTATTTCTTTTATTATATTTTTGTTTTGGGTTTTTATTTGCCATGGGATTTTTCCCAAATGCAGTGGTTGGACCCTGGGGAGTGCTAGTCATGTACCTAAAATCATACGAAGGATTTAACAAAAAAAAAAAATCGCACTCCAGGGTTGCGGTTGCGGCCTAAGGAGAGGTTTTGACTACTGTAGTCAATTCTACCTCGGTTTCCGGTTTATATTGGATTTTTTTGATTTCTGAGTGTTTTATCTTGCCTCCCACACTTTGTCACAACCCTCTTTCTCTCTCTCCCACGGGAAGAGATGTAAAGGACCTCCCGGTCTGATGACGAGTATGATACTATTCACGATCGAACACGATATTGATCAAACTTTCGTTCCCCCGTCGCCGAACCCCCGTTATTTCTATGTCTTGCATTATCATTTGCCATAAGGCTGTGATCATTATTAGACCATCGGACCCGTTACGCTGGATACCGGATTGCCTGGGAATCGTATATCGATATCGGGACAGCAATCCTGTGGTCAGGGATGTTACAGTCGTTGCGGTAAAGAATGTTTCAATTTGTAATATCTAGCTCGGTCTTCCCCCAATGACTGAGTATCCGGAAAAGGCATTAACGTTAACAGGAAAATCTGCTGGAGAACGTTAGATACTGTGCTTGAGTATACGGGGGAGTCCCAGCAGGCACTGTTTTCCTACACAGTGCTCGTAGAACCCCAGAGTGTTTACCTAATTAGTTTTCTGCCTTGTCAAATTACCGTAGAATTCCATAAATAAGCCGCGCGGTTTATTCAAAGGTTGAGTTGTGAAGCAAGGGATTATCTAAGGGTTCATACTCACGTGAGCTTGATTTTGGGTGGTTGCGGCCTATTCCAAGGTGCGGCTTATTTATGGAATTCTACGGTATTCTTGTTGCTGCAAGGTCAAAACGTGCAGTCGCTTCGGAGGTGTGCCTGCAAACCCGGTCGTGCCCAAGACGCTACTGCAGGTACCGTACTCGAGTACAGTACTCGGGTATGGTCATTAAGGGCGGAAAAAAAGATCGGCAGGGTCATGTGGGGGAGTTGGGAGAATGGTTGCCTCAGTGGAAAGATTCTTGTCTTGACCGACATCAGGAATCCGGATCACGAGAACCAAGTATCTTAATTCAGTGAGATATACCTTATGATGATGTTGTGAGTAAGTGGCTAAGAAAATGATAACACTATGATCTCAGGACTGATGATAACTTCCTTTAGGTGTTGTTCTGCTACGAGATTTAGAAAAACCGGATTGATAAAGTTATTCCTTCTCGTAATGCCCGAGAGAATAAATACGACAAGTAATTCCCGCATGAGAAAAAGCTATGGCCGGGCAGATTTCAACTCTGATCATTGCGGACTTTACTTCTTTTCTACAGTGTGATCGATATCAAGCTCATCGTTATGACTGAAGATAACATCTCCTTTCCCCCCAATCCGGGGTCAAATCCCACCTCTAAGCTTAAGTCTAGCCCCAGCCCGGAGCCTTCAGATAGTCCTAGGATTATCTCAAGAGCAAATTTCAGTCCTACCTCCCCGCCCTACATGTATCCTTCCACGCCGGAGGCTACTAGTGATCATACTCAATCAATGTCATTTGGCGACTATATTGAATTGCATAATAAGTCTGGCCCTGGGGGTCAGAGAAGTGCTGGTCTGACAGCTGAGGAAATGGAGGCTCAGTTGGCTGTTTCTTTTCACGGTGGGAGTCTTCCGAGTAGTCCTAGTGAAACAGCAGGGTCAGAGTCTACTATATTGGATGAAGACGATGATGTCGAGTACGAGCCAGTACGACCCCCACCACCAGCGCTCCCAGAGAGTTCCTTAGCATCTCAAGCTCCGGCTCCAGCACCCCACCGTCAGAATCCCTCCCTCGAAATCCGTTCCATGGTACGAGGACTTCGGATTCATGCTGGCTGGAGTTATGGTCAATTAAAAGATACCTTCCAAGTTCCTCTTGGCACCCTCCATCGCATTATTCATAGTAGCAATACACCTGAGAGGCATCTTTACCTCAGCCGTGGTCGTCCCATCACTCTTTCTCCCGAAGTTCAGCATCACCTTATCGATACTGCTACAGCCAATGCCCACAACCGCCGCCTACTACTCACACAAATTGCTGACCTAGCTGGAGTGAGCATTGGAGCACGGGCACTGAAGCAGATCTTTGCGGGACATGGCTACCATCGTCGGGTGGCTCGAGTTAAGCCATTTCTCTCTCTTGCAACTAAGAATAAACGCCAGGCCTGGGCCGAGACATATCAGGACTGGCAGATAGAGGATTGGCAGGATGTAATTTAGTCGGATGAATTTGGGTTTTCGGTTGGAAATATGCCCGGTACGGTTTAGGTCACACGGAAGCCAGGAGAGGAGTATCTCGAAGACTGTTTGGTGCCAAAGTTCCCTCGCCTGACAACAGTAATGGTCTTGGCAGCTATCTACCGTGATCTTAAAGGGCCACTAGTTATATGAGATACTGCAAATTGGGGAAGGATAAACGGATCTACGTATATTGATAAAATAATTCGACCACACCTTCATCCTGTTGTTATGAGGTCTGGAGAGGAGGAGGACGGACTAGACAGATGAAGAAGGACAAAGAAGTCAAGGAGGAAACGTGTATCTATTAATCGGAGGAATATCTTGCTTACCTCCGGAATCTACGGCCAGATGGAGGGTTTATATACAAAATCAAGAAGACATTTGTAACTTGCGAAGACATAGGAAACAAACTGGGAATGGTACCGGAACAATGGAGTTCCGGTTACTCTTGCGCTTACAATCCCGATTCTTCATCCGGTATTTTTTCCATTCCATGCCGGCCATTCCTCCGAATCCTTCACACCATATACCAAATTCTCGTATTCGTTCCTCCTCTTAAGTTTATAATGCATGATAAACAAAACTTCTAACAAAGAACCGACTAGATGGGTAAGTTAGATGTAGGAGTGTTTACCGGTATGGACTGATCGCCAGTGAACTTTCAACACTCCCCCTCACCGGTGATCTTCTCTAATGAGAACTTCCACTGGTGTATGCCCCCTTCTGGCTCTCCGGTTCAGTTTTCGAAACTTGCCCTTCGGTAGGTGAGTACCCCAGTCCAAGGCCAATAACGTGTTTCTCGAACTGAGGTCGGTGAAGTGGCTTAGTAAAGATGTCTGCGGTCATCTTGTGGGTGGGGCAATATCCGAGATCGATTGATCCTTCCTCCAGATGCTGGCGAATGAAATCAAACTGAATATCTATATGTTTCCTTCAAGCATGGTATTCAGGATTTTTTGTTTGTGCAATTGCCCCCTCATTATCACATTGCAATTGCTTGATTTCGTTTCGATGGTTTAAGGCTCCAAGATCCCCCAGTAACCCCCTCAGCCAGAGTGCTTCCTTTACTCCTTGCGTCACAGCCATATACTCTGCTTCCGTAGAAGAGAATGCAACACTTTGTTGCTTTTTGCTAGTCCAGGAGACAGCTGAGCCATTAACCATGAAGACGTAACCTCCAATTGATCATCGGTCTTCTCCTGCTCCCCAATCCGCATCTGTATACCCACCACAGTACCCTCCTCCATAGTTTAGTCCCAGTTCTCGGGTACCAGTAAGATAGCGGAAGATTCCTCGAACCGCAGTCCAGTGAGTTGCCACAGGATTGGTATTGTATTGGCTAACGGCAGACACTGCAAAAGCAATATCTGGCCTCGTTCCGATCATGGCGGCCATTAGTGCGCCTACTGCCGATTGATATCTTTGTTGATTTACCGAATCAGCTTGCTGCCCTGATTGGGTCTTCTTGAGGCGGACATGACAGTCAGCATGAGTGCTGACTGGTGCACTGTCCAACATTCCATGTCGTACTAGTATGGTGTTTATATACCTCTGCTGGGAGAGGTGTAGCATCCGCATAGGCCGGTTTCTTCGAATTTCCATGCCTAAGAATGTTGTTAATAGACCAAGATCCGTCATCTCAAATTCGTTGTGGAGTAGGTCCTGAATCCAAGTTATATCTGTCAGGCTCGGGGACGTAAGAACTAGGTCGTCCACATAAAGAAGGAGAATTAGATTAAACACTTGGTGAATATAGACATTATGATCGTGTTCGCTGCGTTCAAAACCGTGGTCGATAATAAACTGGTTTATTCTTCCATACCAAGTTCTAGGCGATTGTGTAAGTCCATAAATTGACTTTCTCAATTCACAAACAGTCCGCCCTGCAGATGTTGTATTTGCAATTTCAGTATGCAATCCCTCCGGAATGTCTATGAAAACTTTCTCCTCTAAATGACTGTGCAAAAAGGCTGTCTTCACATCCATGCCTTCAAGTTCCCAGTCATTCTCACAAACAAGAGCAAGAAGCGACCATAGAGAGCTGAACTTTGCTACCGGAGCAAAGGTTTCGGTATAGTCAAGTCCCTCCTTTTGACTATATCCCTTGGCCACGAGACTCACCTTATATCGGCCATCATCTTTGCGTTTAAAGAGCCAGCGGCATCCAATAGGTTCTCGTCCTTTCGGTAATGATGTGAGAACCCAGGTTTTGTTGCGCACAAGCGAGTCCGCCTCAGACTCCCAAGCTTCGTACCATAGTTTCTTATCATCTCTCGTTAGAGGCTCATTTAGAGTTTGAGGTTCGTCTAAATTGGCAAGCATTGCCCGTCCTCTAGATACACCTCGGGGTTTCTATCGTTCCAACCTCCTAACTCCCAATTCACTAACCCTTTGCCCACTAGCTTCCACAACATTCGCCAGTAGCCTAACCACAATCGTATCACCACCAAACTCTTCTGGGTTTGGTACTTCGCAACTCGGTTGAGGGGGGGCTATTGGTTCTAATCTCTCATACACCTGCTCCCCTATTTCTATTTCTTTCTCCTCGGGGAACGTAATTTCGATGTCGCTTGCTGTTTGTCTCTCTTCACTATGGCTAATATTCTGTCTTGTAGATACCTCGTCAACGATTACATCGCGTGAAGAGAAAACTCTCTTTGTTGCAGGGTTGAATAGGTGGTAGACCTTGCTACCAGCCTCTTCATCATACCCGAGTAGGATGCACTTTGTTGATCATGAGTCAAGCTTCTGTCGTCTCGCTTCTGGCACTAACGTATATGCTGTTGACCCAAATATTCTCAAATGTCCTAGGCTCGGTTGATGCCCAGTCCAATGCTGTAGTGGGGCAACGTCCATATGCGATCGGGAGGGAAGACGGTTATGGATATGTGCAGCAGTTGCGACTGCAAATCCCCAAAAGGACCGGTCTACCCCCGCTTCTTCTATCATACAACGGCAGACTCCATCAAGGTACGATTCCCCCTTTCTGCTAAACCGTTATGAGCTGGGGTATACGGTGGGCTGATACTGTGTACTATTCCACAACTGCGAAGATACGTCTTGAACTCTTCGCTGGTATATTCCCCACCTCCATCCGGTCTGAATGTCTTAATTTCTCTTCCCGCCTCCTTCTCAGCTCGAACCCTATAGGCCTGGAAGACTCCTAGAACTTCGCTCTTGTTCTTAAGAAGTGTAACTGCTATGCGGCCACTTTTTTCATCAATGAAGGTGACGAAATACCGTTCCCCGCTTATCGTGCTGACCTGCATGGGCCCGCAAACATCCGAATGAACTACCTCAAGTAGTTCCTCTGCCTTCTGCCGTTTCCCTGTCGCTGGTTCCTTGTGTTGGCGACCGAGAGCACAAGTTTCACAAAGACTTGTTTGATTGTTGCTCTTCCTTCGGGTTTTGATAATAAGTTCGCTGACGTGAGCTTGCAGGTACCGAATAGTCGGTTCATCAAGGGTCCGATGCCCACGTCTGCTATGCCATATCTCAATTGATTCAGGCTTTGATTTGTTCGTTGTAAGCCCAAGTTTTGCTAGATCATGACTCCTTCGTATTTGCAAGTAATATAGGTTGCCTTCCCGCTGTCCCTGTAATTGAATCTCATCTTGAGATATCATACACCTCTTTGCATCAAAGCTAACCTCAAATCCAGAGTCAATAAGTCGTCCTACGGAGATTAGATTTCCTCCAACTCGCGGTACATGGAGAACTCCTGACAAGCGAATAGGTCCAACCCAGACCTCCCCCATACCAATTGCCTCGATTTGTGATCCGTCCGCAATCTCAATTCCTCGGTTAGCAATTAACTAGTAAGTCCCATTGATAAACATATCCTCTCTACTAGCCAAGTGCTGACTAGCCCCGGAATCAATAATCCAGCCTGACTTCTCCGTTACCTCCCTACTTTTATCAAGTACGGTAAATGCTAAGCCTGCCTGCTCGTTGGGTAACTGTTAGGTCTGTTCCTTTTCCTGGTCGGTTTTTCGTTTAAAACGATCCCGCTTCCAATGGCCTTCTTTCTGACAATAGAAGCATTTTCCTTTAGTCTTCATTGTTGCAGTATGTGCTCGAGGGCCCGTTGTTGCTTCGGTTCTCCTTATAGCTAGTCCACTAGGAATTCGTCTCCCTCCTCGCCCTGGCCCATAGTGGCCTCCCGTTTGTCCTCTATGTCGATTCGGAAACTGGGCCGTAAAAGCTGCCCCACCTGCTGTGGAGCTATTACTATGCTGCGTGGTATGTACCACCTGTCTCCGTGCTGATTCCTGATGTAGCTGACTGGTAAAAACATGAAAAGAGACTTGATCAGCACGGGACTTGAGCGCCATAATAATAGGCTCATAGGATTCTGGAAGGCTTAAGCTAAGAAGGGTAACGAGTTCATTATCCTCCATTCCTTTCCCCGTTGCTGAAAGGCCTGCGAGTTGGCTAGCTAACTCTCTAAACTTGTTTAGATGTTCAGCCATGTCCTCCTCTTCCACCATACGCAGTCCCCACAGCCGCTGTTGAAGTACCATCCGTCCACTAGCTCCGATACCCTGATGAACAATCTTTAGAGCATCCCAAGCCTCCTTCGCAGTAACACACTCCTGGATATGTGTTATTTGTGAGTCTTTGATGTTCAAGGTAAGGATAGTGAAGGCAGCATTGTCTTTGGCGGTATCCTTCGCATTGGCCTTGTCAAGTTTCTCCTCAATTGCCATGAGCAATCGCTTCTCCTTTAGGATTCGTACCATTCTGAATTTCCAGGCTTGATAGTTGCTCTTGCCAGAGGCCATGGAACCATCCAATTTCTCGATCGATTGTGACAAAGATGTCATACCGGCTCGGGTGGTGGACTCTTCTTGGGTTGTGGAAGATGATGACATGTTGGACTGAAGGACTGGCGATTGGGCAAACGGGAATAGGATATGTACTGGTAATCTGGATCCAGGCTGCCTGTTGGTACTATTTTATGCTGCGCTGGCTGGGCTCATAACCTGTTGTTATGAGGTCTGGAGAGGAGGAGGACGGACTAGAGAGATGAAGAAGGACAAAGAAGTCAAGGAGGAAACGTGTATATATTAATCGGAGGAATATCTTGCTTACCTCCGGAATCTACTGCCAGATGGAGGGTTTATATACAAAATCAAGAAGACATTTGTAACTTGCGAAGACATAGGAAACAAACTGGGAATGGTACCGGAACAATGGAGTTCCGGTTACTCTTACGCTTACAATCCCGATTCTTCCTCCGGTATCCTTTCCATTCCATGCCGGCCATTCCTCCGAATCCTCCACACCATATACCAAATTCTCGTATTCATTCCTCCTCTTAAGTTTATAATGCATCACAAACAAAACTTCTAACAAAGAACCGACTAGATGGGTAAGTTAGATGTAGGAGTGTTTACCGGTATGGACTGATCGCCGGTGAACTTTCAACACATCCCTGGTATACCTCTCTCCAGCAAGCCAGTAGTTCTAACTCTGGCTATATTGACTTTCAGCACGATGGTGCTGCAGCTCACCGTTCGAAGCACGCAGTTCAAGCTCTTCAAGACCTTGGTATTGGGCCTTATACCTTTCCTTGGCCACCTAGCTCTCCCGATATGAGCCCGATCGAGAACATCTGGCAGCTATTAAAGCGCCGAATCCAGAACCGGCATCCCAGACCAACTACCGTTCCTGCCCTAAATACCGCTATCCAACAGGAATGGGACCGTATTACCCCAAACGAGATCCTAAATTTCACCTCTTCATTCCCGGAACGTATTGAAGAACTTCTACTACATCATGGAGGTCATACCTCCTGGTAGTGCGGTATACCCTTTTCTCTCCACTCTGCTTCCAATTCATCCTTCTCAATTTTGGCAATCCGGAGGAGTTCTATGAGTACTATTGGGTGAGTGGAAGTAATTTTGAGAGGGCACGAGTACTTTTGGCAGAGTGCCAGTATTATTGGGGGGCCCTGGGTGCGAGTCCTGAACTTTTTTTTCTTATTTTTTGCTCTCAGTTTGACCTCTCCTCTCACCTAGTTTTTACTTTTTTCCTGCTCTTCTAGTCACGGTATTCTTATCTTCTTATTTTCTGCTCAGTTTACATTCGTTTAAGCTATTCGATTATCTCTTATAGTTTATTCTTTAGCTATCATACATCCCTTTAGCATCCTATTCTTATACCTTCATGTTCACTCTTTGTTTATTACCTTCTCTTTGGCTATCAATCTTTCTAGTTGTAACCAATAGCATATTCGGTCAATTACGATCATTGCCCATCACTCGGTGCAACAATCCTTGTCATAGGCTTCCTGTAACCTTCCCTTCCCTTCCACCCACCCACCTTGATCGGCACCTGTGATCCTTGTCTTGCCACTCAAAAATTTCCGCCCTTAATGACCATATCCGAGTACGCGGGTAGACATCTGCACACCTCCGGCCCGCTGGCAGCACTTGATCCTTGCTCCAAGTTCACGCGTTCCCTTGCAGTTTTAGGCAGTCAAGATTTCATGGTAAAATAGCAACGGGGAAAACCTTTATGTGGTGTCGTGGGACTCGTACTTCATCAAGTAGCTACTCATCGGGTACTGTACATCGAATCCATCAGTCGCATTACATCACGATCCGGAATATCAGTGCATGTTCCCATAGATTCTATTCTCTCAAGTTTTTTAATTTGATCTGAGAGCATAAACATTTGAGGTGAGAACCGCCGTTACAAGTACGTGTACAGTGCAGCGCTACAGGAATCGGATATGGCATGCGAGCAAATTAAGCTATTGCTAATCGACAGTTAAATACACAGCAAAATCCGAGGATAGTTTGCGCACAAGTCTCAAACGTCCTAAAGTTTCTGCTAGCGTGGGTCTAAACGACCTATACTTTTGGCCAACAATGAGAACTAGCGGTACTGTACACCGAAAAACACCTCAGAAGCTCCGGGGCGATCCTGCCTCCCTCGCCATGTAAAGCTTGTCTATTATCCTCTTTTTCTTCCCACGAATCTTCGATAATTACTAACTCACACATCTGCGGAACGAACATGATAAACAAACAAGTCGTTCTCCAACCGCGAAGTGCATGATCCTCTTTTGGAAGCGAGATCACATCTCCGTGATAACCCTGTGGCACACCAGAGGGGGGGTATCAAAAACCAGGCCCACCGCTGGCCAGAGAAAAAGAAAAGTTGGACCGGAAGAACTTCCGGGGGGGGAGATAGCGCTAGGGGTGCGGAGCCTAGGCGATCCCCGAACAGTCCTGAAAAGATTAAACTAACACAAGACCCGAAAACACTGGAGAAACTTGCCGGGCGAGGATGATGTGGAAAGTCTCGGGCAAAGTTATCCCCAATTCTATACTTTCTTTATCGAGCGCCGTAAAAGCCAATTACTAATTTGTGTCTTTTGTCTCCCCAGAGCGGGTCGAGTGATTTTGGTTTGTTGTTGTCTGGCTTGGTGGCGGCTCATGCAGCTGGCAAGCCTCTCAGTGTGCCACACAAGCCCGCACTAAAGCCTTACAGCATAATCGAGACTAGCCACCTGTGAAGTGCTGAAGAATGAATGTGTAGTAAAAAGAATATGTGAGGCGCTGAGCCAAATTCCCGTCTTCAAAGTTCATGAGGCTTCGGAGTTGTATTGCATGTTTGCATAAATAACTGAACCTCACGATGCAATGGGGCGCACATTCTCAATGCTCGACTTCTCAATAAATGATTGCCAAAACTACAACCAAGAAATATTTAAAAGTAAAATGAGTATATTATTCTAACTAGCGTTATACCATCTATCCACCTGAACAATACTTGTAGTTTCTTGTCGTGGTAAAGATAGGGCGGGTGGGGGGGTGAGGTGCCGGGGTGACAATGTGGCGCTTCAGAATGTGGCGAGGCCGGATGTTCGGTTATTTATGTAATGATGCAATATCATTCAGTACGGTATCACGTGATTAATGTGGCTTACCACCATTCCAGGCATACAGCCATGTAAAGGGATAAAAGATTCGTCCAATGCATGTTTTTGGGTCAGATTTAACATTTTCAAACCGACAATTCCCAAAACTCTTGGCATGGAAACACTAAAAAATCTTTCCTCCAACAAGAAAATCACAATATATTCAAATCTCTAAAAGCAGAGGTCCGGGAAATCAAAGCTGCCTTCATTGTTTATGATTGTATGAAAGTGACCTAAATCTTTACATGTGGCTCCATTCAAAAAGGTGCATGGCAAACCAATTCCTGATATGATACTTAAATAATCATTTCTCCATCCCTTGATAATATTTAACAGTTTTTGTAATATTCACCATATTATCTACAGATCTTATCCCTTCGTTCGTGCCCGAATTTCAGAACCTTTTAGCCCTCGCTCAGCCGGTCATCAACAATATACTAGACAAATGTAGGAAATGCTCGCAACCCACACTAAGCCTAAGATATTTACATACTAAGTAGAATGTGCATCAGGCAACTAGTGAATGTGGTTATGTAAGTACCACAACAAATTCAATGGAACAAGTAGAGTACCATAATCCACAGTGAAAAAGAGGAAAGCACCACTGCTACTGCTACCAATATCCCCGTATTAAAAGAAAATGCAGCATCTGAAGCCGGAGTACGAAATCAGAATCTACATAGTGCCCATAAAAAGGTAATTCCCGTAGTTCTACCAGCTTCACCAATATAACCGGGTCCTAGTACTCTACCTCCAACATACCTCCAATCGTGTTAATAGTGACAAATGAAAGCAAGACAAAGGCTTCAGACTGGCTCCAGCTGAAATACCCATCACTCTTAATGCGTAGTCGACATTTTGGAGTAAATCTCTGAAAGCGGCTAAGGATGAGAGAAGGATCATGGGGACAAGGCAGGATGAGGAAGACAGCTGGGAGGGTTTAATCCACAAGTGCACCTCCAAAGTCTCAATCTCATTCGGGTAGTAGAAGTACTAAATATCCAACTTATGATACATGCTGTCACAAATCGTGACTAAGCAAGGCAGATTTCACATGACTAATAGTTATTAGTCATAAGGTATGTTTATGTTTCACGCTATGCAGTCAGTTGACTCATAGTTCTCACATGACTCGCACTTGCGTGTCATCGTTATGTTATGATTGGTTGATGTTTCTATGACTCACGATTGTGAGTCATAATGATGTAATGACTTTCGCGCGTGACTCACATTATGAGTCACGAGTCTCACGCAGGTGACGCGCTTTGCGCACCTGACATGTTTTATGTTTTATGATTGGTTTATGTTTGATTACGGTATGTTGCGCAGTGACTCATATGAGTCATCTGATGGATCTCGGGTATGACTCATTATGAGTCATGATCGTGTGAACTCATAGGTATGAGTCACCAGGGTCATGGTTATTGCGGGAAGAGGCCTATATAAAGGATCGCGACGGGCCGTAGAGATAGGATCTTCACGCAACCATCTAAGTAATAAACTATTCAGATACTGGGGCACGGGCCAAGCCCATTGACAGTGACCTTCCATAGGTGCAATATGTTCGAGATACCTAATGCCCTTATCTCTATGCTACCTCGCCTGTATGCGAGTACTCTATTCCTACACGATAGGACTTCCTATGATCACCATACCTATTACGAATACAAGATGTTAGTCTATAACGATAGACGAAGCAAACTACGTAGGCTATGTCGATAGCCTATGATAGTAAGATAGTGGTTTCCCGTTACGAACACCTACGAGGGAGGCTGGTTTGTTACATTTGGTTGCGTCTTACCAAAAAACAGCAAATGACTACACGAACAAAGAAGACAAGGACCGGAACTCTTAATTGAGACATTCTGGATACCACGAGAATGAAGACCTAAGGGGCGAAGTTCAAACGAGAACGAAGACCTAAGGGGCGAAGAGCCACGAGAACGAAAACCTAAGGGGCGAAGTTCAAACGAGAACGAAGACCTAAGGGGCGATGAGCCACGAGAACAAAGACCTAAGGGGCGAAGAGCCACGAGAACAAAGACCTAAGGGGCGAAGATCTATGAGAACAGCAGAAAATTTAAGAAAAAGAAAGAGCAAAAAGTGGAAAAATAGTTCAATTTTTTTAAGGGGCGGGAAGGGCTTGGAGGAGCCCTAATCCTTAAGAAATAGGTTCTCATAAGACAAGTTCGACAAGCGATTAAGAGGCGAAGACGAACGAAGTCGTTACGAGATCGACAAGTTCGACAAGCGATTAAGAAGCAAAGACGAACGAAGTCGTTACGAGATCGACAAGTTCGACAAACGATTAAAAACCGAAGACGAACGAAGTCAATACGAGATCGACGAAGCGAAGCGAAGACGAGCGAAGTACATGAGGAACCTATCAAGTCAATTATAGGCTTCTCATAAAGACAAGTTCCACAAGCGAATGTTAAAAAATGACCATGAAAAATGGGGAATTTCTTTTCGAAACTGAAAGCCTTGAGAGACCAAGGCTTGAGGGGAAGGGGATCTAAAAAGATAAAGTATGAAAGATGAGAAGGGAAACTTACCGGACGAATGGCGAACCTTGCTCAATAGGGCTAGTTACCTATACAGCAACGAACAAACCAGCAAGTACAGTTTCGAAACGAACGAACAAAGACAACAAGGGCTATGAAATTGCTCGAATGGTTATAACGACAACCAGGAGAGGAGCCAAAGAAACAAACAAAGAGGAAAGGGCTCAAAGGTGCTCGAATGGGTGTAACGACATCCGGGAGAGAAGAAGCCAAACGAAAGAGACTATAAGTTAGTCAAACGAACGAAAGAAGACGAAAGGGCTCAAAGGTGCTCGAACGGGTGTAACGACATCCGGGAGAGAAGAAGCCAAACGAAAGAGACTATAAGTTAGTCAAACGAACGAAAGAAGACGAAAAGGCTCAAAGGTGCTCGAACGGGTGTAACGATATCCGGGAGAGAAGAAGCCAAACAAACAAACAAAGACGCTAGATCGGTTGCAACGGCAACTGTGAAAGTAACGATCACGAAAGACAAGCACTTGTGAGAGAAGAGCTTAAAAAAAACAAGAAAGGATGAAAACGACAGCGGAGAAGGAGAGCCAAATCGATGAGGAAAGAGACCTCAGACGATAGTACTTATGTCAAAACCACCATAACGAAATGGTCAACACACCCTCCAATGCAAAAACGCACGAACAAGAAGAAACAACCGAACGATTACGACATAATTCTTTTGATAAGAATTAGCCGGTGCAAGAAGGTCATACGACAACATAAGCGATCGGAGAACTTCAAAGCGGAAGTTGATTAAGATCACTTAACGCACGAACAAGAAGAAACAACCAAACGATTACAACATAATTCTTTTGATAAGAATTAGCCGGTGCAAGAAGGTCATACGACAACATAAGCGATCGGAGAACTTCAAAACGGAAGTTGATTAAGATCACTTAACGCACGAACAAGAAGAAACAACCGAACGATTACGAAGTAATTCTTCCGATAAGAATTAACCGACACACCATACAACAAAAGAATCATGCGACGAATGACGAGTGATTGGAGAACTCAATCAAAAGGAGTTGATTAAGATCACAAGACAATATCAAAGGATTGTTTTAGAGTACTTGATGCAAGGATGATACGAACGAAAAGAAGAGCGACCGTATGATTATTGCATAATCCTTTTGATAAGGATTAACCAATGCAAGAACGACATGAAGAAAGAAGAGCGACCGTACGATTATTGCATAATCCTTTTGATAAGGATTAACCGATGCAAGAACGACATGAAGAAAGACAAGCGACCGTACGATTATTGCATAATCCTTTTGATAAGGATTACACGATGCAAGAAGAATGAAAAGAGAAAGAAAGAAGCAACGGAACAACCGGAAAGCCACGGGATGGACAGAAAGATCAAGGACCAAGAAAAGATCTATAAAGAAGCCTTCGAAACGTTGAAAGGGAAAACATCATTCCACATGAAGCATCCACAAAGACAACGAATACGAAGACGACCAAGAACCACTTACCCCTACCGAAGACTCTTTATTCTTCTTTTACTCCTATCCCGATACCAAAGACACATCCTACTCCCACCACCATCATCACCAAGACGCAAATGAAGATGCCCTCAAACGGAGAACCCTCGACCACCCCCCATGCCGCCATGCACTGGAGTGCATGTTTCGAAGACAGGTGCGACGTGCATCTCAGAGACAAAGAAGGAGCCGGTTGGTGGCCCCAACAACCCCGTCGACAGCAACCCCAACGACAAGCGAAGAAGGTACGCTGGGGTGAGCCAGCGGCACCTGAAGAGCAACACCACGAAGCTGGAAAGCTGGTCAACGATCTCCAAGAGGAGATGTTGAGGATGGCCGAGGAGATGGGCCGTCTCAAGGAGGAAAATAGAGGACTAAAGAAGCGAGTGGTCCTCGCGGAAGACTCAGCCAGAAAGGCTGGAATCGAAGCCCGATGACGGGCATACGAGAACGTCGAACTAAAGATACGAGTTCAACGAGCGGTAAGCGCAGCGGCGGCTCTGGTGAGAGAGATCAACCACGACGACGAATATTCCAAGGCAGTCGGACTACCACCCAAGGAACGGACACCAAACGGGTCCCCGACGAATGGGGATACGAAAGACGATGTCCAGAAAGAACCTGAGGAGACGAACGGTACCTCAGGATGGTAATGTATAATTTTTTGTTTCCTTATGTTTAATGTTTCAAATTGTTAATTTGATTTTATGTTTTATGTTGAAAATGTTAAGGAAAGCTTGAAGGGTCTCGAGCTAGGGGGAGACGGGAGCTAATGTCACAAATCGTGACTAAGCAAGGCAGATTTCACATGACTAATAGTTATTAGTCATAAGGTATGTTTATGTTTCACGCTATGCAGTCAGTTG
>Ga0307509_10005396_pt1 | contig 17799 bp, 26 predicted proteins | sample 10_EM_MG_FD_202245 | JGI IMG/M metagenome (GOLD analysis project Ga0307509, IMG submission 202245) | Populus trichocarpa ectomycorrhiza microbial communities from riparian zone in the Pacific Northwest, United States - 10_EM | ecosystem: Host-associated > Plants > Roots > Unclassified | place...
GGGCGCCCCCCGCCGGCCGGGTAAACGGGGTTCGGAAATGGAGAACGGAGGCAAAGATGATAACGCCGTCAGGGCCAGTGATCCTTATTCAAAAAACGCAGGGAATGGGTTCGGAAGGGGAGCCTTGAAACGACTAGATGCATCAGACGCGTCACCGTCGTCACCACCGTCGTTGTCCAGGCCGAAACTGGGCGCGGTCTGCAGGTCACTGAGGAGACCTTCAAAGAGTTGGCGCTTTGGCACGTGACACTCAGATCCTTCAAGTCGGCACGGACACGCCGGCGCTCAGTGGCCCAGCCCAAAGCGCTAAAACGTAAAGCTAAGGATCCATAGGCCTAAATTCAAGGTTTTCTGGTCAAGCGCGCCAGAGGAGTGTATGTAGGAGATTCAGACAACTCCAGGGGTGGAAGGGCTTCCGGTGTTACACAGGCAACTCAGACAGGAGAAACGAGTAGGAATAGGGCAAAAAATGAAAACACGGATAATACAACGGAAATCTGGAAACAAAACAGGAAGGAAGCCGTAGCGAATTATATAAAAACGTCGGCGATTCGTGAAAGCCTCCGCGCTGGTCCAAGGTGGACGGAAGAAAATTGCTACAATGCGAGTGATAGTATATAATTCGCTGAGGACAGAAAAACCCGAGGCGGGGAGAAAACCCCGAACAATGTGAGCCTAACTTGCGGATCGGGGCGTTAGGGAGTCGGCAATGACACACAAGAGATATGAGCACAGACGAACAACAATGAGTTGCGTCTAGAGGTAGGGTCCGAGAATCGAGAGGCAAACGATCTCGGGCAAAGGTGGCGAGGTTACCCAGACCTCCCGGAGATCATCCCGAGGCGAGCGGGTAGGAACTACCAGGAAGCAAGTAAGGTGGATGAGGTAAACCCAAGTTAGGGAGACAACTTACCGCTCGAAAAGAGGAGACGAAGCTGGGTCAAAAATCATCTCCATCGTCTGTCAGTAAAATCCCCCTTACACCACCGCTTTGAGTCCTTCCCCCATCCCTTGCCTTGGTCGTTCTCATTTGGGGTATCCGCCTTCCGTTATCCTCCTTCTTATCATCATCCGTCTCAACCCCCCCAGTGGTGGACGAGGGGAAGGGGTAATGTTGAGCGACGGTCGCCGTGGTGGTCGTCTCAACGATCGGCACGGTCTTCGAAGTTGTGTCGAGTCGCTTCGATTTCGATTTCGATGGCCGTCTTTCCTTTTCCTTGTCCCTGTGTTTCGATCCGGACTTCGACTTCGACTTCGACCTAACCCTCTCCTCGCTCGCCGCAGACTCCGTTTTCATCACTTCTACTTCCGACTTGCTCAACGACAAAGCCGAGGGGGGAGTAGCCAACCCTGAATCGACCCAGTCGTCTTCGATATCACCCCCTCCTCCCACACCCAAACCTTCGCCGCCGCCGTCGTCGTCGTCGTCGTCGTCGTCATCCCCGAATCCCCCCGGAATGGTCTTTCCCTTCCCTTTACATCTAGCTCCCTGTAGGGTGCCTTGCTCAGCGAACGTTGTCGCGTGAGGAGTAATAGGGCCAATCGGGTCCTCTTCCGTGTCAACCTCGGAACTCCTTTTCCCGTCTCCGTTTGTCTGGAGATCCTCACCTGTCCCCACCGCGGTGTCTCCCCTGAGACTCGTACTCTCAGACGTAGAAGTTGAGGCGGTGGACGACGTGGATGGTGAGCGCGAACCGGAAGATCGTATGGAACGGTCTCTCGATAGAGATCGCGTTTCACCCTCAGCATCGAACGAGAAATCGTCACCGCTGTCATCAGGCTCTTCGAGGTCCATCTCAGGGTCTGATAGAGATTCCAGGTCCAGATTGGAGTCACTATCCGAAGGCCAACTTGGTGGTTCGTCGTTGATCGAGAGAAAGGTCTTGTGTTTCTTCCCCAGCTAATCCGAGAGGTTCCGAGTCAGTAAAGTAGCGGGACGGACACGAACGCTTCGCAATGCCTTACCTCTTCGACCCTCTTTCTGAAATCCTTCCAATCGCTCTCATCCCGACAGAAAAACCCGATCAACATACTTGGGTCCAGCCCACTCAGCGGCATCTTCCTCACCCGTTCGCAATGGAAAGTCTTTAACTCCACTGCGCTGTATGCATTCACATAATGTTGTTGAAGTGGGTCGAGGTCCTCTTCGATACCCGATAATAACGAGCGAGGAGACATTCCGAGTTCGCGTTCGTCCATATCGGATTGCCAACGGCTGTGAGAATGCGAAGAGCTGGAGGACGAAACAGAAGCTTGGTAATGTGACGACCGCTTCCCACTCGTACTGTTGCCTCCAGAGCGCGGTGGAGATGTCGGGGAGCGGGTATGGCCACCTGACCTCTGGGGTGTGGGCGATGAAGGGCGATTGGTGTTCAGAGGCCCTGTTATTCCGTTGTGGCCGTCTTCATACTCGCCAGGTGGAGGCCGCAGCGGAACTGCAGGCCTGGCGTGATGGGGGTCCAAATAGAAGAGGTTGTCCGCTTGGGAGCCGACAAAGTAGTACGAGGAGGATGGGCGGCCACCCGCGATTCCAACCGACTGAGGCCAAGTATAGATCTCCTAAGGGGTGGGAGGGGAGTTAGCACAAACGTGGCCGCGTAATAGCGAGTCGGATGCGACCCTCCTCACAAATGACTCACCTTTATAGCTTCATAATACACGGGATTCACACCGTCAATACCCAACCTGGTGCCAATTAACACTAATACCCCTCTGTCACCCCACGACCTCCTGGCGTGTCTCTTGGGTGATCCGATCTGATGATGCGAGGCAGTGTACACGTCGGATTGGTAGATGACCGAATCTGAGGCAACCAAAACTCCAAGCCCAACTTTCGGGAACGCGTGCACAAGCGCCCTGGATTGCGAGATACCCGTGAACAAGATGGAGGAGGGTCAAGAATACGATCACGCACTTGATGGCACCGGCGGCTGTGCTGGGTCCGAACCATTGCCCGACTTCTTTCCCAAGGTCTTTCCCTGCCAAGGCCATCCGATGGACGCTGAATGGACACAACGGCGAGGGGGAATCTAAGAACCATGATATCAACTGAACGTATGTTGCATAATCAGCGGTTTGAACTGGAAATGGAGGCTTCCGCCAATCTGGATGGGTCATCAGGATTTGTTCAGAGAACGGGAGAAATGAACCTACCCCGCCCCAGGTGAAGATGCAGGAGGGTGTTCGCCAACAAGCTCTGGCCGGTCCTCAACATACAACCCCACCCAGCGTCGCTGGTCCACCCCTTCTCCGCCAACCCGAACCACTTTTTACTTGGCGGGCTCGGCGGAGGCCCGCATGAAGGATCATCCGGATGATATGAGAGCGCAGCGAGAGTAGTATCCCTAATCGGGGCGAACTGCGACCGGTACGTTAGCCAAAGTCGGGAGGTAAAGTCTTCATAGAAAACCGGTGGCCAGTTCGCGCCGGGATCGCGCTTGCTACTCGTAGAAGAGGAGAGGGAGGAGGATAGTTGGTTATCGGAAGGCGATCGGAGGCCACTTGCTGATCCCGGCGACCTTCGCGAGTCTGCCGATCCTCGTCGGATGGGAGTCGAAAAAGAGTGGGCAATTGCCATACCAGGAGCGGGTTCTGGGGGTTCGTAACCGGGGTGTTTGAGACCCAATATCCATATCGGGTCCGTGCATTTGTCGGGAGTGGAGTCGCTGTCTAATAGGTACCGCATGGCTTTGTCCAAGTGACCCTTACCGTGTTTCGCCGCTGTCAGCAGGGAATTCGCGCCCTTTCCCTTAGGAGAACCGACGGGTAAGGTGGAAGAACTGGATATGTGTGCTTGTTGGGAAAGAATTGCGGGAAGGGTGAGATCGTTGGAAGATGTGTTGAAGGTATGGGAGAACCAGCCAGAGAGACGGGTGGGGAGATCGCTAATCTTCGGGTTGGGTGTGCTCTGGTACAATCCGTTCACATCAGATAGAGGGCGGTCTTGGCGTATCCGTTGACGAGGCAAGGCGGAAGGTTCAACGATGACGGGTGGTTCATCGACGATGTCCTCGCCCTCGATCACCTCACTATTCCGCAGTTGGGAGTCGTTGGGCTTGATCGTGGAGCTTCGTTTGCTTGATGTCCTAGATACAGACTTCTTGTTTGGTGGAGGAGTTTGAGGTGGGGAGGGTATGATGGGGGAGGACGAAGTACTTGCTAACAAGTTGGAGTTGGAAATGGTGGTTGAGTCTGCTAATGACCTGGATCTATCCCTGTTTACTTTCTGCAGGAACTTTGGGAGTTTGGACGACGGGTGTGAGGTTGACGGCGCCGGGGAGGAATTTGACGGAGAATGGCGAGGCTTGTTGGAGGACATCGTCTAGAGGTCAGGCTGCTGCTAAAGGGACTGGGTTCCTTGCTCAGTTCGGTAAGCACGTAGAGCGATAGAGGCGTGTACTTACGTCCACGGTCGTTGCAGACGCCGTCGCCGTCGATAAGCTGGGAATTGCAGCGGCTCGATGTGCCGGTCGTAAGTGGTCGTGGATGAATTTAATTTGATGCTCGTCTCTCTTCGTCTTCAACGTCACCCAGCGCGAGCAGCAACCGCAGGAGCTCTCTGTCGTCTAGAGGAACGGTGGTGGATCGTGTTTTGGTCGTGGTCGTTGTCGAGAGTCACACGGACAACGCGTTGTTCCTCGGCTTGTCCATTCTCCTTGCTTTCCGGCGTGATACCGCAAAGTGACAAACGTTGGAGACTCATCTCCCTCTCTCTCTTGGTCGGAGCACGGGAAGGAAACCAAAACCATTGGCCGAGTGATTGACCCTCCGAGCCCTACTTACCTTCCGGATCTCCACCTGACCGGGTCCCGTCGTCATCGTAGGTCTAATCGACGTTCTCTGGCCTACCTCTGGAACCTCTCAGCCACCTTTATCACACAACCCCATTGTGGAGGGGGTTCAGGTTTTCCGGTGCGACCTTGACCAGATCCTTCCTATGTCCAACTTCTGGAACCGAACCTACGCCCACCACCCCATGACCGCCTCCAACAGCGTGCCGCACCCCCGTGACGTAGAATGACCCAATCTGCTCCTCCGATGCCACGAACCCGACCCACACAGTCCGTTTCACACAAGTGAACCAGCAGGATCATCCTCAGCTCACCTGGCGCGACGTTGGGTAACGTGTGTTCCTCATGGCGCCACATCCCCGTTGCATTTAGTAGTCCCCCGACGGAACCGTATGCCTCTCGAACCGGATGTGATCCAGTCGCAAGGGAATATACCTGAAAAGTCACAGCCAGACCTGGGGTTCGGCAAAACCCCTAGGAAGCCGTTCTCCGTTCGACCGCATGTATTCACCAAACAGGTCCCCCGACATAACTTCCAATTCTGGCTGTGCTTGGATGCTGATCTCGTGCCCCCCTGTGTTTCTGCCCGCCCGTGACCAGCGTCCGTCCATTCATTCCCACTCCCGATCCGGTCGGTGATAAACCCAGGCCGCCCGTGCGGGAGACTACACCCAACGGGTCTGCCTTCTGGATATCGCGACTGCGAATCAGAGTGGTTTTCCTCCCATAGGAAGTGCCCTGGAGGTTTGTCTACCGATCATCACCCCCCACCCACTAGGATGGGAGAAGTTTGGATTTTTCCAACCAATGCCCGCGTCACGTTCACGGCTAGTTTGGACAACGGTGAGTGCCCAACGTGAGCCTATCTCTTGTCCGACCACTCACAAATCTCCAACGACACAGTGATTCCCAATTCCCGCCCGGTTGCAACCCTCTACCGCTTCGACAGGACATTCTGGGCTGTACGACACTTTCACGGCAGGTTGGCTGGCATAGGTAAACCAGGCCGCTGGATATCTCATTGACTCTTTCCATACCCATAGCCGCTGACTGTCGGTTTCTTCAACAGTTGGGACGAGAGATTCGTCTGCGTACCACATATGTATGACCAGTAACCCAGAATGACCCCACGTGGACTGCTCGGTTTGGCTACTACACGCATGGGTGGTCGAAATGGTGATCAAATAATGGCGGGTTAGGCATTGCGTTACTACTAAGTTGGAGGTGAAGGGTATGTAATTACCTACACGATTGAAAATGTAAGGGAGAGTATATGTCCGACATATAACTGTAAACCCCGGAGGAACCCAGAACAAAACAAGAGCTTGGAAACGGTGCAATAACTGGAGTGAATGTGGGGATCACCACTTATCCTCGTGGTAATGAGATAGGGGCACCTGGATTGGCGGAGGACTTCAAGAGGCGGGTCGATGTGGTTCGTTTCTTCTGCGTTTCGACTTTGCTGCGAGCTTTGCGAACGTCATCGTCCTTCAACTTCTTGGACATTGCCAACTCTATCAACGCGTCCCCACTCAGTGGTAGATACTGTGCAGGAACCTGGGACAGGATAGAAAGCACGCGGTCTCGACTTTGAGCCTCCAGCAGGGGGCGTCGGCAGCACGTGAACAGCGCCAGGCCAACGCGAAACAAGAACGGGATCCCTGAACGGTTCACTATCGTAAGCACCATCCACAAATGTGAAGTTTTGGAATATGCACCTTCGAATAAAAACACATCCCAGACTCGTAGATGATACTCTGCAGGAATGGCGTCATAGAATAAGTAGCAGAACCTGTCGGGTCACGTTAATTCGGCCGCAGGAAACGAATCGAAGAGCGAGTTACCACTGTCGGCATATGGTTGACGGAGGTATTGACATATCAACGAATATCCTTTGCGCGAGTGTGGCGTCGTTTGTTTCCAGAGCTCTGGCGAACAAGGTGGCATCGAAGTCGAGCTGCACAACACTCGACGAGAAATACGACCGGAGGTATGAGTCCATCATTGAGATGAAGATCCAGAAGGCATCTTCCTCAGGGGACTGAGCCAAGAGCTGACCGACGATACAAGTGAGAGCTGGAGGTGGTGAATGAGTGGGGGATAGTGAAAGCTGGGAAGGGAGCTAACCGGCGTGGTACTGGACATCAGGAACCATGGTTAAATAGGCTTGCAGAACGGAAACTATGCTTCCATCCTTCCCCTGTGGTTGGTCACCGAATCTTTCTGCACTATCACGAATAATCGCAGGAGTCGCCGGAACGCCACCTCTTTTAATAAACTGCGGATAAAGCCCATTCATGCGCTTGCCCTTGCAGTCCGCGAGGTGGGCCCAAACCTGATATCGAACCGAAGCAGGCACTCCGTTCAATAACAACTTCTTCACCTTCTTACTCTTCTTTGACTGTGTCGGGTCGATGGTAGACATCAGCGATACCCACTTGAGTTCTCTATTTCTGTGCGCGTCAATGTCTGACGGTGACAATACGTCGGACTGAGCGATCGACGAAGGGGAAGGTCTTCTGTTCGCGGCGGCCACGTCCTTCTCTGAAACTCCAGAAGATAAGAACGATGAGGGGCTTTCTGTGCGCAAGAAATTCCCAGCGTCTTGCCGAATCGGACTGACTTGGTGGTCGTTGTCGGGTTGTTGGGAGGAGAAGGACTCTTGACTTAACCGAGGTGAAAGAGCACGCGGGAAGGATGGCTTTACGAGTTCAAAATCCATGTGCTGGACCTGGACGGTTTCCATGCCTGAATTTGGGGTGGTCGGCGATTGGTTTTCACCAACAGTATCCAACCCGGACGGCCTCCCCAATATTGCAGTCTTCGAAAGTTTCAAACGGAGTGACGTAGGTCTTAGCACACCCGGTGGCGGCGATATCGAATGGAACGAGGGGGAAACCACGGAGGTCGATCGGGTGTCACTGGTCCGCGAAATGTCGGTATCGAAAGAAGTTCGCTGATTAGGGGATTGCGCGATTGGGTCGGGCACGCCCCGCCCCCCTGAACTCTCGGATGACGACATCGATGGGCGAGGCCCATCAACCAAGACCGACGGACGAACGGTCTCCACGGGATGCGACAATCTCTCATCACTGACAACATCCGCACGCTGGGGAGCTGATGACGGAGAGGCCTTGGATGATATAGTGGCAGCCGAAGTGGTGCTGGGTGTGCGTAACTGGATGCTTGAAACCGCCTGTCTGAGCACCGTGGGGACGTTTAAAACCGGGCTTGTGGCGTGCGATGAGTTGAAGGAGCGCGAACTGACAGGACTAGGGAATGAAGTCGCGATAGCCGATAAGGGGGTTCGAGGTTTCTCAATAGCCGGGTTGACAGGTGTATCACTGCTGATGCTGTTCTGTGGCAGCGAGAGGGGCGAGGGTTTGTGAACGGGTCGACTCATGGTATTCGGACGACGCGAGGACATCGGGCGGGGAGGCTCGTCCGGCCCGGACCTGGACTGTGATTTCATACCCTGGGGGTTAGGTTGCTTCGATGTATCGTCCCTTCAAAGAAGTCATGTCAGTTGGATGTGGTATTCACATCTCCTGAAACACTCACACAGAAGTCCTAAGACCCTGACGAATTTGTGGCGATGTGGAGTCAAACCCTGAGAATGACCTCGACCGTGGGCGAACCTGAGGCTTTTGAGGGAAGAAATTCAGCCGCGGGATAGTCCCGGAACCAGGACCGCTTGAGGGGAAGGACTGATTGGTCGGGGTGGGGGGTTGGGAAGAGGGGGGAGGGATTGGGTTGGAGTCACCACTTTGTGACCGATGGGGTACGATCCTATTAGCGGGAACGGAAATCGGTGGTTCCAGCGAGAATGTGATTGGGACTGGGCCAACTGCACTCGCAAGGTCGATCTCGCATTTCCCATAGACGGTCATCTTCCGCGGAGCCCCATTAGGATACGTTCGTGTCGTGGCCGCGACGTGTAACAGCTGAGGGAGGGATGTATGAGGACGTTTTACGCCCGGTACCGAAGGTGGTGACAGTGCACGCCCGTACAAGGGTCCAATCGGTGCCGTTCCTGGTGGCTTTGGTGCACCTGGGTGTGGGAGGAACATGCTCGTTCGAGAGGAACCAAAGTCAAATGTGGTTGGTTTGCTTGGCCGAGGCTGAGCGATGGTTGGGGGTCGGAGAGGGGGCGCTGGGTGTGTTTCTTGCGGGGGTGGTGATGTGGGGGTTCTTGAGAGCCGCAGAGGCTGCGTTTCCGGGAGCGGATGAATGACAACAACAGTTTCATCCGTGACGATGCTGTCGTCACCTACACTCTGAGATGAGGTCGTTGAGTCGAAGGTTTCATTCCCAATGTCTGTAGGAGAAGATGGACGAGATGAACCGTCAGTTGGAATGACCCCAGGGCCCTCTTCATCATCGGAAATAACTATTTCCCCCTCGCGTGCAGAAGTCAAATGTACGCCTGTTGTGGTGGGGACTTCAGGACTCCTCTCGCTCTCCAACCGGTGCCTGAGAGCGGTTGCCACCCCAGCGGTGATCGGGGAAGTGGGAGTAGCAGGTGTTGCGGTGTGTTCATCCGGGGAGTTGAGCGGAGAACCGAAGGTAGTGCGAAGAAGTGGTGACCGCACTTCCAGATCGAGGGGAGTAGGACGCTTGATAATGACCTCCTGTTCGAAACTAGGATGCTGTCCGGAGAGAGGAATAGGCGGAGGGGCTTTCATCGACCCTTTTGAAAACCTAGACATCTTGGATGCGGTAGAAAGTCGAGAGTACCGATAATTGTCATATATATCTGAAGCACCCTCCCATTCTTCTCCTCCCTGGTCCGAATACTCAGAAGGGTGGGATGAAACTCGGGAAACTTGGGCCCCTGGATTCACGGGTGATGTGGGGGCAGATTCAGGTCGGGGAGCCGAATGGTGATCGCCCTCAGATTGTGGAGGAGTTGAGTCGTAATTCAGCCCGTGGTCATCAACAGTGGAATCTGGGGACTCCTGGTGGGCAAAAGCGGCCATATCGGTGTCGCTGCTAGCATCGGAATCATCTTCACCCCCAGAACCCATGAAGTTTTGCAGAAGCGATAATCCAATGCCTTCAGCTCCGTCAACTGTTGCCACTGATATTCGTGTGCTCTGCTCTGATGGGACGAACGATGACTCCAGGTCTTTGGTATCGTCGAATGTGGGGTTCTCCAAGGAATCGGGACTGCCACCTAACCGCGGTTCGGATTCCGAATCTCGAGTATGATGATTCGAATCGAAGTCGGCCGGCGTCGGGGGTGCGGATTCGATCGCGGAAGAAGCGGATGAGTACGAGGCCAACGATGGTGGAACTGACGGTTCGTCATCGAAGTCATTGGAGCCGGTGTGGGGATGTGTGGGTGGGGATGTGGTTTCCGGGCGTGTGGTGTCATTTGGTGGAGAAGAATGCAGAGAAGCAGACCGCGGTGTTCCTTCCTTGGACCCAAGCGGAGAGACGGGTGACGGTGACGGCCGTGGACTATTTGACAGAGGACGGGAATGGGATGGACTGGGTGTCCGATGACCGGAAGATCGTTTGGTGAGGACTGGCCGCTTGAGGACACCATGAAACCTGACGAGGGAACCTTCGAACTTGCCAACGACGCCTTCGCAATAACCCTACGGGTCCGTTTGAGGCGTAAGCGGAAGAGATTGAGGAATGTGAACACCGACCAAGTATATGTCAGGTTGCTCTTGCAGTTGCATAAGAACAATGACCTCGTCGTCCTGTGCATGATTGAACGAGGGTTAGACACCTGGACAGCGCTCGTGACCGAACCAGAGGACGCACCTTCAAAAACATGAGGTCATCGGACGACTGGGCAACACAATCATGGACCGCGGTGCACTTTCCGATGCCACCCTTGGCTGCAAACCTCGTCCAACGCGCCAGCTCATGAACCTTCATGTTGAGGAGCGACGAGGGCTCAGGAAGTCGGTCGTCGGCAGTCGTGGACTTAGCCGAGAAGATTTTTTGCCAGGCCGTGATGAGAAGGAATCAGAGCTTCGGAAATTTCCTGAAACCGTTGATGAGGGAGTACGGGAGGGAAAGGCGGGCGGAGGGCATCCAGCGGGGGGGCGTTGGTTTGTCGGACAAGATGCCTGCCACTGTGCCAAACCCGCGGGAAAGAGACAACGCCAAGGTGCGCTGACGTTACGGCATTGGAAATCCAGAAGGCCATTCCAACACGTCTATAAGCCTGTACTATGAATACGCCATGCTATTGCCACCGGCCCTTCCAACGTGGAAATACCACGAGCCAAAAACACGCCACCCACCGTCACCGCCAGCCAATCGTATCCAGAGTCAGCCTGTTCAGGTCGATCCCGACCCCCTCTACCACCAACTTCCCGACCTTCCCATCCCAGCTCCACGACCCCCAGGTTCTACCCCCAACCCACACCTCCGTGACACCAGAACCGGTCTCCTGCTCCCCACGGTCATCATTAACCAATATAACAACCTTCTGTAGTTTCGGTTGGGACGCGTACGTCCCCTCGCCAACAAACCGTATTTCTCCGCCGTGTCTCCCACCCTCAGCGAAGATTTCGACCTCCCGATACGGGGTTGGAGGCTGACTCTCACCATCATCAAGGTAAACCTTCCCCTGAGCATCACCATCAGTTCCTGGCGATAGAGAAACAAGCAAAGTGAGATCCGAACGGCGGGTAGATGCGATTGTGTACCCTGGTTCCTGATGAAGGATGATGGCAGTCCCGGATCGAATATGAAGTCCGATCTTCCCCAGCGGAACCCCAAGGGTGTGCATTTTTGTGGGGTTGGCCAGTCGCTCGTGCGTGAAGAAGTCACGCCACACAACGGATCCTGTACCGGGGAAATGACCTGTCATTGGCTTGAGCGTGAGCCGGAAATGAAAGACCGGAAGTCATCAAACCATTGACGGTCGTGACGTTCGGATGTAAGACCGGGGTAACAAGGAGCGCATTCCCGATCATGAACTGTTTATCAACAGCGAACAGCTCGGGCTCGTCTGGGAACTCGTAAAACAGAGCCTTAATGGGGGGAGTTCCGTATCTCGAAGCATCCGCGAACAGCGTGTACTTTATTTGAAAGAAAATGTGAGACATTGGTGTGTGGTTCTCGCTACAGACTCACCCAGTACGGTAACAACGAGTACCGGATGGCGATGTTCTCCCTTGAGGCATCCGCGACGCTATCCCAGACATACGGTTCCTGAGGAATGGCCGAGAGGATGTTGTGGTTCCTGAAGAATGGGAGGTAGGCAGAGAGGGTCATCCAACGATTGCACAACTCCTCATCCGTGTTTCCAACTGCAAGCGAGGAGCGGCACGTCAGAAGACACCTTGAAAGCGAGGCACAGAACTGAATCGTACTGAAGCCGCAGGTATCCGCCCCAACGAAAGGAACTTGGAAAATCTGGAATTGTAAGACACCTTGGATACTGTATCGCAGGTATTCCCATCTGCTGAAGTTGTCTCCAAGCTACCTAAAATTCAGGCGAGAGCCTCATGGAAAGTCACACGGGAATCGTACCCAGTGCCCCGTCCACGTTCCCGAACCGGCGAATGTCGAGCGACTGATGATGAAAGGTCGTTTCCCGTTCCGAATCTCGAGTAGCGCTTTGAACGTGGCTTGGGAATTCATGAGACCCCAGAGATTGTGAACGTCCAACTCGCTGAATCCGGAGGCATGAGTAGCATTTGTTGCGAGTGTCAGAGAGGAAAGTGGGCCGTTTCCTAGGGATGCGCATAAGAACTCCGCCAAAGAGGAGGGCCGGATGAATACCATTGTGAAGAGAGTACGCAGGACCGGTTCCATGACGTTTGTCGCCAGATTCAGGGGTGACGTTGTTGCCTGCGCCATCGCCGCGAATGGACGGATCGTACGTATGCGTCCCATTGACGGTGATGTTCCCGCTGGGTCCGAACCTCGTGGCATTGTACCTTGGGGCACTCAGTTAGACGGGCCCGGATGAGGCCTGATAGATCGTACCCTTCTGGGTAATCTATCACAGGGTTGTTTGGGTGCCCAGGGAGATAGAATGGGACGCTCGTGTTGCTCAAATCTGCGCCGGTGCCACTGCGGCAGAATGATGACCATCATCGATCAAGGATGCCAGAATGAATTGTGCGAACCAAGAACCGTCGCAGAAGGAGCTGACTTCGTTCATATCCAACCAGATCCCTGAAAACTGGACGCCGGTGGTGAACCAATCGGAGAGCACTTTCGTCCACCAACCCTGTGCCTTTGGGGAAAACCAATCGGGGAAAACCTAACCAAAACGTTCGGATGAGATGAGTTTGGTGACGTAGCGTCTGATCCACACCGTGTACCCTGGCCAGACCTAGAAGGCCGGTATTCACATCAGCGCGCGCACATCCAAGGGTGAGTCAGTTACCTGGCCAATGTGTTCCGTTCCGTCAGGGTTCTTGACGAAAACGCCCCTGAAGAATGCCTTAGCCAGGTGACGTTGCCTACCATCCACCGCCTGACTTACAAATTCTTCCCAGTTTGATAAGGTGGGTACTACCACGTTGGGTGTCAGAGCAGTACCTCAAACGTGTCACACACATACAGTGTCAGTCCCGTTGGTCACCACGGGAATCGCCGCATCCACGATTGGTACGTAGCGTTGTTCGCCTGCGGACTGTGGTGATGCGGATATCAATCAAGGCCTGGTCGCTGGGTGGAAGAACGCTCACAAGTTCGGAAATGAAGTCTCTCGTATCCTCGGCTGGGTACCTAACTGGATCGGTCGTGAAGTCGCGATACGCGTGGTACAGGTCGATATCACTCCATATCACTTAAAATACGTAAGTTGCAGATATGGCTAGGATAGTTGGAGAAGTGCGAGCTAACCTTCCAAAGGAATCTTCGAGTAATTCATCTTTCGAACGACCTCCCGCAACTCCGATACATCTTCGTAGCCCCACCGGCACTGTTGGTAACCAAACGCCCAGGCATTTTGCCATGCCGGCTTCCCGATAACCTCGCTGTATTGTTCAATAACTCGAGACGGAGTTGGACCGGAGAAAAAGTAGAAATCAAGAGTTCCGCCCAGCATTCTGTATTGGATCAGTGAGATAGGTGATCCCGGGGGCGTTAGCAAGAGCACATCGGATGCCGCAGCGCTGAGAATCTGCATCAGTGGCCGTGAATATAGAATACACGGGGCGGTTACCTGTGTAAGTAGACACCATGGGACCGAGGCGCGATCATACCTTCATTAAAGCGATGCTCTAGATAGACCGGGTGGCTACCGTACCTTGAAGAAAACCTCAGCTAGTGAGAAAGTCGTTGGGGAGAAAGGGGGCGCGTACATGTTTTCGTCGATCGGGTCAGCGCTGTCTCGATTCCACATTGTCTGGACAGATCCATGCGTAGTGCCTCCCCCGACATCGCGTCTGAACCCGCTGCTGGCAACGACCTCGCCTAGGCCATAGATGTTGGCATTAAGTGGAAGTGCAGAAGTAATCTGCCGAATGTTTCAGGAAGTTTGCGTTGTGGAAGTTAGTCAATTCGGACCTGGAGGTATCGATCCTCGAAAACCAAAGGGAAACCATCCAAGGAGATTGACGGTACGGCCGGGATCACATCCGATACGGGTGTCCCTGGTAACGAAGATATTCGCGTATCGAACAGTGGGAACGCGTGAGGGTCAGAACGGCGCGTGATCCAGAATGAGAATGGAGATGCTTCATAATTGAACACGAGGTCGGAGGAGCGACCACGGGCCTCAGAGGATCGTGGGGGCAACCCCACTACGGCATTCGGAATCGTAAACTGGGATTGTTCAGCATCGTGGATGTTCACGCGGAGGCTACAATCGTGCAAGAAATGGGGTGAGTTTGGTCGGTGCTCACGTCAGAACCTTGTTGCTTTACCGTGTATCGGTTTCGTAAGTGACCTCGACTATGAGGTTGTCGTGATCAGTTCCGTATGCGTGGCATGCTTTCCCAGCGAGAACGAGGTTTGCGATGAGGCCATGCTCGGAGGTTTCAACAGAGGTTAGATCGTAACCTACAAGTTCCGTTCGGACCAATCTATAAGGGCGAGAAATGAAGACGCTACCTGGACACGATGACACGTTTCTCAGAAATTTTGTATCCGGGTTGGTGTTTGGGCTGAACCATGGTTCAAACGACAGATAGGGTGAAAGGGGGCCGATCCTGAGATAAAAAGCGAGAGCAGCAAAGGTACCTGCGAGTGCAATGGGGAGTAGGCCACTCCAGAATCCCTTGGAGGGGTCTTTCTTGAGGGCGGACATGAAGCCTTGCAACAATCGGCCGGGAAAGTCGTGGCAGCGACTGTATGGGATAGGTATGAATAACACTCGCCTTCCAATCCTTTACGTCATACTTGGAAACCCCCGTCAAGTCAGGCGGTCGACATCGCAGAGGCGCGCGTACCCTCCCACACTTCGCAGGGACACGAGGGGTACACGATACGACCGTCTGTACAGGACACTTTGCCTGGGGTGGAACGTGAACGTTTGAACAGCAACCCTCGGCAGGACTGCCGGATGTGCCGATCACATCAAATGCAAACCCTCCTCCTCCCCGACCCACTTACTCTTTCTTGGGGCTCACTGCTGGGAACCTACGGCGACGCTCTCAACGTAGGGAACGAACGGCTTTCGCGACCACCTCTGTAGAGCCGACTAACCGGTCTCGCCCCAACCTGGACGAAAACCTCGGAGTTATTGGACCTTTCTGCTGGCGGAAAACCCCTGATCTCATGGTGACCTTTCGGAGTTTCAGCTCCCCCTTGATGCCAAACGCAGACCAAGGAACCAGGCAGACCTAATCACACTGGGATCTTGGAGAGCCTCTCGATCCTTCAATCTCTGCGAACGCTCACCATCCGGACCCCGCTTGAAACCTTTGCGATGATTGAATATTGATCGGGGGACCAGGGCTGACGCTCTCATACTTTGACTCTCGCTTGGGCTCGAACACACACCTGGATCACGAAGTTGGAAAGTTTTCAATGAACCCCATGGAGTGGAGCAAGTTGAGAAGCTTAGTCGCCTATGAAACGGCAATGGTGTTTTTGTACCCGTCGCGGGGTGAGTTGCCCCGATTGAAAGCTCTTCCCGGCGTGACCTGACACCTTCACGACTGCCAACGAGGAAACTTCTACCTCACGCGGTAGCGCCTTCATTCCGATGATAAAATGGTTACGTTGACGGCGTTCCCACAAGCGTCTCACCTCCTGATGGAATTCATGCCCGAGGAACCCCGTCTCCTCCTGTTCATCAGCGGGGGGTTAAGGGCCCGCTCGACCTGTCAAGGTTGTTCGTTGTCGCGGTACGGCTCAGCTCAGGTACGACGTGAACCACCCATCACGAGCGCATAGGAGATCCCTCCGTGCCAACATTTCCGACGTGAGTTTCTGTCCAAGGACCCCCGTGACCCTGACATCAGGTAAACCTCGGGATCTGGGTTCTACTGGGCAGCCCGTTTTGGACCTGCTCCGCTCGTGGTTAAGGTGCGCCCCACCCCCAATGGAAATCTGTCTTCGCTTGTGCCCCGCCCTGGCGCTCACCGAACAAGTGGCACAGCCAACGCACCCTGGTCTCCTGCGCTAGTTTAGCTGATGTATGTTAAGGTTTGAACGCTCAACACATTCTTTTTCTCTGACAGCTCCCGTGGAAATCGGCTATCGGAGCCTGAAATGGGGCACTTGTCAGCCTGAACCGCGGAGAGTCGGAGTTTACGATGTGTGTCCGTCGTTCCGAACGGGCGGCTCGAAATAGGAATCGACAAGTCACACCACCATGGAGACCACAAGAAGAAAAATGTAAGGTGGGCGCGATTAGAACGAGAGACTAGTGCTCCTCCATCGTTTATCGATGATCGTTATCCCTCGCCCCTAATAGGATGACGCTAGGCAGCCCCCAGTTGGCGCGACAGATAATCGATCATTCGACGGGGGCATCGTTCCGCATGAGATAACAACGGAAAGGTCCCGCGTTCCAGACCAGAGGGCCCATGGATAGTGAAAAGGAGAGAGGAGAGAGCGAGATGATTTGGGCCAAATGTTTTTTTTTCCACATACACAGCTCAACGCGGTCTTGCCCTCGAATGGGATTGGTGTGGCCGTGGGTGGTGTCCCACCTCAACACGAGGGACAGATCGGTGATCGTCTGACTGAATTGGAGAGACCGGGCGCATGGTCCTGGGGCGGTGAAGAGGACACCTTTATGAATGTATGGCTGGTGATTTCTTTAAATCTACGCGGTTGTTCAAAATCCGTCGAATTGGACTCGATCATGGGCTTGGGACTCATTCAAACCCAGCGGATTGTATTCCCGTTTGAACACACGTCTAGGCGACAGAGCAGATAGAATTAGAGGTAGAATGGAAGATTACTCATTTGTAGTTTGAGTTGGCTGGCGTGCGCCCACGACGTCGACATGTTGCGGTCCCAACGTGCAGTCGGTGTCTCCTAGATTTTACGTTTGGGAGAATGTATTCGGATTGTCAGTGCACCCGGTATTGGGGTGGTGCGTGTGTGGAGGTTCCCGCATCAGATGTGCATGGCTGGGGTACTTCCACCACCACGAAGGTTTTGCCCATACCCAAAGGAGGGAATGATCACGATACCGACCAGGGGGCGTTGATGGAGAACGGTGACGTGAGATCCTAAACGGACCTTGGAAAGATTTGACCTCCGCCGTGTGGGCAGGCACCGTGGAAGACGAGGCGGCGGAAACCGCTTGTCGGCAGCCGGGAAGTCGAGGAATCTTTAAGCGTGCTGTCAGCGGGAGGATTCGAGGGTTGGTGTGCCGTACCGGTCGGTCGGAGCGATCAATGGGGGAAATCAAATTAATAAAGGAAGAGTTGCTAGCTGGATGCACAGGCGGAAACAAAGTTGTGGCCGAGGGGGGGGGGTCATGCAAGCAAAGCAGGCAGGAGGGAGAGATACCGATGATAGGGCGGGAATTAGCCGACGCCGTTTTGGGGATGGTATTGCTGGATGTGAACTGAAACGCTAAAATCATGCGAAAGGCGAGCAAGACGTAAGAAGAGACCGGGGG
>Ga0307509_10005397_pt1 | contig 17796 bp, 10 predicted proteins | sample 10_EM_MG_FD_202245 | JGI IMG/M metagenome (GOLD analysis project Ga0307509, IMG submission 202245) | Populus trichocarpa ectomycorrhiza microbial communities from riparian zone in the Pacific Northwest, United States - 10_EM | ecosystem: Host-associated > Plants > Roots > Unclassified | place...
AATACGTGTCGCTCCTCTCCCGCCCTACCGACGCCCGCCACCTCGAAGAATCCCTCCGCTCGCTCGTCGGGTGCATCGAACATGCCGGACGCCTTGCCCTCGGAATGGCCTATCTCGGCTGGGGAAACTGGAGATTTGTGTTCCACGGGACCGCCTCCCCCTTCCAATGCGCCAAAATGACCGTTTGCGATCTTGGCACTGAGGGGCTCCTCAACTTCGGCCATGACACTCGCATCCTCGAGGAGAGAGGGGCTAAGATCAAGTTCTGTGTTTTCCCTATGATTTACAGGAGGGACAACACTGGGGCTTGGAAGGTCCTTGTTAAGGCCACCGCGTTGGTCTAATCGGTCTTTTGCCGAGGAATTGGCCAAGGGGGGTTTCTCAACTTCTTGGTCGTTTCTTCCTTCTTTTCTTTGACTGGTTTGAGTGTTTACCCCCATCTGTTGTGTTTTCGTCATCGTTTTTTGTCCTCCATTTTTCTCACTGGATTCGTTTGAGTCTCCCTATGTGCTTTTATACCCTTCGTTTCGGGAAGCGGATTTGACGGTTTTACTACTTTTTTAAAATGTTTCTTTGACGGAGTATGTAGAAAGTTGGTTATCGTCTCCTGGAGGGTATGGTACTGGTAATGGCCGGAAATTATGATGATACAATAAAACGATTCCTTTTTACTCTTAAGTGCTAGTTACGTGTTTATCTGTGCAGTGATCTTTTGGAGGAGAGGGGGTAGGTCCATCATCCGCGCTTGAAATCACGAAAACCTCGGTTACCCATTCTGCGATTCTGCCGCCGTGAGGCATTTAGACTTTGTTTCGGGTAGCTACACTCTAGGAGAGGCCACAGTACTACCGGCAGCGGCGCCCAATTTTGACTCGTCTTTTGGTAGATTCCGGCATCTGGATATTCTTCGGTTATCCTTGTCTTTTTCATTCAACGGGGAGGTTCTACGAGGGGTTTTTCTTTAGTTTGGTATGCGACTTCTTTCCGATCTTCTTAGTGTCTACGGGAGCTCCCTCACTGAAAACATTGGCGTTATTTCTCTCCTCGCATGATATCCTCCCGACAATTTTCCATAGGAAAGGTTGGTCATGATAGTCGAGTGATTTAATATGACTCTTGGCCCCACCCAAACTGCCTCGGAGATGTGCTACGCCAGTCTAACTCCCTTTTATAGCGACATGGCGTGAACTCACTTTTATTTTCTCCCAACCGAGGGCCAGTTTTACGTTATTTTCTCCTCTTGTACACAGAAGGGGAGCTTCAATGTGGTAACTTGGCGATTTCTGTTGTATTTTAGTACTCACGGTGGACAGTGAAGGAGGTATCGTACAGGAGCATGAATACGGGAAATTAAGCTGGGTTAGCTCAGGTGGTTACTGAGGTGCGTTCACGCTTCAAGGTGTATTGATAAAACCAACTAATTCTAACTTTCAACCTCGTGGTGCTATGAATTGATAACCTAGCTGCCTTAATGGGGCTCTTGCTCATTTTGGCATCCCTCCGAAAGTTACTCAAAATTGAATATTTTCTTACGACTCTACTCGGCACGCATCATAACGTTATTGTACTAGTACATGTCGAGCATGACCGTGATGACAATTCGTACGGTTATTGTCGAGAAAATAAATAAATACTAAGTCTTGTACTTGCGAAGTACTTAGAGTTACAAAAAAGAGGATACGAGCAGCTTGGCACCCATAGGATCGGTTTCGCTCCTGTGCGAGGCGAAACGGTAGTGTAGCGATCTCGGACTCTAGAAGTGCATCGCCGCAGCAAAATTCGACGGCACCCGGGCACTAGCAGCAACCGTCCCACCAGCAGTGAAGAAATGGAATAACTCTCTGACGTGATACTCCGCATCTTGACGAATATGTCAGCTAATGAGATACCTAACCTCGCACTTGCGCGAGTCAGTACTGCAGAAAACCGCTGACAAAGGTCAAAACCCGTGAGTAAGAGGCACAATTTAGCAGGCTGGCCACTTTAGTTATAGCCTCCAATTATATGAGTAATTAGGATAGGGGCGGAGGAGGAAAGGCTTGCTATACTACACTATTAAGGGTATGAAATGGGTTAGGACATGGCAGGAATAGTGAATCTGAATTGGATACTATCGCCCTTTGAATACATTAGTGGCCAAACCTAAATGTACAAGGGGGGAAACTCCATATATGAGAGTTTGAGTTCACTTCGGAGCAGGTAGGACAAGTGCCGGATGGCTCTTGTTCTGACTACTTTGTAGGTGAGATAAGCCGAGTATGTCTCTCGATCATTTTCCAGGCATGCAGGACCCCCAAAGACAGGAATTAACGCAAAGGAGAGGAGAGAAAGCTTAATGATCCACAAGTAGTAGTACTGTACACAAACAAGACAGGGAGTGCTTGAATGCTGAAAAACTCCACAATTCGTAACACCTCGGGCTCAATTTTGCCCCAAGCCTAGACCACGCACTCTGTTTGTAACACAATCCCAGTCGTACAGAGGATGGCCTGTATTGCCGAAGGCATGCTCGAGTGAATTCTTCAAGGCAGGCTCATTCCCATGGCTGGCACTTCAGACTTCAGTTGCGGCCAATACTGGAGCCACGGGGCACCAGTTATTACGCCCGCTCTTACAATCAGCGTCAAGGTTGCATGCAAATAGCACTTTACAAGTATTAGACTATTAATAGTGCGTAAGTTGGGCATAGCCATTGTTTCCAGGCTCAACGCTCCTACTTGAGTAACCCCCCTGGCGACATAGAGTAAACAGGGGATATAGTTCCCGCCATTTCAGTGCGATTGGCTACCAGACAGTTATTGTTGTTTCCAGATCTACGGTAGATCTTGCTTTGATGTTCTGGGGAACAAACAATACCGGTAAGTTAAGTCACTTTGAGCGATACCTGATTGGCAATTCTGAGATATCTAACGGCTGATCCCCATAATTGGATCGATGGCGCAATTGCCACGAGTTTGAAGGACATGAAGGCTCGCGAGTTATTCGATTGCCCTACGTAGAAGTACTGGAGTACTGGAGTACCGGTACGGTGCAGTGCTCGTATTAGAGAAGATAGTAGAGCGCGGGGGGGTCAAGCGGAGTCACACTATTCACCCACAGCGTTTCATGCGCACTCGCACTATCGCATCGCCCTTGAATTCGCTGCTTCCTCAAATTCGGATTCTGGGCTACGCAGGTCGGGCACAGTACAGCACTAGCCGTACTAGTAATAATAGGATGGAAAACACTCGACAATCTACTCGCAACTGTATGCAGTTTGTGAACGCAACTGCTATTGCATATCATACCTCCAAAATTCAGCTTTTTTGTCCAGATTTTGGTATCAGGCAATAGCAGTCGTGTTCACAAACGTCATTTAATTGCGGGCATCGTGATCCCCCCTGCGTGCTTCCCTCTCTTTTTATAATCCCTTTCTTTGTGCAAAGACTTTGCGAACGGGAGTGTACTGTAATTTACTGTACGAGTACTGTATACAGCACCGGGAGATCGAATGCGACTTATGCCTGCCCGTGAATGTGTAATCGGTGTCCCCTTGGTTTAGACTACCCCCCAAGAATTACTCGATAGGCTCAGCGCGCAGGCGACCTAAATAAGCTCACATGTACCATAACTTACTTGGTTCCGGTGGCTATCGTCCCTTAGCTGGGCAGTAATATACGGTAACCCTTGGGAACACAAGGGTCATATCCGCTAGGTTATCCGTTATCGGCTACTTGCGGGACTATTACCGTGGCTACCACTCTTTCCTTGGTGGGTTGGCGGCCCCATGGCCGGAGAAGAAAGAGCGAGGAGAAGAGTGGAAGAGAGATGGAGGTGCAATAGAATTAATAGAATTGATCTTTGGTAGAAAAGTGGGTGCAATCTACAAGCCGTTGTATGGTATCATTATTCATGAGGAGCCCAATTGCATGGCGCTGGAAGGTTCAAGAATCCCTCGTCGTCATAGTCGTCTAGCTCTCTGTCCCCTTACTTCTGCTTTCTCTCCCCTTCTACTCTCTCACCTCTGCTCTTTTTACGTCTCCCATCTCAATTTCTCCTCACCACCAACGATCCTTCTTTATCACTGAATCACCGTAAAAAAACATCCCAAGATAATCAGACGAATAATCGACAAATGGCTCCTAAGATCTTTGCGTGAGTCTTCCCTCAAAACTCCCTATCTCAATTGCGGGTGTTCACTGATTTTGAACCTCAGAACTGGGGCTTCCGGCTACATTGGGGGTACTGCAATCGACACCATAATCAAGGCCCATCCTGAGTACGAGATCACCGCTCTTGTCCGCAGCCCGGAAAAAGGCAGTGCCGTAACCAAAAAGTACCCCAACGTCAAGATCGTTTCTGGAGACCTCGACTCTAGCTCTTTAATCGAGGAGGAATCCTCAAGGGCCGATATTGTCCTCCATTTTGCCGATTGCGATCACGTCTCCTCGGCAAAGTCAATTATTGCTGGTCTTGCGAAGCGCGCAACGCCTTCATACCTCATCCACACCTCTGGAGCCGCAATTCTGCCCGACATCAACCTTGCCTCGGAATTCGGCAAAGCTGCCTCAGACAAGATCTATGATGACATTGACGATGTCCAGGAAATTACCTCACTCCCGGAATCTGGCCATTTACACAGAGACGTAGATTCGATCGTCATTGGGGCAAATTCTAACACCATCAGGACTGCTATTGTTTGCCCGCCCACAATTTACGGGCCTGGTTCCGGCTCGGGAAACATCCGTAGCAACCAGGTTCCCGGGTTGGTTAAGAGCTCTTTGGAGCACGGCCAGGCCTTCCAGGTGTCCAATGGAGCGACCATTTGGAATAACGTCCATGTACAGGATCTCGCTAACCTCTACCTTCTCCTGACGGAAGCGGCTGCTCAGCCTGACGGCGGAAACGCTACATGGGGGCCAGAAGGGTACTACTTTGCTGAGAATGGCGAGCACGTTAGTCCCCCGCCCACCTTTAATGCTGCGCTAACAAGGACGAAAGACGTGGGGCGAGCTTGCCAAGAAAATCGCTAAGAAGGCTAAGGCTAAGGGCTACTTGAAGACGGATGAGGTTATCTCCTTGCCCAACGATGAGATTATCAAGCACAACCCCTTCGGTCCCGTCCTTTGGGGCACGAACTCTCGCGGTTGGGCTTCACGCGCTAGGAAGATTCTCGGATGGGAGCCGAAGGGTGCCCCCTTGGACGAAACCCTTGACGACGTCATTGAATTGGAGGCCAAGGCTTTGGGATTGTAGGTGGTATTATGCAAATGGGGTTGAGCCATTGTCTACGACACAGATTTGGATGTGGTTCTATCCGCTCTGATTTTTATCCATTGAAGAGAATAAACTTCTTCATCTTCATGTTCAATCACTCGGTGAAATGACGTCGGACAACTTGCGTGGCATCGCATACATGTGAATCAAAGAACTCCTTGCTGTTCTGTGCTTCCTGGAGTTTCTGGTGTTGGGTTTGGGAAACTGCATCTCCAGTTGCCGCCCCCGTGGGGCACCAATCCTAATTAAGCGTCACAGCCTTGTTTGTCCCCCTCATTCCATGAGCGCCCCCGCGAAGGGGGTCCACCCCCAACCTAGCACATGGAAGAAAATATTTACAAATTCCTACTCTCGGCCAGTGTCCTTCGTTTTTTGACCTGCCTTCAGCTTCTATACTTGATATAGTACCCAGTACTCATAATGCCAAAGCATTTTAAAAAAAGGACTGAATACTGCTAAGGTATGGCCCTTTTCTTGGCGAAAAAGCTTCGACGCTCCGGGTGCTTCCAGCTTCACTTCAGCGCTGTGCGCTTCCCCAACCCCGAAGTAATCGATTCAAGCCCTCAGCTAAACATCGCTGCCTCTACTTTTTGAACACACATAGCAATCATGTATGCTACTGTACGTATGATACACCATAACTGGCGTGGCATGTCCTTCTGCCCCTCCCCCTTCCTCCCACCACCTCTCTAAAATAGGACTGAACCAGAGTCTGATCCCGAAACCTCGTCACCAAGTTGCCCTATTTAACCGAGCCAAAACACCAACCAGTCTGGCTCAAGTCCTATCTATCGTGTTTTTTTGTTTTTCTATCGTTTCCTTTCCCTCACCCCCAATTTCAGATTAGAGCTAGAGCTATCCGGGAAAGTGAGTCTTGAGGATGTATGACTTGTTCTTTTGCGTTTGCAACAATGCCATTACGTGTTTTTTCCCAGCTGCTGTTTGCCTTTGTTCGAACGGGGGAAATTGTCGTATAGACAGGGTATTGTATGTGCGTGCGCCGATTCGGACATGGGGTTTGCCGGGTTAACTTGTAATTGGTAATAGGCGGTCACTCATGGAGTGCCAGGAGTAGGGGACCCACGAGTAGATGCGTTGGTGGAGGGGGGGTGGGTGGATATCTGCAAAGCCCGCCTTATTCGGATCCTGTTCTTTGCCTACTCCTTGGTAGAGCGGGAATAGATGAGCTTCTGGGATAAGAGTATGGTGGATGCAGTGCCTATCATGGATATAATCTAGATCCTCTAAGACTCTCGGGGTGATGGTCTGCGCTGGTGCGTGGCTTAGTGAGCCCTACCATACCGAATTACCTGCCATCGATTAGCCACACCGCATCCCAAGCCGGCTAGCCATGGGAGCGTTCTGTACGAGTACTTCGCCCGCCGTTATGACAAGATACCTTAGCGTGCGGTTCCAAGTTCTCAGCAACCTGGGAAGCATAGCAGCTGAGCCTCATGTATACTCTGAAAGGGGGGAAGAAAGAAAGGCGGGGGGAAATCTAGCCAATAGCGGCGCGTCGCTAAACACCATACAGAAGGCAGCAAGCAGCCGCCCTTTTCTGCCTTACGCGAGGATAGAGCATATTTGTTCGGGGAAGGGGCAGAGGCTATTCGGACCGCAGCTCTAGCCTCCCTCCCCGCCCATGGGGTCAAGGAGCGTGTTCCAAGGACGTTTATTTAGTATAAGCCACCTCCGGTTCGAAGTGTAGACTCTAGCGCCCGTCATAAATCATTGGGGGACCAGATCCCGTGTATGAGTATCTGAATCCAGACCTGCAGCCAACTTGATTCTGGATCTCTGAATTGGGAATAGGCTCTTCTTGGAGAGGTGTGATAATGTTACATTGGCAAAAATTGTTTTAGATAATAGAGAACCAATCTAACATAACTATGGGTTTTTTTTAAGCCCAAGCTGATGCCCGGAACCTATCAACAGAATGGGGGTGAGGTAAAAATACCATGAGAGGCTTTTCAAAGGGATTCTCTGGAAAATTGCCACAGGAATTTTTTTCCAAAGGATTTTCCTTCCTCAAATGCTGATATGATAATTCAGGATCCAAGAACTTTGGACAAAGGGCAGGTTATGTTTGATCAGCGCCATTGCGCTAAATAGGAGCACAGCTCAGTGCCAGTGCTTCTCCCAACGCACACGTTCCTTGGCCAGTCTGTCCATTCCGCTTGGACCAGCACGAAAAAGTACGCCATCTTTCCATCCAACCGCTTTTTTTTCTCAAAGCAAAAGGTGCTACATGCAACTTGGGACTGGGTGGGGCTGGGTTGATTGAGCTTACCGGTATTTCCTCGCTGATCTACTTCTCTTCCTTGTTTTCCGTTCCCTCCCACCCCGCTCCCGCTGGTTGGTGGGGGTTGGGCTACCGGGGCCCAGCCGTCACCCACCCCCGCGACGAAGCTACGATTGGAATCATGGCTCTGCCCTTCTAAAAGCAGAGTGCATCTTATATACAAGGGGAATATTTGTGGGTTGCCGACTATATAACCCTTCCCTTCCCGACCCTTATTTCTCACCGTCAATTCATTCAGCCCATTCCTTTACATACCATACTTTTTTTAATCTTCAACAGTACAGGTACTGTTGAACACCTCTTCTAAGTTTCTTTTTCCAGCAAGCAAAATACTTTAAAACCACCCCTAATTACCCACCACCCATTCATAATGTTGTCACCCTCGATCTCAGGTGTGCTCTTCGCATTGCTCATCATCTTGCAAACTCTCATCTCAGTGTCGGCATTACCTACCGACACCACCACCACGAGCGCCAGTGCACAACTCGAGACAAGACAAACTTCAGACTCCAACGGGAATAGCGATAATAATAACGTCGCCCCTTCTAATAACACTACTACTTCAAAGTTAGTCCATCCATCCATCTAACCTTCCTTGGTTCACTGGTCGGGCTATTACTACAGATTACTAACTTCTATTACAGTAAAGTGACCCCCGCCCAAATTGCCGGCGTGGTCATCGGTGCTCTATGCACCATCGCCCTAGCTCTGATATTCTGGTACTGCTTTGTCCAGCACCGGCGCAGGAAGCAGGAACTCAGGGCCATACAGGAGAAGACAGCTGCCATTGAGAACACAAAAAGGGCAGATCCTAGTTACGATTATGCAAGGGGCACTGATGCTAGGTCGTGTGCTTGATTTATAGGCTGGCTTGATTGCTAGCCGAAAGATCTGTTTGGAGGATTATTTCCGCCCTCGGACGCTCGTTGCTCTCTTCTTTTCTTTTTTCTCTTTTAGACTTGCCAGAACTGTATTCCTTTTTTCCATCGGCGGTTGTAAGAGTATGGTGAATAGGCGGCGCACATAGGGTCATGTATAGGGTGGTGTTGGGTCGGAGTTTTACATATGGCATCCTTTCCTTTTACCTGTTCAATAAGGGCTATTTTCCCTATGTTAGTTATTGTGGACTGAGAATATAAATAACGATAGACTTGCGAACACAAGTGCGATGCGCGAGAAGTCTCTCGCTTCAGTGACCCATCTCCGGCATCGAGCCAATGAGAGGAGTTCAGCTTTTTCGGGGCTTGCCTTGCTGAGTAACGTGCCTAGAGGGGGCGAGGGGCGTCGCATACCGTACTCTAAAGATTCGGGGAGTAGTGGAGAATTTGTATCTGGCATAGGCTCTTCCTCCGGACTTGCGCGCCCGCTTGATTCCAGGACTGGCTCAACTAGGGTAAAATAGTCTATCGAATTGGTACCTCCAGACTGACCGATCGCCCCCCCTCCTAACTCAACGCGTGTTGCTCTAAGGACGGTCGCTTGAAATTTCACCCACAAGGACACCCGACCCACTTTTGCCATGCCACTCGTTGGTAACCATGACGGCGGGCGTCATGCGGGACAAGTTCCAAGGATCATTCTGCAGCCCAATCCACCGGGGGACATGAAATAGGTACTAATGTGTCACCGATGTCATTGCTCTCCTCGACAACCAGCGATCCCATAAATCCGCGCGATCACTTGCGGAGTCAGATACGTAAATCAGCCCACAGGGTGAAAAATGCCCAGATTATTGCCAATGCTCATGGCGTGTGATGATCGGCAAATCTGCTCGAGTAAAGCTAGGTTAAGGACCGAGTACCGTATTTTGAGGGCTCTTGGGGTAATCTATACGGTACGGTACTCGAGATATTGTACCGGTTCTTGCGGGAAACCGATTGGTATTTTGTAGCATCGTGGCACTGGTGGCGGTGCGCGGCCTGCGGTCACGAACTGCGGACAATGAGTGTTGTCTTCTTCCAGGCCTGATGCTGTGTAGTCTTTGCCCCCCCCAAAAATGCTGGATAACTCTTCAAATTTGCTGAAACAAATTTGTTGGTGATGAATCTCAACCAGCACTAGTTTGGATGGTGTTGCCGGTGCTGTCGCGCCACCATGCCAGCGCGTCAGGAGAGATATCTTTCATGCACTTATCAGTACTCGAGTACCGTACGAGTACCTAGGGTGAGGAGGATAGACTAGCGTAGTGTTGGTTCTTCTCCAGCAATATGATACCAGAAAGGAAACATACATGCCAAGCCCAATCCCGCACAACCAATGGTTGACCTGAACCCAAACTAGACCGACCCTACTAGAGTAGCCTAACCGAAAGATAGTACCTGCCTCTCGACACATCCAACTGGCATGAAGCAAGCTGGGTTTGGAACAAATGCTTACCATGTTTCCCGAGAAAACTTTTTCCAATTACCCATGCCCGATCACTTGTCGCTTTTGTTTCTTTACTCTTAGATCCATTTGAGTATGATACTTTTTTTTTTTTTTTGTGATGGGAGAGTGCTATTTGCAAAATTTCTGCCGGCGATGATGTCGTGGCGACCTGATTATTTTGTTCGCCCCAACCACATTGTGGTTAGACTGCCCCTCTTTCGAGCTAATAGTCGGTAGCCTATCATCCAGCAGAGATTTGGTCCTTGCATTAGTCTATAGGCTTTGGAAACCCGTTTTTCTTTTTGGCAGACATCCCAATTGTGCAGGAGCTCTGCTGCATGCAAGTGCCGTATGATGCCAACCTTGTCCTCGGCAAGAAGCACCCGAACACAGGGGGGGAGGTGGGCGCCACGTTGTGGACGGGCAGCGGGGTGGGGATTCCCGCTCCGCAGCCCGAGCCGACTGTGGTGGATGGAATTTCAAGATGTCTGCTGTCATTATCCCCTCGGCTGGTGAGACATTCAGCTCGATTATTAAATGTTGAATGCCAGCCTATTTAGGTAGTTAATCGGGAGCAAATTTACGCTGAGAATCTGGTTTCCATCATGGCAATGCTGAGAAGTATGGACTGTGGGCTATTATGAGCACTACCAGTACACGATTCCTGAGGCACGAAGTTTCTCATATCACGATTACTCAAATAGGCTAGTATCATATCATAATATTCAATATTTAAAACTCGGCTGATGGTCTCAGTGGCAAAGGGTCCGGCAGGAGGCTATGGAGCCGTTATTTGAGGTTGGTTGGTTAAATATATTCTTCCCTGTCCGGGTTAGCTGGTCCCTCCCCTTCTGCTTGAACTGTGCTCGAGTACTCGAGTACCATAAGAACTCTTAAAATTCGCTGGCTCTGAATACCCCTGTCAGTCGCTATACTAGCCCAAAGTAGGTTTAGCTGGACAAGCTGACACAATTGCGACAGCAAGTTTCATGAGATCCAACCCGACATTTGATACAGAATATACCATGCTGGGAAAGCACTACCGGTAATCCTTCTTAAAAGGGCTTTTGTCTCTGAACTTCGAGATTAGCGAGCAAACGGAGCTAACGGAGATGGCGAATTTTAAGAGTTTTTACGATACCGGCACTGTGCACCAGTCTACCGGCTTGTGACACAGTCGGATCCTGGAGGGCCAAAGTAGCTCGCAAGGTACTAGTGCTGTATCTCCTACTCTGCTGCCAGATTTTGTGCCGCCCCTGTATCTATGACCGACTAAATTTTTGCCTTAGTATTCTTCAGTAATCATTTGCGTAAGTACAGTACGATCACATACCGGTAGCTAATATCAACCATAGTCTGAAGTTTGCACCCCTGCGTATTTGTAGTAATTAACGAAAGGTTGTTTGTTACAAGTGACCTGTGTCTTAGGCACTGACAGGGGTAGCGTAGAGTTTTACGATGTCTCAGCGGTCTGGCGGATAGTATTGGTACAAGTACTGGCGCTTGGCGACCACAGACTTCCGTATGTCGAAAGATAAATCGGTCCAACGACAACACACACTTTTAGCGCTCCCTTGTCCGGACCCCGCTTGACCTATAAGGGCAATGGCGGGCCGAAAAGTACAAGCAGTCTAAGGCCGCGCTGTATCATATCTAGGGTGAGGCAATTTCAGATTTTACTTGCCCGAAGTTGGTGATTGTAGTCATACGAAATGCTAAGCTTGGCTCTGTCTTTGGTGATAGAAAGAATTCAGGCGAACCCTCAACTGCTCCCGCCACAATAGCTCCACCATATACCGCTCCCCAAGCGGCCGAAACGGTCCGCAAGCTGATAGCCGCCCCTCCGCCTCATCTGCCCTCGACCCCTAGCGCTTGAGCGTAGAGCTCGGCAGACTTACCCTTCATACTTGGCGCAACACTCAAGCTACCTGACGCGGTTGAGCCCTGCTGTGGCAGAGCTCGTAGGTGGAGGCTTCTGCTGTAACTGACTGAAACCCATTGGGGAGCAAGAATCGGTATGAGTTGTCAATCGCTTAGTCATGTCTCCAATTCTCACCGACACCCGATAAGTACTTGCTAGGAAGCTAAGGAATAGTTAATTTAGGTTAACCCGAAAAATAGTCCTTTTCTTGTGCGAGGACGTTACCCCTGTCCCTTGTATATACACGTATGGTGCGAAAATTCGCGTCGGGAGAAACTATTATAGTATCGTACGTTATGTTGCACCGTCCCCAGCGGGATGTCTGTGTGTTTACATAAACAGCTGGCGGCCGGTCTCAAGTGTTTCCTAGAAGCTGAGAGGAGAGAGCGACCATTGGGGGCACATTGGCAAAATCTTTCAGATGGCGTGGTGAAGAGCATCTGGGCGGAAATTCCTTGCTTGACTCAATATTGGTAGCTAATCAAATCGAAAGCGCTCAGTATCGTGCCACGTAGGGTGGTATGATATCCTAGGAGCTCTCTTCTGAATGACTGGCTTCTTTTTCCCTCTCAAAATGGGAGGAAGAAAAGAAGAACTAGAACTCGAGTTCCAGCACGGTAATGTCAGTCGGGAAAGAAAAGTAAGCATTTCCTAGTAGTTCTCTGATTTCTCTTTTCTTTTCTAGAACTTTCGTACATTAAGGGCTAATGTCCGAGTGAAGCGGGCTCTTATGCTGGTTAGCGCTATTGCATATATTCTGCCAGGCACCATAAGCAGTTAGCCTCTGAGATTCTTCGGGAGCCGGGTGGTTGGGTGTGGTTGACTTGCGTTGTTCCAGGAGTTCACTTGCCGGCGCTCCTCGAGGATGGAACTAGAAGATTCTGATACAGGACCGGGGTGAGGCTCAGATGCGAACGCTTCGGTGGACTAGGGAGAGCATAAATTTTCAGAGTACTCAGGCTCCACATGACTATTTCTGATAGATGGTGGATCTTTTTCTAGAATGATTACCAGCCCAAATATGCTAGGATAGGACTATTGCCGGCAGTTAAAAAAAAAGAGCTGCGGGCCTGCAGCTTCAAGGTATGGGCGCTTGAGCTATTGGCAGTGGCTTACCTGTAATACCTCCTGAATCTTGTATGATTAGTAGACCTGCTCGCGGTTTTTCGGAGCCTACCAAGTGGCCATGAGACATCTCATGGGGCGCTTTCCTGTGGTCATTGGGCTGTTTCGAGGGTGTGATAATATATTAGCCGATCTGCGGGGGGTGGGTAAACAGGGGCTGGTATGGTAATAAATAGAAAAAAAGGAAAAAAGATTCGGTGCCTTATTGCACTAAGTGTCGGAACATGCATGATGGGCTTGGTAAATTAACTCGGACACGGTAAGGACAATCATCTGAATTCCCCGATTGTCAAACCACCCGCTCGATCCCCATTTGGGAGATCAGCTACCCCACAACTGCGAGGTATTAACGAGTGATGTCTAGTGATTTCTGCCTCGTGATGGAAGAGTAATGTATTTGAGCTTAGCAAGAGATCTCGGCCTTTCTTCACTTATATCTAGGCTTACGCTCGATGAATTATGGCTGCGGCTAGTGTTTTGTGGGGCTGGGGGTGGAGTGGCCTTGATTGTGTGGTGGAAGCACAGGCCTCTGCCAGGTCAGATAAAAAAGTGAATTTAGCTAGACAGCAAGACATATACTTGTGGAAGCTAAATACGCCTAAATTTAGGGGCGGGGATTGGACCCGAAGCCATATAACTTATACCCTTATGTGAGACATGAAGTGGTTGGCACCAATTGTCAAAATATCACTTTGGGTGCCATGCATGTTGAATCCACTCCTATATCTACATTGACTCCCAAAAAACGAGCCGCAAACTCCTCTTTATTCTACCAAATCGACATCTGAGAACTGCGCCCATCTTATACACTAGTGTCGGTACTGGATCCGGGAAAATTCTTCTGCGTGAGGCATCTTATTTCTTTTCAGCCGTACCGGCTGTCCCGGGATATAACAGGGGGGGAAAGTGGGTGTATACCTCAAGATCTGGTCTTTGATGAACTGGCTTCCAAAATATCTGGTACTAAGAAAACCAAGCCCTTGAGAATCTTGGAAGAGGCGGGATATTTAGCCTGTCATCAATTTGGTCGATTGCAAACTATCCTAGGCCCCGCCAATTCACTAAAGGCCAGATGCTGCGGCAGTGTGACTACTACAAGGCGGTACCCAATTGGGTTTGTAGAAAAAAGCATTTTCTTGGTTGGCCGGGTTGAATCCAGAAAATCCTCCATAGGCCGCCACTGCAGGGGGGGAGGGGCGATTATAATTGATAACCAGTAGTGCCATCGTGGCGAGAGGTCTCGAGTGCTTGTATAATTCACGCATCAGGTGAGCTATCGGGTAACCCTTGTTTTTTTCACGCTTTTTCAAAGGATTTTTCAAAGGAAATCACCCCGCAATACCAGTAGTTTCTACCAGTGTTAGTATATGCCTCACGCTCAGCACTATCATACGATGCTCCAACGGTTCGTCCACCGGCACGGGTGGCAGTTGGAGCCATCGGGGTCAGCGAAGTGGCAATACTCGTCCAACATGAAGTTGGGCAACTGTGACGATCCAAGATGCACGAGCCAACTAAAGACCAAAGATCCCGGGAATCCTGTCACTTGATTGACCGATTGATCGATTTCAGTTTCTAATAAAATACCATAATATACCTCTTAGCTGTATGGTAGTGATGTAAGTTACTCCCTAACATTAAGAGCTTTGGGAACCCATGGCCCATGTGTAACACACCACGACTGGATATATAACACACCTCGTATTCCTCTCAGATTTACTAGACCTCTATGTCATGAACATGCTGCCTAAATTAACCGGGTTGGGAACCCAAGGCCTGTGTATACCACACCGCCACTTCAACTCGGCTGAGCGAGATCTCGGCATCTGACATATGTTCATCCAATTAGGATAGAAGGTAGAAATGAGGCTGAGGGTTTTCACTCGAGTGCTCAAGTAGTACGATCGGGGATAGCAAAGTCTTCTGAGCAGCGCTTTGCTTTGTTTGGTCCATCGTATCCCGTCGATTACCGTAAGCTATATTTCCGTAAAGGTCAATATCAAGCCCAGCGACAAGGGAGTATCCTATCCATTCAAATTTTTTAGAATCAAAGCTGCTGGTAGGAGTGGGAGGTACTGCTGTAGAGTGCTTAGCAGCACCTCGCTCCAGCAGCTGAGATGTTCAAGCGCACTGTTTCCCCGCATCTGGTTTAATTCGTGCCTTCCCCGCAGTTTCTTGCTCATCGGCTGCGGTCGAGATATATCCTCTGGTGCGGAGAATTGTTGAGAATATCGCAACTTTTCTCTAATGAGTTGATTTAACTAGATAGCTTGATGCCATTTTTTGCGCAAACACCGGGGCTAAAAATAGGATGTCCACCTCAAAAGTGTATAGGCATATCATCTCTAATATCTGAGAATAATGATTTCATTAGATCTAGTTAGTCGATCAAAGCCTTAAGGACAAAAGAGGAAAGGATCTGGAAGGGCTGTAATCTGAATGGTGGGGCAATACGGTTATTGGCCTAGAGTGGCACTACCTACGCTATTGCCCTGTGCTTGAGCACTGGCCATCGAATCCTGGAGCGAATTGTCGACGATGGGATAGGAATACGTACACCTTCGGAGAAAATGATGGAAAGAGAGAGAGGAGGGGAAAGTGAACTTGACCTACGAGCTAGATAGCCAAAGCTCTTATGAATAGACTATGCTTAATTTTCTGTACATAGCCTCAGCTAGAATGCGGGCAGTGTAGTATCGACTAAGCCAGATATGTAACTGGAGAGATAGAGAGACTATGCGGTAGAAGTTGCCATTTGGACCGACTACAATAACCAGAGGGAGAGAGAGAAAACAATACCCGGGCGATATCTTGGGTGATATACTTTAGGGATTTCTAAAAATCAAGGTAGAGTGACCCAGTACGTACGTCGGTACCGCCGATGTTTCATAAATGTGATATTTTACACTGCAGCAGGACATACTCTCATGCTCTGAGCTCACCTAAGTTGTGGAGTACTGAAACCTCCAAAATTATAGCTATTTTCTGGGGCTTCTACAGATCTCACAGGCCGGCGCCCTACCTTGGCAATTGTATGCGGGATGAGGCCCATCCGGTAATTGCGCAAATGGTACAAAGTGGGGAGAAAGAATCTCTCACCTTCAACGCTAGTCAGAGTGTAACAGCCCTCCCCGTCTGCTATACTATGGGTTCGAGTAACAACAACTTCGCTTTGTGGGCTCGGGGGTGGTGGGATCATCGGGCCAGATAACGAAACAGCGGTTTGCCAGGGCTTTATCTATTTTTCATGAATACTTGCCACCCTCCCCCAGTAGGGGTTGGACCCCAACTGTCTTATTAGTGGTGACCGGTTTGTCAGCTATCATGCTATAGGGGGTTCTGGGGTAGCGTTTTTTCTTTCTTTTCCTCATTAAATTTTGACGGTGGTATCATAATAATATTGTAAGATACTTGTATGGAACTCCCAGGGCTAGGGGTTCACCCCGCCCCAGGTTGTGGGATTTTTGAACGTGGAGGGCTTTGGTTGCAAATATGTGGAAAAGAGTTGCGGGATTTGTCGATTATCCATTGGGTATCATAAGTATTGAACATTATTACTACCGCTACTTAGTTGGGGAAGGTCTTTAAAGGAACTTTGGCTCTCGCCTTAGAAGTGTTTCCCTCTATTTGGGACATTCGACTCTCTGCAGCGAGGATTGGGTTGGGGGGGGGTGTGATCTACGCCCACTGGAGGCGCCAGAGGATCTCTAGAAACTAGCGAGCTCAAACGCTAAGGCTGTGTTTCTTGAAAGATGCTCCTAAACTTGGTGCTACAACTTGTATCGTCTAATAGTCGGGGACTGATTCATGACCTCTCACTCGACACCCATGACAGCATTTCCTGTCAGGAATGTATTGCTATTCTGGTGGAAATAGTCGGTATTGGTATGATACTGATGTGAGAATGGCCGTTGTGGCAGGGTTGTTGAAGATATATAGATGACAGGAATTTCTTGAGTGGGGACTATGAGTGGAACGAGACTTCAACGAGTATTGGATGTTGGACTTTAGAAATTAGGGAGGCTGTGCTGGGCTGGGAAACTTATACATGTTGTTCTGCTGTTGTTTTACTAAGATAGAGATAGGAGATGCAGGGGTTGGCCATAAGTTTTAGCGCTCTGTTGGATATTGTATCTGCTTTCCTCTCTTGGGTTGAGCAGAATCCACTTCCACCCCCACCCCCACCCCCATGTGGCGTTCAGTTATCAGCCTTCCATTTCACCTTCGGGTTTTAGTTATGAAACACTCAGCCCCGAGCCCTCCTCTTGCCTCTCCATCCCCTTGCTGCTTTAGAGAATTAATCTAACTCAGTGGTGCACTTGATCCGTTGGTTCAGGCGGCCCAGAATAACCAGGCACCGGAATGACGGAAGAGGTCTGCATAGGGTAATGTGTTCCTATTGCCTGTTCAAGTAGCCGAGCGCGCGATCAATCAATTGAGCTGACTCCTTCTATTCTATTAGACTTTCGTTTCGCATCTTGCAATTTGCATATCGTAGGAACTACGATTTGCCTTCATCTTCCTCACCAGCCCCTCAGATCCTTACGACATGTTTCCAGTAAGATAACAATTAATAGTGTCGACGAATTGCCAAATACCAAATTGGTGTTTATACCTGCATTAGCAGCTGGCGGTGCAAGGACTGAGGGTATATACAAGTTACAGGCAGATAGAACCCGAACACTTTTCATGCTTCCTCCCCCCTATTTTCCCTCCAAGTGCAATTTGCACTTTCAGAAACACCACGTACACTATCTCGAGATTTCCGCGTAACGTGACCTGTCAGGTTACACGAATACCATATGGATCCCTCTGTCCCACCTTT
>Ga0307509_10005398_pt1 | contig 17795 bp, 29 predicted proteins | sample 10_EM_MG_FD_202245 | JGI IMG/M metagenome (GOLD analysis project Ga0307509, IMG submission 202245) | Populus trichocarpa ectomycorrhiza microbial communities from riparian zone in the Pacific Northwest, United States - 10_EM | ecosystem: Host-associated > Plants > Roots > Unclassified | place...
AAGGGTACCGTCTGCATGGTCCCACGCCATGGAAGCGCAAAGTTGGTGGTGTCTTTTCGACGGGTTTTTGGTTGACATAATAAGCGTCAGACCCAATTTCCTCTCTTCGAATAAATGCAGATCAAGGCAGGGATATCAGCTGGTAGGATAAATCCTGCCTTACAAAACAAAGAGTCGTAGGATCATCTGAGCCTACAGTCTGTAAGACTAAATCATATCAGAGATGGGATATATCCTACATAATCCTATGCTATCCTTGGCATCCAATACATTGATCCTGTTCCATCATATCTTTCCTTGGCATCCGATAAATTGATCCTATTCCATCTACTACCATCTTATCTTATCCATGCCCCATCCCATCCTATCCTATCCACTGCCCATCCCATCCTAATTCTATCCTCATCCATCCTAATTCATGCCCCATCCCATCCCAATCCTATCCTATGCCCATCCCATCCCAATTCTACCCTCATCCATCCTAATTCATGCCCTATCCCATCCCATCCATGCCCATCCTATCCTATCCATGCCCCGTCCTTAGTGCTCGTCACGGGTATGTAAACCCGCATGGATAGCCGGGTGGGTGGGGCAGATACAGGTACGGGTGTCATTAGAGGCACCCATACCTAGGGTTCGGTGGGTTTTTTCAACGCTCCCTGCCACGTCAATGAAGGGTGTTTGACGTGAAGGGAAGGGTTTCACCACTCCTGGGCACATCAAAAATGGGTGTTGGCGTGACGAGGAGGGACAAAACCCCCCTCGTCACTCCGTCGTGCCTGCACAGTGCAAACGTTGTAATCATTTAGAATTAAAGTTTTTAAAAACGCACCAATTACTGGCATGGCAGCCCATTCCCTCCCTCATTGTTTCTCCCCTGCCCTCGTTATGTCGTGTCGTCCTTTTGTGGCCATGCCGAGGCGGTCGTCATTAGTAAAGCGGTGGTGTATAGGGTCGTCGTGGTGACGGTGGATGTGATGTAAGTGTATATTCTCACGGTACGCTTCCCCGGCTCCCGGTTCAAAACTCTCCGGCCGTCAAGAACTAAGTAGCTCTGTCTCTGACTTGGCAATACCACCAATCAACAATCAAACACCCTTGCTGCAGGCCCATAAATACCTGCTCGTCAACCTGTTTCAGAACCATCCAGTATGGTGAGATACGTGAAGAGCGGCTTTCAGCCAATCGCACATGGCTCTCCCGTCGATGTTCCCGTGAGGCAGAAAAGTAACGGGACCCTTTTGGGCTAGATAAAGTGCGGTCGTCGCTGTCCATGGTCGAGGAGAAAGTGCAGATGGTGCTGGAAAGAGGGTAAGAGGGTCGCTCTGCAAAAAAGGAAATGGCCTGTATCGGCAGTCTCTCCTCAAATTCCTCTTCTACGACGCTCGTTTATTTAATCAAAAAGATGTCCTATGCGTTTGGTATCATGTCTTCTATTCGATTCCCCTGTTGGCAGAGTTCGCCGTCGGAGCGGTCCAGCACAATAACAACGACAAGGGCATTGACAACAACAATCATGAAAAGGAGGAGGTCAGCTCCGATGTTGACTTTGACGACCTTGACGACGAGCAAGGCGTGGACGTCAATGAGGGCGTGGTTCTCCTACCGGTTACACCCTCGAGGGACGGATGGACGACAGTGCATTCTCAACCGTCACTCCAACTCTAATTTACCAACACGTCCATTGTTGATGGTGACATTTCCTAAGCTGGCTTCACCGCTATCCGCAATGACGATGTCAACGATAACAAGGGCCGTCATCACCTCCATTACTACCCCTACCCAAACCAGAACCGATCCCTCTGCTGCTACCACTACGGGCCCTGCCACAGCCGCCAACTGAAAGCCAAAGCCAAATCATGACTCCTATGACCTCTACCGCAGAAGAAGCAGCAGCCTCCACAATATCAACACATCGCATTAGCCCGGCTTACCAAGTTGGCTGGCTAGACTTCACGCGCACTCGATCGGCGCACTTCATCGCGGAGAAAACTTGCGAGATAATTTGTTATCTTTGGTTTTCGGTTCCTTCGTAAGCACGAGCCCAGCTGAAAGAGTCTGGTTCTCCTTCTACGCGCAATAATAGAATGTCAAGTACTACCTTTCTCCAGCTCACCACGCTCCTTTCGCCTCTTTCATGCGAAAGCTACTCAAGACAACACAGGTCTCTCAAAGTGTCATCGTGCTTTCGCTGCATTATATGCACAGATTGAAGGAGAACAATATGCCTGCCCAGCAAGGGAGTGAGTTCAGGATTGCGGTTGCGGGTTTGATGATGGCCAATAAGTTCTTGGACGAGTACGCCCTCTCGCTTGATTTCTCTGGTTTTCTCATTGATCTCAATTGAAATACGAACAAAATTTGGTCCGAAGTTTCCGGTATCTCACTCGACGAAATCAACCGCATGGAAGTCGAATTTCTCCAAGGCGTGGCGTTCAACCCCTACGTTGACAAGAGCACCTATGCTTCATGGTTGAATTTGCTGAAGGGTCGTTCTTGCAAAAGAGAGATGCACGCAGGTGACTTAAGAGTGCACATCACGGGCCTACTAGGAATGTGGTGATCCTGGGTGTGGGGACGAGAGAAAGAAAAGGGGAGCGTGGCATCCGCATAGGCCGGTGAGGCCGCTGCAGCTGAATCCCCCTCCTGCTGCAGTGCATCCGCCGCCATTCATCCATCAACACACCATGGCCACCATAACCTGCCTTTACCGATCCTGGACCTTTCTTTCCGCTGATACGCCTCGGACTCATTCACGCGCGAATAATCCACAAATTGGAGCAGGAGCCGGTGTCGGGGCGCATACATGCACATGTAATGGTATATATTGTCACCATAGGCCAAAACACCACACACGAGCGAGGTCTACCTCGCCTAGGTCCTTCGGAACGAGTTCTGTTGGGCAAGCACGGCTAGTATAGCAAATGCCACACCGACCACAAGAACTGGGATCTACGCGGCCTTATTACCAGGAGACATCGGTGTATATGCATACACCTACACCTCCCTCGGCGGCCATGGAAGGTGCACAACCATTCCGAACTGCACTACACGAATGAAGCGGAGTGGATTTTCTCTCCCCACAAACTTCAACTTCAACATATTCCTCTTCCGTTGCGCCGCCTTCAATCCCTGTCCAAACTGTGGCGGTGTCTACGCCAGTGGGGACAACACCGACAAAACAATCGATGCCACTTAGGCCTACTGATGCATTGTATAGCCCTCAAATCCCTGAGTTTGTTTCAAGTTCGAATTTGAATTCCACTACATCATTGGCTCTACCTGAATCACACGTAGCAGCACCGACCGTCACCATGCACGATAATGGGAACATGAATAGCGGCGGCAGTGGAAATCCGAGTCCACTCGGAGCGTTTGAGAGAATGAATTTAGGTGAAGACTGTGTTGTCCATGAGAGGACACTTGGGAAGGACGAAAGGCGGGTAAAGAGGGTGAAAACCAAGGATTTTGATGAAGAACGAAGGGTTGTTCCCAAAACTTTGGTTGCTGCATACGAGTACGGTGTAAACAAGAAGCGGACGGAGGGGCCAAAGGTGCTTGATTTATTGATCGACTATTTAAGGAATGAATTGAGCAACAACAGGACCCGTCGTTACAAGGTCCAAACGATGCACAAGAGGTTGAGCATTTGCCTCAGTTGAAAGCACGAAAAGCCAAGTTGACATTTCAAGCGATTAACAATGGATGTGGCCGATATAGATGAAGCGCTGGATATGCGGTGAATGGAGGGTGTGACATCAAACTGGCGCATTCCAAGACCAAAGCAGCGTCAAACGCTGAACCTATTTCGCTCGATGATCTTAGTAAGCCTCTATACTCAGCCAATCATCGTCTTTCCTAAAGGTTTTTCCCAGTCGCCGCTACGCCACCACCCCCTCTTCCAAAGACGACATCTCTCCTTGAAGCTTTCAAAGCCGAGAAGACCGCAGCTAAGGATAAAGAATCTATTCTCCGAAATTACGCCCATTACAAACAAGCAGAGTTTGCTGCCCGTAGGCGTGACAAGAAGCGAGCACCTACCGCGCCTGTTATCACGCCTCATCTGTTCCTAATCTGCCTTGGAGCCTCGGGAAGAAAGTAGCAAAGAAAGCCCGGGCTCAAGCGCAAGCGCGAGTTCAGGCTGCCACTGCCGTCCAAACTGCTGCTACTCTTACTCCTGCAAATAATTAAACTGAACCTAATCCCAGAGTTCTTTAGAATCCCCCTGCACCCGGGCCATCCAGACCACCAAGGCCTCCAAAGGCACCTAGTGGAGCATCAGCGGCTCCAAACAATGTCAATCCTGTTCCTGCGATGAAGAATCCAACCAGAACTGAACCGTCACGATGTACACGTCCCGTTATATGCATTGCCTCTTGTCAGATTGAAGCAGCTCTTAACATTGCAGGGCTAGCGAACTCTGCCTCAGAGAGGAGAAAGCGAAAGAAAGACAAGGCTGCGGACACTCAGAACCCCAGAAATGATATTGGTGTTGGCCCCAGTGGGACTTCACCCAAAGGGCGTGAAAATGATGCACTGTCTGATAGCCAAGATATTCCACTGAAACTGTCTTCGACAACCTTGATGGCCTTGACCCTGACAAGCCAGGCCCTCCTTCATCGAAGAAGGCGAAGTTGAAGCGGGATGGACGTGTCGGTACTTCTGGGCGTGGCAGTGCACCTGTGAAGATACCAAGTATTTTGCAACGGACCGACACACAAAGAAATGAAGGTCCTTCCCAAACTATACCCATGATAATGCAACGATCAACACAATTTGGCTCACAGGTAACACCAGCACCTGTAATTCCAGAACCTCCAGCTGCGATTCAGAGTAATTCTCCACCTCCTGCCGGTGTTGGAGGCAGTCATACCGCACCTCGAGACCCACGTTAACGTGGTAGTTACAAAGTTTAAGCATTATTTTGACTACCACAAATCAACAGATATGCCGACTACGGGCATTACTTGTGATTATGGACGAATGGAATTCGAGGGAGGAGGTTCAAGCCAAACTCCCACCTCTTCTCATCAGCAGCATCTCGTTCCTTCTGCTTCTCTCCACTCAGCGACTTGCGATACGATGCGGCGGTCTGAAGGTTGTTGTCAACCCACCTAAAAAGGGCACCGGCAGCGTACTGGGTGAAAGAAAACCGCTTTTCATGACAAGAAACCCCAACATTAGAGTGGGTAATAATGGCAGAGGGAATAAGAACGGTGGAGCCAGGTGGGAATCTGATAACAAGCTTACACTCCCAGAGGACCAGGTGGCCCCCCTTGTCTGGATTGAAGTCGCCAAGGGCAGTGATGGCGCAGAATCCAAATGGAAGGTTTGCGAAGTCACGGTGGGGTAGGCACACTGTTTGGGGTCCCAGGTTGTATGTGGCTGCCGTGAAGATGCTGTTGAATGGCTTCTCAAGGGAGGGGTCGTCCTTGAACAGCTTCCCAAGCTGAGAGTCATAATACCCACACAAATCTGGGGCAAAGGATCGAAATACAGCTGATCAAGTCAGTTGGAGGTATGCAGGTATCCCAGGAAAGGGGCCTTACAGGAGCCAAACCCTGCTATCCTCCGGAAGCATTTCGAATTATTCAGCTCCTCCAGCATGCTGGCCGTTCTTCCAGAGTTCTTGAGGTTCATGGGGTGGGTCTGACCTCCGCCATGGGATACTCCACAGCGAAGGGTTTCAAACGCGCCGCGTCGGTGCTGGCAGGATTTTTTCTTCAGAGCTCTGCGGGTCTTGTCCAGGTATTCCTGGGCTTCCTTTTTAATTTTGTCCCAGTCACCGTCCTCCGGTTGCCCTGCAAGCACTCCAATCAGGCGGCCCTCAGCATCGACAACGAGTATTCTCGTACTAGAACTTGTGGCTTAAAAAAGTGCGGATGCCATGGAACAGTTTTACTTACCAGCCATCCCAGTCTAGTAAGTTGAACTTCTTCTTGGATAGGAGGTGGTGTAACGAATATATCTTCGCCTCTTCCTTGCAGCCGTTGAGGGCCACGTAGGCGGTGCTTGTCACCGGGGCTTCAGCAGTCGGCGTGGTAGTGAATAGTAATGTCGATTTTTCCGCGTACTTTTCCTGGGCCTTGTCACGGGTTGGTGGACCATCCTTCTCGGCCATCTTTGCCTCACGCCGCCGAGTTCTCCGGGTCGCTTTCTTTCGAGCACCCATTTTTCGTTTGCGCTGTTTTGCAGGCGTCGCATTGCTAGGATCCATTTGAAGTGTCGGCCCTTCCGTAGGCAGTTCAACGGTTTGCATACGTGGACTTGAGCTTGGAGTCGATCCAGGACTTGACTCCGGGCTAGTGAGGGGGGAGAGCGAAAACAAGTCATCACCCGGCCACTCTTGATTTTCAAGTTCCACCAATTCCTTCAAACGCGTAACGAAGTCGAAGCCCGGGGCTTCTACAACCATGAAGCCGTGCTAAAGATGGGCTAGCCAGTTGGTGGGTATGTCAAACAGCAAGGGGAAAGTGGCATACTACCTGGTCGGGAAGAATCGCTCCCATGTTTTCCTAAAAGAAGGTTTAGAAATATGAAATGTAAAGAGGGCAAAAGAGGGCAAAGAAGAGAGGAGTGCATATATAGCTCGGCGACGCGTCATTTAGTTTTGGAAGTGGTGCCCAGCGTACTCCCGGGGCTCGGGAATTTCTCAGCTCCAAAGCTTCAGACCATCAACGTTAAAAAAAGATGACCAGAGAAGAGGAAATCTGTGTATAGCATGAAAATAAGTCAAATACCCACCCCAGTACCCATTTATCCTGTGGCACCTACTACCGACGTTTGGTGGCAAAACTCGCAGCCTAAGTAACTCATCCCTAGTCTGTTTTTAGTTGGCATAGCGATTCGGACTTTCAACCATCACGTGCATGACCAAACAAACGCGACGCGCCAATTAGTGAGCATGTCGACTGATTGTAAAATAAGATTAATTTTCACTGGCGTTGCTACCTGACCATACATAATGTACTATATGTTCATATAATAAAATTGACCCTCCAACCGCTACCCCAAATACCTCCCCATCTCATACAATTTACAATACACCCTCCGGAAGGGCACTGGGCCTGGTTTGTCAAGTTCTGTCTCAATGTGAGCCTGTTGCCATCGAACCACACGATTATCAATGCGAAGGAATATGTCGGGCTCTGGATGGTGACGACATTGTTGCCACAATGGCAACAAGTGCAGGGAAAACAGGGCTGTTAAGCTTCCTAATGTTAGTGATCCGTGCTATCTCTCGGGATCCCAGTCTGGCATTGCAAAACCGCACATTCCCCAAGGATCCTTGTATGCTTGTTATATGTCCTACGAAGGCTCTAGAAGAGGATATGGTTTGTAAAACAGTCTTATGGCTCCAAATTATTCAAGCTGACTATGGTAAAATTCAATAGAGCTCAAATATGACAGGATTTGGGCTGCGTGCCATGGTCATTAATGCAGACACAACAGCTCAAGCACGAGCAACCAAACGAAACCTGTGGCTTGAAGCACGGACAGACCCAGGTGTCATTCTCCTCTCTCCAGAGGAACTTGGCAGTCGAGAATGTTTTCAACTCCTCAGCAATCTTGCCTTTAGCATGCGCGTGTGTATTCTCGGAATTGATGAGCTTCACCTTCTTTACTGGTGGGGGAAATCATTCCGGCCTGCTTTCCAACAGATAGGTGTCATCAGAGCTCGATTACCACTTCGAGGTGGCCATCCAATTCCTATCATGGGCACATCGGCTACCCTTTGAGAGGGTCCACCGATGAATTCCATCCGCGCCGTCTTAGGACTTATCCCTGGCAAATATTACCTCATACGCTGCTCTAACATGCGCCATGACATTCGAATGTCGCGAAATGCATTCAGGCATAGGGGGGACCTCATTTCCAGAACTCGACTGGGTATTGGACAGTGGCAAAAACACTGTTATTTTCTGCAAGACCATTGCCCTTGGATTCCGCCTTGCAAGCTATCTTTGGCGGTGCGCAAAATCTAAAGGGTTCAGCAATCTTTCCAAGCTAATCCGTCTCTTTAATTCATTGAATTGACCATCTTTCAATACCCAAACTTTTGGATTCCTCAACTGCAATGAATCATCATCAATTACCATTGCCACCGATGTGCTAAGTATTGGTTGGGACAGCAAATTCACCGAAGATGCTGTTATTCTCGGAGAACCCAAGGACATAGATGAACTCGTACAGAAGATTGGACGCATTGGGAAAAACCGAAAGGCAGTGCCAAATCCACGTGCCTTCATATATTATACTCGGACTGCCCTCATCACTGCTCGGAACATCATCGCGCAGGAATTGCCTGGACCTAAACACTCTACAGGAAAAACCCCTGGTTCCCTGGACGAAGCCATGGATATCACCATGGCTCGTTTCCTTCTCGCACCCTGCAAGACTAAAGTCTTGAACACCTTATACGATAATCCAGTTGAGGATCCACCCTGCAATTGTAGTCGATGTATTGCGGACCCCCCAACAAAGCCGCCTGAAAGGTGTCAATGCAGTGGGATTGACTGTGCTCCTGAATCAACAACTCCTCAGGACCCTGAACAGGCAAAAAAGTCAAACCGAAAGAGGGTTCCAGCTGCTGAAACAGTTACCAAGGAACTACGTGCTTTTGGATCTTCTGAATTACAGAAATTACGAAACTTGATTTTCTTCGAGGTTCCTCCAGGGCAGTACAATTTTCTACCGCCCGATGCCTTTCTTCCAGATGACAAAATCAAGATCATCATTGACAAGCTGTATTCCATCAAGGACGTACCTGACATTGTAGCCTTGGTTGGAGGTAACCCACTACTCAGTGACCGTCATCAACGCCTTCTCCAGCGTTGCTATATGTTGCGTGAGGAATTCAAAGTGCTGCGTGCTGAAAAGGCAGCCAAAAGAAAATCGCAATGTCAATCAGTGTCCATGGCTGTAGCTCCTGCCAGTCATTCCGAGGAACAGGACTCAGAAAACGACAGCAACGAAGAAGCCATACCGCTCGTGACAGAATTCCAAAGTGACTCCAGAGAACTCGAAGTTCAGGAATCGACAACAAGGCTGAAGTGGAAAATTAATTTTCGGTAAGACATTCACAGCTTACACCAAATAGTCATTGAAATAATTGTTACACAGATCTGGAACAATTACCTCAGTACTTGACAATACCACTTCTGATTTATAAATGTGCTCGCACCTAATCAAGTTCCATTTGACTATCCCCGTTAACCTCCATTTCCGTAAAGATGTTATCCACGTCAGCAACCAGGTCGTCCATGGAGGCAAATACCAGTCTTCCATCAACGATCTCTCGATATCCTAACGGTGGAGGCTGAGCCTCAAAATCATCATCGTCATTCTCGTTTTCGTTATCCTCCAATTCTTGCCCATCAGCTGTCAGAGTCTCCCCATGTGCACCTGCCACCAGATCTCGTGTGGTTGTTGTGTCGAAAATCCATTTCTTGAGCTTGCCGCCTGCACCAAGTTTGAGGAAGCCTTTTTGAAAGTCGTCCTTGTCACTATCTTCATAGACGCGGCCAGGCCGTCGACAGTGAAGTTCACAGCCCATATAAACTTGTAGCAAAGTTCGGATTTCGGGGTTAACATGCGGAACTGAGTGTCGACCACCACGTTTCCCGAGTTCCACTCCTTCCCGAAGATCTGTCTTGATTCGGGCAAAATGGTGAAGATTGCGAGAGATGACATCACGAATAAAGGTATCACCATGCTCAACACCTTTTTTCTCCACAATCGCCTCCAATAAACGGTTGAAAAATTCTTGCATCACATCTGCAGGGGTAAACGCGCCAGCGCGACCAGAAAGATTCACCAGCGTTGCCCTCAGCACTGCATCTCGGAGTTCCTGATTCGACTCGAGCTCAAGCTGGCAGATAAACTCTAGTAAGTATGTTGAGTATTTGCCATGGCTCGATCCCGAAAACGTGAAGAGAAAGACCTAGAATAAGTGAGGACAACAACTGGGAATAAAGTGTTGAGCATTACCTTGAGGATTTCATAAACCCTTCCTATATCACCCTCCGCAACTGCATAGGACATTTCCCGTGACATGAGGGCGTCTCGCATAAACGTAATTGAGCTGGCAAGCACACGATCACCTTGGGGGTGCATTGTACTGACGGATTTGGCTTCGGAATTCTTTGCGCAGGGCTTCTCGGATGGCTGACTGCTGACTGTATCAGGTGGTGGTGACCATGATGATCCCATTGGAACGTTGTCGGCCCGATCACTTTGTATTCTGGTATCGGCAAGGGCGTAGTATATGCTGCGTGTAGTTGAAAATGTGCGATGAAGTTTTCGAGCTGCGGAAATAAGGTCTTCAATATCAGGTAAGGAATGCGTGGCGTGAAGTGTTTTGAAGTGTTCAAAGATATTGGTGCACTTGAAATAATTCCTGGATCGAAAATTGAGCTACCTTCTGGAGTGAAGCTAATCATGGACCAACCTCCAGCAATCAAGGATTCGAACCTCAAGGACAAGGTACATGAGGTCTGCGGCAGGGTAGTAGTCTACCTTCTTGAGTGATGATGGGGCAGGGCGGTTGATTTTAGCAGCGCTGTGTCCAAGTGTTGAAGGGTCCGGACTGAGGAGTGAGCCCCAATGAGTCTCGTAGACACGGCTGAGGTCAGTCCACTCAGTATGCCATTGCGAGAGTGCAGGTTCGAGTATTTTGAGGCTTTGAAAATCATCCGTATGAAATTGAAGGTAGCGCTGCAGCTCCAGCATCTTCTGAAACGTAAGTCCGTCACCGCCTGCAATTGTGAGACGGCGGTTGTGCTGTCCATCGTGTTGTCCCATTTGGGCAAGAAAGTCGAACAGCCCATCCTTGAGCTCCGTCGTGATTGTCTTGTTCTTGCCGCTGGTGGCAAGTGGGTGGACTTTGGTTGGTTTCACCGGAAGTTGCGGCCTTTTCGCGGAATAACATTGAAATGTGGTCCTCCCATTTTGCAAGCTCTGGAATCAAACTGGTTAGCACACGAAGCCAGTGTAGCTCGAAGACCGTATCCAGGTGCTGTTGGTCGATCATTGCCAACAACTGTTCAACTGTCAAATCGGCTCGCCTATTCTCTGCAACTCGTCAGAATTTGTCGTCAAGATTGGCTGCCTTGAGGTCGACATCTTCGAATTCGCAATACGTGGCTGCAATCCCAATGTTCATCTTGTTGACTCGTCCTATGCGGTGATCACGTTGTCGTCTGTAGTTCTGGACGTTGTCGAACTGAAGGAAACCCCATTTTTGTGCATCAGAACGATGGGCGGCCGTTATTGTGGCTTCATGAGCAGCAAGACCTTTGAGTGTATTGTATATGGTGCTGTATGCAGGCATATCCCCGATCCGACTTGCATAGGCCATTAAGTCTGCGGGCGCAGAGAACGAAAAATAAAGAAGTCCTCGCGCGAGAGGCAAAAGCCGAGCCTCATTGTTTCGGGTAAATTTTAAAGATGACAGTGCGTGTGTGCAGACCTTGAGGCTGGGTAAGATTTTGTCCTGAATGGACATAATGTGGCTGAAGACTTACCATTTCCGTTGGTCGCCGTCGTTTCATTGCACGAACAACTCCAGACCCACCCTCGAAGTCATCCTTCCCTGCAATTTTGTTCAGGAAATGCCAGGTCAACAATTGTACATCCTTGTATATTTCTGCGACCCGGCTGACTGTCGACGCGCCAATATCAACTCATTCAATTCACTGTGATCCCCGCTTCTTTGACGTTGCGTGGAGTCCACTCTTTGGCTTCACAACCTCCCTCGCTTCTCTCACCAGTTCACTCTCGACAATTTGAGCAGCAAAGGCAGACAGCCCAGCGCGGGCAGGTTTTATTTCGGTGTATACAGGAGATGTAGCAAAAGGAGGTATTGACCCGGATGCACTTGCTCGACCATCTGCACTCTGGTACCAGCAATCAACAATCATTGAAGGTGTGTGAGTAGTCTTTCCTTGAAAAAATGAGGAGATTGACGTAGCATGCGTTTGGCTCCTCTGGATAGGCTGATTGTTCTCGTCTTTATGGCGGGATGCCGGGTATACGAATTCACCAAAGCTTCTTAATTGCTAAGAAGATCGAATCGAGCTTGTCTCTGACTGTCTTGCGCTTTTTGGAGGGAGGTTCGGCGTGGTTGAGGGAAGGGAGAACGTCAGCAAGTGGATCATTCTCTTTCCGATGTGTTGAGCCTCGTTTACGGGAGGGAACAGGAGTGGACGAGTTTGGTGAACGCCACAAAGGTGTCTTGAAGTAGAAAGTGTCAGCCGAGGGATCAGGAAAACCATGAGTGGAGTATGGAGAAGAGATGGAGAAGTCAGCCTTGTTGAATGGAGTGGCTGGCAGGGCGTCGAAGGTGAACGAGCCGAAGCTCATCACGGTTGAGTTCAGAGTAAACAGTTGTCCGAAAAAGGAAAATACACGTGATTTATTTTGAAATCGTCGCGGTACGCCCTTGCAGACTCCGATAGTGTTGATGACAAATCGATCAACGTGAAGTTGATGATAAGTCGATCAACTTCTCTGCGACTATTCGCGCCCCCAACACTGGAGCAACTTAAATTCACACGGTTCATGTGGTTTATAGTCATGTGATTCAATAAACGCGTCGCGTTCTAAGTTTAAAAATAATTTTGTTGTATCATTCCACACTGAAATATCGTTTCCTACCACAATGGAGGGCCAAAAAACACCAAGAATGACTACATATACCCCTCAATTTGCAACCTCTCACACTCCGGCACTCGGTTTAACTGGCATACTCCCCTACTCGGCATATTTGACACCTTCAACCCCTGTGACACCCACTCCAGGTTCAACCATCCGAGGCCAGAAGAGAAAAGACAAAGAAAACCTACTCCCTATGCCAAAAAAACCCTCTAAAAGGGCAAAGCTTGACCTGACAGATCTGGAAAAGCTTAGAATGTTCTATGGTTTCATAATAGAGGAACTTGGATGGACTTATGGCGAAACCCTCTATAAAACGTCCATCGCAATGGCTGACCACAACAAAAGCCATAAGGCAGCCATTTCAAGCCTTGCAGCAAAACGGCCAGAGCTGAAATACCACGCCACAGATAACCAAATCATATCCACAATGCAGCACTTTTTCGCAGGCAAAGGGGACTACACACCAGCAAAAGTCATATCGAGTTGGTACCGGCACCCATATGGACGTCTCGACCGGGATTCCAAGCTTATGTTTTCAACCGAGGTCTCATATGGCAGTATTGGCCCCATTCGACCGGCACTGTCCTCATTTGCAGTCCAAATTCTGACTCAAAAACTTGTAGACGAGGCTGAGAAAGCCATACAGCCATACAGCGGACTACATGTCAACCTGTCAAACAAGAAACATGCTGCAAAACAGGTTGAATGGACAGATCTTGGAGCTACTACCCTCGAGCGGACACAAAGCATTATTCGGACATATCAGCCACTCACTTGGAAACTCGTCTTGAAGTTGGCTACAAGACCGCCACGCCAACAGGACAAAATGAAAGCTGTGCGAACAAAACATCCTCCTGAGCTTGTAAGACACAAGTAACACTTAAAATAATAATGAAACTCACGTACTCTCATAACAGGTAGCAACAGAAATAATCAGCATCTTCAATTTCTCCCGTTCTTCACAGGCGAAACTATTACCCCTAGCAACTGCGCTCCTTTACTTTGGATCCCAGGTATCCAGTGAAATCTTCAGGTACCAATGTCGTATGGGAGTACTACCCTCATACAGCTCTACCCGGCGTGCAATGCGCGCACTTTCCGACCATGAAGCTACTGTCACACTCACACATGGACAAAATCCAGACACAATTGGGGTAATTCGACTCGACAATGTTCAAAATTATCTGCTCCAGCGGGATCCTGCAATCGGTCGAGAAAATAAATTGAATATCGGACTTGCAGCCACGTACTATGAAATCGATGGCACTGGGATCGACATATCTGTGTTTGATCTTAGTAAACAAGAGAATCAAGACCCGAATCTTCGAAAATCACTTACCGCAAAGATCTCCTGGACCACGAGCACATCGAGCGGGTATGTGTCCTTCAATGGATCAACGTTCTTGTTCAGCATATCCCGGAGCTCTCCCACCTACGGGCTCAAGTGTCATTCGCATACAAACATCGTGTCTCAAAACTGAGATTGGAAGATAAACCTACCAAAATCCATCCTCTTGCTTCCAGTGGTCGAAATGAAACTATTCTGACAGACTTCAAGGTGGCTTTGGAGGACTTTTTCGAACAAATTGGTCAGACGAGGGAGTCATTCAAGGCGCGCATTTTTCCTGTTGGAGGTGATGGGCTCACTTATGAAAAAATGATACAACTCCGGGAATACCTGCAATTGCACCCAAATGACATGGATGCGATGCGAATTATGAAGCCGATGCTGGAGTGGTGGCACACTGAGTGGACGAATCTGAGCCGAATCTTTGAAGCTTACTGGGGAGATCCTTTTATCAATGATCCGGCCACTCTTGGACATAGCGCAGCGAAGATTGGTCGAAAGAAACCCACAAACCTAAAGGTCGATTTCTACACAAGCACTGACCTTGCATATCTTGTTCTTGATGTTCGCATCCTGGACTGTTGGCGGTGAGAATCCCCTATAACACGCTCTTAATTATTGGTATCTAATGACTTATTAAATAGACTATACTTTCAGCAAGAAAATATTTTCTCCTACTTCGAACTTCTAGCCAAGAAGGGCCAAATCCCTGAGTTTGAGGACCTTGAAGGTGCAGCAAAACAGCTGTACCGGCGCTATACCAGTTTGCGTGCACAGCAAAAAGCGATGGAGGGCATGGTAGCTTCCTCGATGCCTGCAGGTCCCAATTGGGTTCAAAAACCCGCTCCTACTCAGGAAAACATCAAAAACACGAAGAAAAAGAAAGAAAACCAATCAATCTCCGAACCATTTCAAGGAGATCAAGTCCTGGCAAAATCGATTGCGTTCATGCGCGAGACCATGCATGCTCGTGAAATGACTCTTGCAACAGCACAAGGGGACCCTGGTCGCATCTGGGAGATGATAAAAGTTATGCTATTCACATTCGCGGGTTCCACTCACTCGAAATACACCCAATATCTCCTGGAAATGATAACAGACCTCGAATTCGAATGTTCCCCTGCACTTCGGATGACTCTGCTACGGACGACACTTGCTAATTTGAGGGGCTATGAAGGACGGTGGATGGCCGGGGATTTCATCCAGGAATACTTCAACCGATTGCTCGAAACTGTGGTACAGCGAAAGGGTGTGGAGTATGGCGACCACTTCATTCGTGACACCTGGTCGCGGAATATCCATCACGTTGGGCGGTTAAAGCTGGAATGGCTAGAAGGAGTTGGTTTGAGGGCGAAGTCAGTAATGCACACAGGTGCGGCAAAAAAAGCGGAAGTTAAGATACTCCTCGAACTCTACAAAGACACCAAACTGCATAGCTTCCACCAAGGCCGAATAATGGAGTCTGACGAGTTTGTCGATGACTTCCAACGTGGAATCCTAAAGTTACGGGGCAACAAGCTACAACGTTGGGTGAAGAAAACTACTCGCTCACGGAACCTAAAATCTAGGCATATGCAGCCAGCAAATCTTTCAAACTCTCAGGCGACTGACTTCGAAGAGGACACTACTGAATTGGTCAGCGATACAGATTCAGAAGCCGAGACAGATGAATCTGGTTGTCCTGATGGTCGCATATCACGGCAAGCATTGAGATTTACCTCATACGTGGACGGAGAACTTGTGGTCGCAGCCCTCGAGAATGACGAACTTGCTCAATCTTTGCCAGAAGAAACAAGGGACAGTGAGTCTGAAAGTGAAGATGAGACTGGAAATGCTGAAGGAGTGAATGGTATTGTACCTCATTGATGCTCTATAGTAACAGCCTGTTCTCTAGATGCATTAATTTTTCTGTTATGGTTTGTGAGCATTGGATGTAGGAATATATTCTACACATACCGCAAGTCGATGCGAAGCTTTAGGCCTGAGGTTTGTGTTTCCACTGGCTCATCCTCGTTTGCCAATTCGCCGTGTTCTCCATCCCCATCCCCATCCCCATCCTCATTCTCAATATGCGTTTGGCGCAACTCAGCCTTTAAAGCTCGTTTGGCCTTCGCTTCCTCTCGTTTTCTTTCACGGATTTTGTTGAAGTCGTGGTGAAGGTCGATGAGTATCTGGAGCAGTTCATGGCTACGATCGGTGACATAAGAATTTTGTGCCTTGAACAGTGCCAAAATGGTGCGTGCATCTTTGTGATCGATTTCGCCGTCATGTACAAGAGATTGCAATACGGGAAGTGTGTAGATAGTGGGAAGGCAATTAACGAGGGTTTCAATTAGAGGGTCGGGTAGGTATGATTCAATTGGAATCATGCCAGTCGTCACTTCATCCGCGTCCAACCAGCAAGTTCCCGCATCTCCTGAGTAACCCGGACAGACAATGGGAGTTGTTTTCGAGGTGTAGCCTTGGATGCAGATGACATGGTTCGTGTTTCTGGTACGCAGCCACTGCAAGTGCAAGACATTTGGGAAGTCACTGGAAGTTGAGAGGAGCACGTCAAGCAGGCAGATGAACAAGGTGGGTAGGTGGCTGCACGGTTGTCATACTGTACGTCAATTTCTGACACATGACATGAGGCATGTATCACAGCTAGCAGGCTCTCATCGACATCGCTGGCTTCTTTTTTCCCATCGGCCTTCTTGTTCTTGGGTCTAGACTTCGAAGATTGTCGGCACTCCGTAATAGTCCTGGGAACATAGACAAAAACCTGAGGATCCTTCACATTGCGTCTATCACGGCCGGCTCGACCTGCCTTTTGCCACAAGTCATCGAGAGTTTTGGGTTCAGAATGACGACCGTCCGAATGTCAGATATATCAACCCCAACTGATAACTTGTCAGTTGCAATGACGATATGTATACCAGAATCAGTTTCGAGAAGCTCGAAGGTTTGATGGTTGTATTGCACGGAATTGAGCGAGTTATACATTCGGATGCACGGTTCATTGACCAGATTCTCGGGCTGCAGGTTCCATAAGTAGACCAAAAGTCTGAAACCGAGGTGAATCGTTGGACAGAAGATTATCGTCTTGCCATGCTCTGCAAGTACCCAAGCCAGACCTGGGAAATCTTCCGTAGTGTGCGTCGTATGGAGCGTACGAAAGGTGAGGCGTATATCAGGTCGGGCATTAGAACAACGAATGAATTTAAAATTCCCGTCTCGAAATCCTAGAAATTTGCACACAGTGTCGAATGGTCTACCCTTCTGCAGCGTAGCAGACAATCCAAACATCACAACCTCATCCCTAAAGCGCTTCCGAACATAGCCAATCTGCTGGTATGATGGCCGGAAATCCAAACCCCACGAGCAAAGGAGATGAACCTCATCCACACCGATCGCAAATAGTCGTGAATGAAAAACCTTGCTTTCTATCAGTGACTTGAATCCAGGTGTTGATATCATCTCGGGGGAAACGAGAATCAGTGAGATGCCTTTCTCCACAGTGGTCCAAAGATTAAATTTCGAGCGCTTCGCACTGTCAATCGAGTCAGCATTAATTGCCTTGGCCGTTAGTCCGAGTTTCTGAAATTTCTTCTGCTGTAGAAAAATGTCAGAAACAGTCTGCCGTCAAAAAGCAACTCACCTGGTCCTCTTCGAGGGCCTTGGTTGGGTAAATCATCAGAATTGCAGCATCATGTGGAAATTTGACTGATGGACAAAGGGTTGGCTGAGCTTGAAGACCTTGTATGATATGTAGGACCATGTAGGCATAAGCCGACTTGCCAGAACCGGT